>Ga0210408_10000012_pt1 | contig 285896 bp, 269 predicted proteins | sample IncBWH4MmetaG_FD_155471 | JGI IMG/M metagenome (GOLD analysis project Ga0210408, IMG submission 155471) | Forest soil microbial communities from Barre Woods Harvard Forest LTER site, Petersham, Massachusetts, United States - Inc-BW-H-4-M | ecosystem: Environmental > Terrestrial > Soil >...
CCTTCGCGGAGCTTTGTCCTCGGGCTCGACATGACACCACCATGCCTTCGCCCTTGCGTCCGTACCGATCGGAGATCGACGGGATCTCCGATCGGCCAGCACGACCCTAGAACGCCCCAGCCGCACGTTCCTTTTGGGATAGGCCCTTAGCGCCGAGGGCGAACACGTGGGAGCACGAGCGGCTCGCCCACGATCATCTCAGGATGCCGGTGTGGCCGATCGAGTAGCGGCCGGGTTGAGGCCAAACGCATAGACCGTGAGGACCTTCGCCGACATTGATGCGCGCCAGCAGGCGCCCGCTGGCGGTTGAGATCGCATAGACCTCGGCGTTGTAGCGACCGGATAGCCACAGCACGCTGCCGTCGGCGGAGACGCCGCCCATGTCCGGCGAGCCGCCGGGCACCCGCCACGTGGCGATCGGGCGATGCGTGGCAAACGACAGGACCGTGATCGAGCCTTCCATGCGGTTTGAGACGTACAGCGCCTTCGCGTCGCGGCTGGGATACAGGCCGTGGGCGCCCAGGCCGGTGTGGATCAGTTCGACCTTGCTCATCGCGGCGGCGTCGATCGCCCACACGCCGTTGGCGGTCATGTCGGCCACGTAAAAGGTGCGGCCGTCCGGGGAGAGCTTGACGTCCTGGGGCATCGCGCCCGGCGCCAGCTCGATCGTCTTGACGATCGTCTCGCTGCTTATGTCTACGACGATCATGCGTGCGGCGAACTCGCACGAGACCAGCGCATAGCGCCCGTCGGCGGTGAAGTCCATGTGATCCACCCCGGCGCACTGCGGCGTCGCGAGGGCGTGGTGCAGAGCCATCGTGTGGGCGTCGCGGAAGTCGAGCTCGCGGTGGGCCTCGGCGACGACGATCGCCCAGCGTCCGTCGGGGGTGAAGTACATGTTGTAGGGGTCCAGCACCGGGATCGGCGTGCGCGGGCGGGCGGTGCGGGGGTCGATCGGGGTGAGGCTGTTGCCCGCGTCGTTGGTCACGTACAGCGTGCGCAGATCCCACGAGGGGACGACGTGCTGGGGCAGGGCTCCGACCGGGAATTGCTCGATCACCCTGAAGGTCTTTTGGGAGATGACATCGACGGTGTTCGACTGGCTGTTGGGCACGTAGATGAGCGACGGATCGTCGCGCACCGTCGGGCTGAGCATGTTCGGGCCGTCGGCTGCATAGACGTTGCTCGGATCCAAGCGCGGCGGGATCCTGCCCGCGACGGGCACGCCGATTGCAGCATCGTGGAGCCCGCCCGAAAGGTGGTGGGTGTCGCTCACGGTCGACCCGGTCCCGCACCCGCCGAGCCCGAGCGCGAGCGCCATGAGGACGAGGCTGCTCGCGCGAGGAGCGGCGCGTGGGCTCATCGAGCAGGGACAAGGGTCAGGGCTTGATCCTGGACGGCACCGCTCGAGTCGCGCCCGCCGACGAGGAGAATGCGTCCGGACAATGAGGCTGCGCCCAGGTCGGACAGCGGCCGGGGCAGGCGCCCGGCGGGTGAGACGACGCCGCTCAGTGGATCGACGGCGAGAATCGACGACCGTTGTTCGTCGAGGTTTTCGCCGCGCCCGCCGAGCACGTAGAAGCGTCCGTCAAGCGCCGCTCCGGCCGCATGAGTGGTGGGATGGGGGAGCAGCCCGACCTGACGGACGCTCCCTGTGCTCGGGTCGAATGACAGGATTGCACGCTGGGCGATGACTCCGGAGGTGCCTCCCGCGATCAGCAGGCGTCCGCCGACCGCGGCGATCGCAGCGTAGCGCAGCGGCCGCGGGAGGGTCCCGACGACCCGTACCCCTGCACCCGGGGTGAACGCGACGATCGTGCGCAGCGGGGTCGTCTCGGTGTAGCCGCCGACGACATAGGCCGTGCGACCGATCGTGGCGGCCTCGATATCGGATGCGCCGATGGGCAGATGTCCAACCACCTGGGCGCCGCCGGAGCCGACATGGAGGATGAGATCGCTCGCGCTGCCCTGGTCGCCTCCTCCGAAGAAGTAGGCCTGTCCTTCGATGTCGGCTGCCGCGGCGTCATGTCGAGCGCTGGGAAGCCGCCCCACGTCGCGGGCGCCGCCGTTGTCGATGGCGATGACATCGCTGACAGACCCGTCGGCGCTGTCGAGGCCGCCGAGAGCAAGCGCTCCGCTGCCGTGCTGCGCGACGGCCGGCAGCTGAACAGCGACAGGAAGTCGCACCGTGCCGGTGAGACGCAACGCTACAGGAGCAGGGATCGCGGCTGTGGCGGAGCGGGCGTCGGACACAGCGGACGCGGAACGGGTCGTGGCACGAGCGCGTCCGCAGCCACTGCTCGCCACAGCCAGGACAAGGAGGACCGCAAGAGCGCGCGCCCGGCCGTGTCCACCGGCGCTCGATCGGCCGGCAGGCAGGCGCGTTCTCAACCGAGACAACACGCCGCCAGCATCTTGGCGGCGTCTAAAGCAGAGATGAGCGGTCGGTGAGAACCTGCTTAGGAGCCGGTGGGCGCCTCGAGAGCGCACCCCGCAGTGGGTGAGCCGCTACAGCTCGTCGTCGCGCCGGTAGCCCAGGCGCGAGGAGATGCGGGCCGCGGTCGAGATCAGGTGAGGGCCGAGCGCGTCGGCCAGCTCAGCGAGAGAGATCGCTTCCGGGCTCGCGGCGATGCCGACCGCGGCGACCACCTCGCGGGACTCGTCGCGCACGGGAACGGCGATGGCCTGCAGGCCCGGTCGCAGCTCCTGGTCGTTGAGGGCGTAGCCGTCTTCGCTGATTCGCTCGAGCTCCGCGCGCAGCCCCTGCTTACTCGTGATCGTGCTCGGAGTGTTGCGCTCCAGCCTCAGCTGGGCGATGAGCTCGCGCTGAACTTCGTCCGGCAGGTAAGCGAGCAGAACCTTGCCCATCGCCGTGCAGTACGCGGGCATCCGCGAGCCCGGGTACAGCCCGATGTCGGTATCGCGCTCGGTCCGCCGCCAGCTGCGTGCGCGGTCGACATACAGGATCTCGGGCCCGTCGAGCACCGCCAGGCCGATGGTGTAGCCGGTGCGTTCGCGCAACTCCTCCAGGAACGGGTGGACGTGCTCGCGCAGCCCTGTGGAGTTCAGGGCGGACATGCCGAGGTCGGTCACCCGCAGGCCCAGCCGGTACTTGCGCGAACGACCCTGCTCCAGATAGCCGAGTGCGAGCAGCGTGGTCACGTAGCGGTGGGTGGTCGACCGACTCATGCCCAGCTCGTCGGCGATGTCGGCGATGCCCAGCACCGGGTGCTCGGGGGTGAAGCAGCCCAATATCGCCAGACCCCGCTCCAGCGACTGGGAGTAGCGCGGGCCGCGCAGTATCGGCAGCGCCCACGGCGGCGTGCTCGCGTCCTCGGCTGTGGCGGCCGGCGCTCTGGAACTCATTCTCGGCATCTGCGGCCCCTCGCCCTCACCCCCGGCCGATCAGCCGGTCGGCAGCCGGTAGTGGCGCGAGGCGGGGTCGCGCTCGAGCAGGCCGAGCTCGACGAGCGTGATCGCGTAGCGGTGGGTCGTGCTGGCTCCCAGCCCGAGCTGCTTGGCCACGTCGGTGACGCGCCGGGCGCTGCCGTCGGAGGGAAACGAGGCGAGCACCATCAGCCCCCGCAGCAGCGATCGCGAGAAGCGATCGTCGTCGAGTCGCTCTCGGTAGGAGGCGAGCTTGAGGACGCCGATTCCTCCCAGCAGCCTCGCCAGCGCGTCCTCGTCGGTGGCTCCGCGCATCACCTGCTTGACCTGCGTCTTGGACAGTGTGATCGTGATGTCGTTGTTCTCTGTGTCGTCGTTCTCAGGCATCGTCGGTCGTCGGGCGGTCCTCGTTCGCTCTGACATGCTTGTCATATAATCTCGAGCCTCAAGTTCCTATACAAGAGGAAAGTCGAATACTTGATTTTCAAGACTCGTGTCGGACGGACTCGAGTATCGGACGGACTCGAGTACGCGACCTCGGTCCAGATGGGGGGATCTGTACGAAGCTCGTCTCCTCGACAGAGACGCGGCGATACGATCAGTCACCCGGCCGGTCGATCGACGGGCGCTGAAGATCAGCATCGTCGGGCGTGCGAGGCAGCCCATCGCCTCCAGCACCGCAGGCGTTACGAGTCGGGCGTACAGGGAGGATGACATCGACAGGTCGCAGAGGTAGAAGCTCGTCATGGCGGCCAGAATCAGCGCATGACTGCGACCTTCGGGCAGTGACCTTGTTCTGTGCACCGCTTCGATAGCGATCGTCCTCATGCGGTCGGCGGCTTCCTGCGGCGAGGTGTAATAGTCGATCAAGCCGCGCATACCGGTGGCTTCGTCCTCCTCGCGGTCGGCGAGGCTGTCCAGCAGTGACGTAAGGGCACCAGTCCAAGGAAAGTAGGTTTGCTCGATCGCATCAGCGGCGTCGGACTCGAGATCTGGGTTCGCGGCGGCTGCGATCAGTGCGAACACGCCAAGGGTGGACGCGGCCGCGGCGCCTGTCTCCCACCAGCGCAAGTCAGGGTACGCATGTGCCTCGCGCTGCGCCCAACTGTCGAAGGCGCGATGTCGTCCATCTCCATCACCGTGATTGAGGCTCTGGTAAGCGACTACGCGCTCAGTCGCGCACCAGACTGGCTCGGCGATAGTCGCGAACGACGGCAACGCCGTCAACGCTGTGCGGCAGGTTGCGATCAGCGCGTGGAGGTAGCCACCATCCTCGCCACGCCGTAGCGCATAGTAGTCGTGATGTGGCTCTCCCGGCGCGATCGCCGCCAGCAACGCGCGGTTGAGTCGCCGGCCGTTGGCGATTGGGTCTTCGCTCGCCTCCTCGGAGAGGTTGTCCAGGTAATCGAACATCGTCTGGTAGGCCACGACCGCGCGCATCGCGGCATGCCGGCCGGCGGGTTGCGTGAAGGCCGCGAACGCAGCCGCGCCCTCGAGGTTGCCGCGCTTCTCGCCATGGGCATGCAGCGCGATCCGGCGCAGTGCCGGATCGGGGATCTCGGCCGCGCGCGCGCGCCAGACGCGAATCTCGCGACAAGCGTCTGGGAATACGCCCAGCCAGTAGCTTCTCGCCGCTCTCGCCAGTGTCGGCAGGGCGCCATCGGTTCCGATCCATTCGCCCACGCGAACAGCTTTACGCAGTCGCGAGATCCCCCCGGTCTCAGGCAGTGTTGACGCAGATTGTTATGTCCAGACAGCCCTCCTGGTCCGTCCACGGAGCGTTGGGATACCCATGTGTGGACTCGCGCGTAATGGCCGATCCGAACGATCGATAGCATTCGCTTCGCTGTCGCTCGTCGCCCCTTTTGATCCATGGCGTGTCCGACGGCACAACCTATTGCTAAAGCGAGGCCTCAGTCTTGAAAGCTCACACGGGCTGGAACCCGCGCGGCTGCAAGCCCAGGGATCGCGATCACGGTTAGCGCAACCACGGTGATCAATGCGAGTGTCAGTGCCATCTGGGTTGGCGCGACCGCGAATGGCGCTGGAAAACCGGTTGTCAGCTTCAGCCAACGCCCGGCGAGTGCGTGTCCGTAGACGCCGACGGCCGCACCGACAGTGCAACCGACCCCCACCGTAATGACGCTTTCCAGCAACAGCGCTCGCCACAGCTGTCCAGAGTCATACCCCTGGACCTTCAGCGAGGCAAGTCGTGACCGTCGCTGCCATACCGCGGCACTCAGCGCGGCCGCTATCGCCAGTCCGGCAGCGATAAGCAGCAGTGTCGATATCTCGCCCAGTGTCTCCAATCCTTGGCGTGCGCTTGCCTGGGCTTCCACCGTGCGTTCGCCGCTTGTCAGCACTGATAGACCCCGCCGGTTGGCAAGCGCCGCTTGCACCGATCGTTTGCCCGCTGAGTTGCTCACGCCGGGCAGCAGGCTGACCTCGAACGCGGATGGATCGGCTGTTTGCCAGTAGCGGCTGTAGTCGTTGGTGTTCAATGTGATCGTTCCGGGAGGCCAGCCGGAGTTCGTCACGATCGCCGCAGTTCTGAAAATGGCTGTGCCGGATGGTGTGGGCAGCGAGAACGCGTCGCCGACGTGGAGGTGGCGCTCGCCGGCGAAGGCGCTCGAGACAGCGGCCCATCCGCCCTGGCGCAGCAGCTGTGTCGTGCGTTCCAGATTTCCGTGGAGCAGTTGGCTTGCTTCTACCATCGCGCTGTCTCCCGGCGGCCTCGCTCGTATCCACAACCGGCGTGACCTCACGTCCAGCAGCCCCCCCTGGTAGGAGCGCACGGACGCGACGCCTGGGGCTCGCGCGATCGCCGCCGCGGTACGCCTGGGTTCGAACCGGTTGACGTTGAAGATGTCTTGGCCGGTTCCAACCCATATGTCGGCCGTGCCGAAGTACTGGGCCGTGGCGTGGTCGATGCCTCGTATGAGATCGCCGCGTGCCCCTCCGATCGCGATGCCTCCATAGACGGCCAACCCGGCGATGCCGGCCAGCGCCACCGCGCGCATGCTCGTGGCGCGAAGCTCGGAGACGGCGACGACCAGTGCGCTGCTGCGGACATGGTCGCCCATCCACGGCAGGGCATGAGCGATGCCGGCGAACATCGCGGGGATCAGCAGCAGCGTGCTCAGCGCCAGTGCGACTCCGCCGACGATCGTCGTGCTGGGCGCGATCAGCACGAGGGCCGTCACGACGACGATCGAGGCCACGCCCGCCATCACGAGCACCCTGGTCGCGCGCCCGCCGATGATCTCGCCCCTCCCTCCGGGCTCGCGAAACACCGCGTCCACCGCTCTTCCATCGCGTAGGTCCAGGGCGGGCGTGAGCGAGGCGAGCATGGTGGCGATCACGCCACATCCGAACGCCGCCAACAATGTCGTCGTGTGCACGATCTGCTCGGCGCCGATCGGGAACGCGGCCTCCAGATAGGTGGGTACGCGGTGGAAGAACGCGCTGGAGAGCACGTCGCCGAGCGCCACGCCGATCAGCGAGGCCACGACCCCGAGGGCGAGCGCCTGGAAGGAGAGCAGCAGTAGGACCTGTCGCCGGTCGTAGCCCTGCATACGCAGATCGGCGACGAGCCGGCGGCGCTCCGGCACCGTCAGCAGCATCGCGTTTACGGCCAGCAAGAACCCCACCATCACGCTGATCGCCGAGAACAGCTCCGTAGACTGGCTGTTCGGCTTGATGGCTTGGTCGAGCAGGCGCAGCTCCTTGTCCGCCGGCGTCACATCCAGGCGCCCGCCGACGATGCGTCGCAGCTCGCCCGCGACGCGTCGGTCGGCGCCAGGGTGTGGCTGTACGAGCACCTGCGTAACCTGCCCGGGCAGACCCACGAGGCGCTGTGCAATCGGCAGCAGTGTGATCGCCACCGGGCTCGATGACAGCGCCCCGAAGAGGGCACCGCTCAGCACCGCTCCCACCCTCACCCGGTGAGCGATCCCGGCCGCCAGCAGCGTGACCCGGCTCCCCGGTTCCGCTCCGATCGCGCTTGCCACTGACGCTGGGAGTATCAGCCCTTCGGAGAAGCGGAATCCACTTGCGCCGAAGTTCTTGATGTCGAGGCTGCCAAGGCTGTTAGCACCCGAGGTCACGCCGAGCATCTGAACTGCGCCCCTGCCCTTGCGGCCAACCACCGACACGTTCTCGCGCAAGATCGCGGCCGAGGAGCGCACGCCTGGGAGCCGTTCGACGGTACTCGCCAGTCGCTGTTCGAATCCCGCCGACGAGCGTGAGGTGAGCTCCAGTCGGGCCGAGCCGATCACCTGATGGATCAAAGCGCCCGCGGAGCCGGTGAGGCTTGTGTTGGCGACCAGCACGCCAAGCACGAGGGCGACCCCCACTGCGATGCCGCTTCCCGCGAGCATCTCTTGAGCCAGGTGCGAGCGCAGTCGTCGCCTGTAGAGGTGGAACAGCATGCTTAGTCGGACCCCGAAAATCTTGGGGTTGAGTAGGTTGCTCACGAGACGACGGCAGCCGGCTCGGTGGTATCTGCGCTGCCGGCGAGCTGCCCGTCGCGAAGCGTATATGCATGATCCACGAACTCTCTTGCGTCGGCGTCGTGCGTGACAAGCAGTCCCGGGATGTCGCGTTCGTGACAGATATCGCGAAGCAGCTGCAGAGTTTCGCGGCTGCGTCTGGAGTCGAGGTTGCCGGTCGGCTCGTCCGCGAGCAGCAGGCGCGGTTCGTTGACGAGCGCGCGGGCGATGGCCACGCGCTGGCGCTCGCCCATCGACAGCCGCTCGGGAGTGTGTTCGGAGCGCCGGCCGAGGCCGAGACGCTCGAGCCACGGCCGCGCTCGTCGCCGCGCCTCGCTGAGCTTCAAGCCTTCGGCGGTGAGCTTGATCGTCGCGTTGTCGAGCGCCGAGGTGTTTGGCATCAGGTGAAACGACTGGAACACGAATCCGACATCCCGCAGGCGGTAGCGCGCGCCCTCGCGCTCGGACAAATCGCCGACATTGCGGCCGTCGAACAACACGCTCCCGGATTCGGGCGCGATCAGCGCCGTCGCCAGCAGCAGCAGCGTCGTCTTGCCGGAGCCGCTCGGTCCGTACATCGCCACGAACTCGCCTGGCGATACGGTGAGCGAGACGCCGTCGACCGCCCGCACGATCTCTCCGCCGCCGCTGGGATAGTGCTTGACGACCCCGCGCAGCTCGAGCGCAGCTCTAGGCGTGCTCAACGCCCGGGCCGTTCCGCACCGCCGGCGCTGCGCCTGGGCAGCGGCACGACGGTTCCCCGCTCCTCGGTCGTGCACACTTCTCCGTCGGAGATCGACATCATCACCCCCGCGCCCTGCAGGGCGCCCATTTCCTCCGAGACCACCAGCAGCGCCATGTTCCGTTCGCCGGCCAGCTCGCGCAGCAGCACGTAGAAGCGGTTGCGGTCGCTGAGGCTCGGCATCACCGCGGGCTCGTCCACGAGCAGCACCCGCGGATCGTGCACAAGCGCGCGGGCCAGCATCACGAGCGTTCGTTCCGCCAGCGACAGCGAACCCGCCGGCTCGCTGCCGCAGGTGGCGGTGACGCCGACCCGCTCGAGCGCGCCGAGCGCCCGCCTGCGCGCGTCGCGGACGGTCAGACCCTCGCTGCCCAACGACATCGCGACGTGATCCACGACGCTCTCACCGGGATTGGGTCGCCAGTCTCCGGACGCCATGAACGCGAGATCCCGGCGCAGCAGACGTCCCCGTTGGGAGCCCGTCATCGTGCTCAGCACGCGGCCGTCGAACCGCACCGTGCCCGTATCGGGCCGTTCGATCCCCGCGGCCAGACGCAGCAGCGTGGACTTGCCCGAGCGGCGCGCGCCGTACAGGCCGACGAACACCCCCGCTTCCACCTCGAACGACACCCCGTCCAGAACGGTGATCTCGCGGCCGCCGTCGGGGAAGCGCTTGCCGACGTTCGCGAATGAGAGCAGCGGCGTCATGGCGCCTATGACGCTATCGCTCGCGCGTCCTCATGCGCTCGTTGATGCGCCGTCGCGTCAGCGCCGCCCAGTCGACGTCGGATTGCAGCTGCCGCCAGACCGCGTCGCGCGTACAATCCATCACCAGCGCGGTCCACGAGCGCATTTCATGGGTGGTGGGCGCCACCAGCTGCGCCAGTCGCAGGCACTCGCGCTCGTAGTCTCGCAGCGCCGCCACCAGCCGGGGAGCGTCCTCGTCGCGCGCGACCACCAGCTTTGCGTGCAGTCCCAGTCGCACCGGCTCGCGCGGGAGCAACGTCTCCATCCACGCCGTCAGCGCGTTCTCGGTCAGATCGGTCGGGCGATACACCACGCGGGTGCGGCGCTGGTTGTCGCGGCGAGGCTCCTCGTTGGCCGTGACGAGACCGTCGGCGACGAGCTGGTCCAGCAGGCGATACACGTCGTTGGTGTCGATCCGCCAGGTTGCCCCGAGCCTCGCCACCAGCCGGCTCGCGAGGTCGCCGCCGTGGCCGGGACGCTCGAGCACGATACCGAGCAATGCTCCGCGCAACGGCGCGGAGGCGCCGCGCATCCATCCTCGGGTGTTCGTTGTCGCTTCAGCCATCCTGTCTCTCCCAGTCGTACGAACGATATCGCAAGTCGCTCAACATGTGTAGAATGATTCCAAAAGTTGCCACTAAGCAGACGGTGGGCGTCGCGCGAATCAAGTCCCGTGTGGTGCTCGCCATGCCGGGCCACAGCTTGCCGAGGCGCGCCGGCGAGGTCGCTGGGCGCATTCCGCGCGGGGAGTGGGCTGTTGTTTCTGACTCGGGTCCAGACGGCGTCGAGAATGGCCATCCGAGACCCGTCTGTTCCGGTCGGCGCATGTGCGTACCGGCGACCGATCGAAAGATCAGGCCAGCCCATGAGCGCCTCCGGCGGCAGGTGCCGGGCCGCTGTCTCTGACTCGAGCCTCGCTCGCCGGGCGCGGGTCCGGGGCCGGCGTGCGCGCCGCTCAGGGCACGATCACCGCCGCGCCCGTGAATCGCCCGGCGCGCAGATCCTCGAGCGCCTGTCCGGCCGCCTGGAGCGGGTATGAGCGCACGTGCGTGCGCACCGGCACGCTCGGCGCCAGCGCGAGAAACTCCTCGGCGTCGCGTCTGGTCAGGTTGGCGACCGAGCGCACCGTCCGCTCTCCCCACAGTCTGCTGTAGGGGAAGCTCGGGATGTCGCTCATGTGGATGCCCCCGCATACGACCGTTCCGCCCGGGGCCACCGCCTCCAGCGCTCGCACCACCAGCGAGCCGTCGGGCGCGAACACGATCGCCGCCTGAAGCGTCTGCGGTGGGGTCTGTCTGGAGTGCCCCGCCCACACGGCGCCCAGCTCGCGCGCGAACACCTGGGCGGCGGTGTCGCCTGCGCGGGTGAACGCGTACACCTTCCGGCCTTGACTGCGCGCAACCTGCGCGACGATGTGGGCGGCCGCGCCGAACCCATACAGCCCCAGCCGCCGCGCCGAGCCGCACATGCCCAGCGCGCGGTAGCCGATCAACCCGGCGCACAGCAGCGGCGCGGCCTGCGTGTCGGGATAGCCGTCGGGGATCGCAAAGCAGTAGCGCTCGTCCGCCACGGTGTACTGGGCCATTCCCCCATCGATGTCGCGCCCGGTGAAGCGCGCCCGCCGGCACAGGTTCTCCCGTCCCGAGCGGCAATACTCGCATTTGCCGCACGTCCACCCCAGCCATGGAACTCCCACGCGCCGGCCATCCACGGCCGGGGAGTCCGAGCGCACGACCCCCACGATCTGGTGTCCAAGGATGCGCGGTGGGCGCTCGATCGAGATCTCGCCGTCGAGCAGGTGCAGGTCGGTCCGGCACACTCCGCATGCCTTGACTTCCAGCAGCAGCTCTCCCGGCCCCGCCTGCGGCACGGGTCGCTCCACCGCCCGCAGGGGCCGGCCGACGCCCTCGAACACGATCGCCTGCATCGGCTCCCGCGAACCCTCAGCCAAAGAACAGCTCCGCCGTCTCATACAGACCGGGGTCGAGCAGCTTGGGCTCGCGCAGCGCATCCTCCAGCGCGACCTCGACGATCTCACCGCCGTGCAGTCCGACCATCGTTCCGTATCGCTCCCCGGCGACCGCGTCCATCGCACCGACGCCGAAGCGGGTCGCGAGCACGCGATCGAACGCCACCGGCGTGCCTCCGCGCTGCACGTGCCCGAGGATCGTCACGCGCGTCTCATACCCCGTCCGCCGCTCGATCTCGCCCTCCAGCGTCACCCCGATCCCGCCGAGCCGAGCATGCCCGAATGCGTCGGTGGGGACATCGTCGTCCTCGCGAGTCTGGAGCGTGCCCTCGAGCGGCATTGCGCCCTCGGCCACGACCACGATCGAGAAGCTGCGTTCGCGCTGGTGGCGGCGGCGCAGACGCATGCACACCTCCTCGATGTCGAACGGACGCTCCGGCACGAGGATCGCGTCGGCGCCCCCGGCGAGCCCGGCGTGCGTGGCGATCCAGCCGGCGTGCCGGCCCATCACCTCCACGACCATCACCCGGTTGTGCGACTCTGCGGTCGTGTGCAGACGATCGATCGCGTCGGTCACGATCTGCACCGCCGTCTGAAATCCGAACGTCACGTCGGTGCCGCCGAGGTCGTTGTCGATCGTCTTCGGCACGCCCACCACGGGAATGCCCTCGCGATGCAGCCGCAACGCCACCCCGAGCGTGTCCTCGCCGCCGATCGGGATCAGCGCGTCGAGGCCGCGCGCGGCGATCGTCCGACGGATCGCCTGCAGCCCGCGATCGCCCTCGTTCTCCGCGAATGGGTTCGTGCGCGACGTGCCGAGGATCGTGCCTCCGCGTGGGAGGATGCCCGCGGTGCTCTGCAGCGTCAGCTCGACCGCGTCGTCGCTCAGCACCCCCGCCCAGCCGTGACGAAAGCCGAGCGCGCTGTGTTCGCCGTCCATAAGTCCGCGTCGTACGACCGCGCGGATGACGGCGTTCAGCCCGGGGCAGTCGCCGCCGCCGGTGAGCAGGCCAACCCGTGCCATCGCGTCGCATTGTCCTCGATACGTCTCGGCGCCGCGCTCACGCCCTCAGGCGCTCACCAGCCCGCGTCGCAGCGCGTAGCCGACCAGCTCCGCGCGCGAGGACAGGCTGAGCTTCTGCTGGATGTGCGCGCGATGGGTCTCGACGGTGCGCACCGACAGGTACAGCTGCTCGGCGATCTCGGCGTTGGTGTGCCCGAGCGCGATCAGCCGCAGCACTTCGAGCTCCCGCTCGGAGAGGTCGTCCGGCGGTCCGGGGGGCGGCTCGGAGGCCATGCGCGCCCCCAGCCTGGGGTTCAGATAGCTTTCGCCGGCGGCCGCGCACCGCACGGCCTCCACGAGCTCGTCGTCGGCGGCCTCCTTGAGCACGTACCCGATCGCGCCGGCGCCGAGGGCGTGCCGCGCGAACGCGGGCTCCTGCTGCATCGTCAGCACGACTATCTGCGTCTGTGGAGACTCCGCGCGAATCTCGGGGATCGCCTCCAGACTCGAACCGCCGGGCATGTTCAGATCGAGCACCAGCACGTCCGGGCAGTGACCGCGCACGTACCGTCGCGCGCTGTCGAGATCTCCGGCCTCAGCCACGACCTCAAACCCCGATTCGCCGTCGAGCAGCAGGCGCAGACCGCTGCGTACGACCGCGTGGTCGTCGGCGAGCACGATTCTGATCGCCTCCAGGTCTGGTGCCAGGGTTGGCTCGACGCCGGCCTGTGCCGGGCGTGTGTCTTGATCTGTCATCGACGATGTGAACGTACCGCGTAACACGCCCGCGCGTCTACGGGAAAAGTACGGTGATTCGCGCGGCTCGATACGGATGCAGGGCAGCCGCGCGAGCGTGAGGAGGCGGTGTGGGGTATGCGCACGCGCTGCCCCGCCGCCTTCGGCTTACACCTGGTCCTCCCGGCGGTTCGCCCGCTTGAATCGCGACACCTCGTCAGATCCCCTGTCCGGGCAGGAACTCGTTCGTAAACGGTGGCAGCCCGCCGTTCGGATTGTGTTGAACCAGACCGTGTGCCAGCATCCACGCGCCGAAGCTCGCCCACGCCGAGGGTTCCTGCCAGCCATAGGGATCGCTCGCGTTCGCCGGTGTCGCCGCGGGCAGCGTCTGGCGGATCGATTCCAGCTGGAGCTTCGGTTCCAGCGAGGGATTCGCCCTGACCGCCAGCGCGGCGGCCGCCTGCGGGTTTGAGCGCACCGCGCGCTCGCCGCGGGTCAGCGCCTGCATGAACGCGCGCAGGTCCTGGCCGCGGCTGCGCGCCTCGTCTTCGCGCACGACCAGCACCAGCTCGTCGTATGCCGGTACCCCCGCCTCATCGACCGGGATCACGAGCGGATGGCGGTGCAGCAGGCGCAGCTGGATCGCCTCGTAGTTCCAGAATCCGCCCAGCGTCGCCGCGACTTTGCCCGACAGCATCGCCGGGACGAGGTTGAACCCCACATTCACTTCCTGCGCCGCCCCCGGGCTCACTCCGGCGGCCTGCAGGGCGGTGCGCAGCTCCGCCGCCTGGTAGGGGAGGCCGGCGGTGCCCACGCGCTTGCCCGCCAGGTCTGAGACCTTCCGCACGTGCTGGCCGGGCAGCACGATGATCGCGGTCAGCGGGCGCTGCACGAGCGCGCCGATCGAGACGAGCTTCAACCCCTGATCGCGCGCCAGCAGCAGCTCGGGCTCATAGGAGATCGCCATGTCGATCTTTCCTGCTGCCAGCAGCTTCAGCGGTTCGGCCGTTTCGGGGGGCGCGGCGGGATGCACCTCCAGCCCGACCGCGCGGAAGTCCCCATTCGCGATCGCCGCATACAGCGGCGCGTGATCGGCGTTGGGAAACCAGTCGAGCATCACCGTGAACGGCTTGACTGCAGGCGCCGAGGTCACGTCCTGCTTTGACCCGCACGCGGACACGGTCAGGGCGCAGGCGATGGCGGCGGCGGCGAACCTGAGTCTCAACGGACTTCTCCTCTCGATCGATGCGCCCAAGGCGCCAGGCGGCGCTCGAGCAGGGCGAGGGTATAGAAGCAGGCGATCGCGAACAGAAACAGCACCACTGCGGCCGCGTAGGCGCGGGAGGTCTGCAGCGCGTTGATGTCAGCGTCGATCTCGCGCCCGAGTCCCGGGTAGGCTCCGGTGGTGGCGGTCGAGGTCTCGGCGATGTAGGCGCCGATCACCCCTACGGCGAGCGCGATGCGGGCGCCGCTGATCGCGGCGGGCAGCGCGGCCGGCAACTCGGCGAAGCGCAGCGCCTGCCAGCGCGAGGCGCCGAACGTGCGCAGCAGCTTCAGCTGCTCGGGATCGACCGACGCCAACCCGTCGACGGTCGTGACGAGCACCGGAAAGAAGCAGATCAGCACGATCACGAACAGCTTGGGGAGCACTCCGAAGCCCCACCAGAACACGAGCAGCACCCCGATCAGCGCGACCGGCACGGCCTGCGAGCCGACGGCCAGCGGGTATACGGCACGGCGCAGGATCGAGCAGAGGTGGATCAGCACGCCGAGCGCGAACCCGAGCAGGAGCGCGAGCAGAATCCCCAGTCCCACCTCCTCCGCGGTGGGCGCGAGATTGGCCGACAGCAGGTCGGCGTTCTGCCACAGCGCCGTGCCCACCGCGTGAGGCGCCGGCAGCACGAACGGACTCACGTCGCTCAGATCCGCATACAGCTCCCACGCCCCGATCAGCGCCACGACGAGCACGATGGCCGGCAGGGCGTGCATGACGCGGCTACTACTATGCCTCATCGCGCGCCTGTCCGAGCGCCACGAGCGCCCGCTCGCGCAACGCCACGACCTCGGGATCGGTGCGCGAGCGCGGACGCTCGAGCGCCACCTCCAGCTCCCGCACGACCCGGCCGGGTCGCGGTGAGAGCACCGCGATGCGATCTGCCAGAACCACGGCCTCCTCGACGTCGTGCGTCACCAGCACCACCGTTCGTGGCTCCCGGCACAGGGCGTCCACGAGCCAGGTGTGCATCTCCGCGCGAGTGATCGCGTCCAGAGCGCCGAAGGGCTCGTCCAGGCACAGCAGCTGCTTGCCCGAGAGCAGCGTGCGCACGAACGCCACGCGCTGGCGCATCCCGCCCGAGAGCTCGTAGGGGTGAGCCTGCTCGAACCCAGCCAGACCGAGCTGGACGAACAGCTCCTCCGCCCGTGCCCGCGCCCGCGCGCGCGTAACATGGGCGATGCGCAGCGCCAGGGCGGCGTTGTCCAGGGCGTTCAGCCAGGGCAGCAGCAGGTCCTGCTGGGGCATCAGCGCGGCGGGCGCGCACTCGATCGCGCCACGATCGGGCGACTGCAGAGCGCAGATGAGCTCGAGCAGCGTCGTCTTGCCGCAGCCGCTCGGGCCCACCACCGCCAGCAGCTCGTTCGTCTGGGCGTGCAGCGAGATGTCCGCCAGCGCCTTGACCGGCGCACCGTCGCGGCCGCCGGGGTAGGCCCGGCTGACGCTCTCGACGCGCACCGCGGGCGAGCGCGTTGCGGGCGAGTGTGTCGGGGGCGGGTGCGCCGCGGGCGAGCTCTGGGTCGCATGCATCGCTGGCGCGAGATCCTGCTTCTGTTCTGCGCGGCCGGGTGTGAGCCCTATCTGCACATTGCTCCCTTCGCGGGCATTACCCCACAGGTTCGACGGGTCGGCGCAGGGCGATCTCTGTGCTGTGCGCCATCTCAGCCGGCCTCATCTGCCAGCTCCCCTTTGGGTTGGGTGTGCTGAGGCGATGCTACTGCGTCAGCACCACGCCCGGGCGCGCCAGGGCGCGCACGAAGTCCTCGAGCTGGGCGGTGGTCCAGCACTCGAACGCGGTGCAGTGCTGCTCGTAGGCGGCGATCACCGAGTCGCCGTAGTTCCAATAGAGCTTCGGCTCGGGGTTCAGCCAGAACGTCCGTCCGGCCCGCGCCGCGATCCGGGCGAAGATGTCCGCGCGGGGGTCGCGCCCGTTGGTGCGCGCGTCGCCGAGCACGATCACGGTCGCGCGCGGATGCAGGTCGTCCTCGACCTGGGCGAGGAACTCCGACCACACGCGCCCATAGTCGGTGTAGCCGGAGATGTCCGCCACGCCGGCGTCGCCGGAGATGCGCTCGCTGACGGAGCTGAAGTCGCGCTCGTGTTCGAAGATGTCGGTCACCTCGCTGATGCGCTCGATGAACACGAACGAGCGCATGCGCCGGAAGCTGTCGTGCAGCGCGTGCAGCACCGACAGGAAGAACACCGAGGCCGAGGTCACGCTGGTGGAGACGTCGCACAGCACGTAGATCTCCGGCCGGCGCGGGCGGCGGGGACGGTACTTGAGCACGACCGGCACGCCGCCCGTCTGCAGCGAGGCGCGCATCGTGCGCCTGACGTCGACGTGCGCGTGGCGTCGGTGTCCGCGCGCCTGCAGTCCCTGCGTGGCCAGCCGGCGGCGCAGCTGCGCGACGACGCGGTGCACCGCGGCCAGATCCTGCGACGGGCCCGACGGCAGCGCCCGGTCGAGCTCGCCCAGCGGCCGCGCGGGGGGCAGCGAGCCGGTGCGCTCGATCTGGGCGCGCTCGAGCTCGCGTCTGAGCATCGCCTCGAACCGTCTCAGCGCCTCGCGCGGCAAGCCGTCGCGACGCGGATCGTTCGCGGGCAGCTCGGGCTGGGGCTCTGAGCGCAGTCCCAGCGCGCGCCTGATGCGCTGCACGTCCACGCCGATTACGCCCGATCCCTCCTGGCGACGGGCGAACGCGGCGATCGCCATCCGCGCGAGGTCGCGCATGGCGCTCTCCGAGCCGTCCCTCAGCGCGGCCGCGATCTGCGCGCGCAGCCCCTCGAGCTCTTCGTCGGTCAGCTCGTCGAGGTCCAACCCGCCGTTGCCCTCGTCGCTGCGCTCGCGCACGTCCTCGCGGATCGCCTGAAGCTCGACCGCGCGGAACATGAAGCGCTCGAACACGAGCTCGAACACACGCCTGTCCTCCTGGCTCTTGGCGAGCGTCGCCGCCAGCGCCTCGCGGAAGTCCTCCTGCTCGGTCCAGTCGATCTCCGCGAGCACCGCGAACGCGTCCAGCAGCTCCGAGGTGCCGACCGCCACGCCTTCGCGGCGCAGTTCCTCGCCGAGCTCCAGCACGCGCGCGGCGAACCCCGCGGGCGCGGGGCTCTCAGACGGCATCGGCCGGCGCCCGGAGCTTCACTCCAACGCGCTCTGCCACGAGGTCCATGTCGGTGCGGTGCTTGACGATCACCGACATCGTATCCGTGAACGTCTCCTCATCGATGTCATCCACGCCGAGCAGCAGCAGCGCGCGCCCCCAGTCGATCGACTCGGCGATCGACGGCGGCTTCTTCAGGTCGAGCTCGCGCACCATGCCGATCACCTCGACCAGGCGGCGGGCGACCGTCTCCGGCAACTCCGGCGCGTGCAGGCGCACGATCGCAAGCTCGTGCTCGAGCTCGGGATAGTCCAGCCACAGGTACAGGCAGCGGCGCTTGAGCGCCTCGGTCAGCTCGCGCGAGTTGTTCGAGGTCAGCAGCACCACCGGGTGCGTGCGCGACTCGACGCGACCCAGCTCGGGGATCGAGATCTGGAAGTCCGAGAGCACCTCCAGCAGCATCGCCTCGAACTCCTGGTCGGTCTTGTCGATCTCGTCGATCAGCAGCACCACCGGCTGCTCGGAGGCGATCGCGCTCATCAGCGGCCGCGCGAGCAGGAAGTCCTCGCCGAAGATGTCCTCCTGTACCTGCTCCCATCCCGCCCCGTCGGCCTCGGCCTGGATGCGCAGCAGCTGCTTGCGATAGTTCCACTCGTACAGCGCCTTGGCCTCGTCGAGACCCTCGTAACACTGGAGTCGCACCAGCTCGCGGCCCAGGTAGGAGGCGAGCGACTTGGCCAGCTCGGTCTTGCCGACGCCCGCCGGCCCCTCCACGAGCACGGGCTTGCCGAGCCTGGTAGCCAGATACGCCACCAGCGCCGTGGACTCGCCCGGCAGGTACCCCACTGCGCGCAGCCCCTCGGCGACCGCCTGAACGGAGGCCGGCGCCGGGGAGGTCATGTCGGGCGCCGCGGACGGGGATGCTGGCATCGTCGGCACAATGATAGGGCCCCGCTCAGAGCGAGCGGCTCGCGCGGATGGCGTCAGGCCGAGCGCTGTTTCTCGGGCTCGGTCGGGGGGTCCTCGAACGACAGCTGCTCGGTCGTGGGGCTGGCGGGAACCGGCCGGCGCGCCGCGCGCGAGGCGGGAGGGGAGGACTTGGCGGGGCGTGAGATCCCTCGCGGCGCCGGCGGACCGGCGGGGCGCTGCCCGCGTGCCGTAGCCGTGTTCGCCGCGGGGCGGTCGTCCTCGCGCATGGCCGAGGATGGTGGCGCCGGAGGCGGGCGCGGATGGGAGCGTCCGGCGTACCCCTCGCGCGCGGAACGCGCGAGCGGTGGCTCGAGACGGCGCCCGGCGCGCATACGCGAGCCGGTGTATGCCAGCAGTCCCGCCGCCCCCAGCGCGAAGAAGATCCCCCACTGCACCCCTACGTTGGCCGCGACTCCGTGGCTGGAGATGCCGGGCTTGTCGAACAGCCTGATGACAAGCAGCAGCGCCGTCCACAGCCCGGCGGCCATCACGACGGCGCCGTCGCTGCCCGGGAGATGGAACTCGTGACCCTCGGCCCGCGCGTACAGCAGGTAGATCACCGCCACTGCGACGAGCAGCACGGCCGCCTCGACGAACGAGAACGCTCCGAACGCGTTCAGGTTGCGGCTCTGCAGCGGCGCCGTGCGGGGCGCGTTGACGACCGCGTTCTGCTGGTACCACGGCAGCAGCATCGTCACGAACAACGCCAGCGCCGCGCCCGCCGCCAGGCGCTGGTCGGGCTCGAGCGCCCGCCAGTCGCGCATCAGCCGTGTCATCGGGTTGACGCGCCTGCGCGCCCGATCGTCGTGTGCCGCGCCATGCTCACCAGTCTAGGCGCGCCACCCCCCGTCAGCATCCGGTCAGCGCTTGGTCAGCGCGATCGTGCCGTTGGCCGTGGAGAAGTTGCCGGCGAGGTCGGTCGCGGTGACCGTCACCGTATAGGCGCCGGTCTGCGCGGGCGTCACCCACAGCAGCTTGGGGTGGCCCCGCTGCACGGTGGCGCCGTTGCTCCACACGATCCTGCTCCCGCGCCTGACCGTGATTTTGACGGTGGCGACCTTCGACAGCGACACCTGCACGCCCGCCCGCGCGCCGGTCGGCAGCGCGCTCGTGATCAGCGACACGGCCGGAGGCGTGTGCAGGTCGGCGGTGAAGCGCTGCGCGGTCGTGCAGTAGATCGCGTCGCCCGCGATCGGCGTGACGGCGCCGGCGGCGCTCGCAAGGAGGTGTTCGGGCGCCCTCGCCACGGCCGCGCTCGCGCCGCCGGTTTCGGAGCTTCCGCCGGCGCCGCCCGCTCCGCTGGGCCCGCCCGTTCCGCCGGGGCCGCCCGCCGGCGGGGGCGCGGGGGAGGGCGCGGGCGTGACGGTCGTGGTCGCGGGCGGGCCTTTGCGCGTGCGTTCGCAAAGGTGGGTCAGGAATTCGGTGAGCAGTTCGTGATAGCTCAGATCGGATTCGCCGTACTGGTCATACATCGACCAGGCGCCCGTGTCGTAGTGGGGGACCTCGGCGCGCGCCTCCGCGTCGCCTTCTTCGAACAGCCGCAGCCCGAGCGGGTCGTGCGTGATCGAGGTGTAGTCGTACAGCCCCACGTCGGCCTGGATGAAGCCGTTGAGGATTCTGTCGCTGGGGGCGTAGGTGTACTCGGCGTACTCCGCGCCGGCGCCGGTCTTCACGTGCACGCCCGTCGAGGGCGCGGTCTGGAAGATGCCGAGCGCCTGCTGGGCGGCCGTCAGATAGGCGGGTTCCTTGAATCGCGACCACGCGCGCGCCAGCACCTGCAGGGCGGTGCCCTGGGAGAGCCCGCTCGTCCACGGGGGCGAGCCGCTGTCGAAGTGGAACATGTACTCCCACGCGATGCCCCCGGCGCGGCTGCTCGCCAGCGGCAGCGCTTCGCTCAGCAGTTGGCGCAGGTTGGTGTTTTCGTGACCCGACAGGTAGTAGCCGTTGGCCTTCCCGAACGTCCCCAGCCACTGGATCTGGATGCCCTGACCGGCGTAGTGCTCCCACACGATCAGGCTGTGAGGAAAGCTCACGCGCACGCGGCTGGACACCAGCGGCTGGGTCGTCCACCACTGCCTGTTCTTTTCGAGCGTCAGGAATATGACGGGCAGCCGCGTGGGGGTGAATGCGCCCGCGGCGGCCATCCCCTGCGTGTTGGCGATCACGCTCGCGAGTTCGGCGCGCCGCGTTCCGCTGAGCTTCTTCAGTGAGCTGTTCGCCGCCGCGTACGCTCCGGCGTATTGCCGGTAGGCGGCTTCGGTGATCGCGCCGCTGCTCTTGAGGCTGCTCAGTGCGGCTGTGACGCTCAGCCCGCGCGCGCCCGCCGAGGCCGGCGCGAGAGCGGCTGTAGAAACTCCGAGGACAAGGACGACCGCACTGAGGTGTCTGGCATGCATCGAGCCGATGCTACGCACGTGCCCGGCGCACTGCCGCAGTTGCGATCCGCGCCGCGGGAGTAGTCGAGGGTCAAGCGACCGATCGGAGATCGGCCAGCGGACGCAGGGAGCGTGGCGTACTTGGTACGCGTGCTGGCCGATCGGAGATCCCGTCGATCTCCGATCGGTAAGGACAAAGCATCCGCGCCGGCCATCGGCTACTCCCGCCCGACCTCCTGGTCGTCTGCTTCGAGCGTGTCCTCCTCGTCGTCCTCGGCGTCGCCCTCGATCGAGTGCTCACCGCCGGGGTGATAGGTGACCTGAAAGCGCTCGATCAGCTCGTCGCGGCGGTGCTCGTCGATGGGGGACTCGTCGGAGACGAGCACCCATTCGTCGCCCTCGAACTCCTCCATGTTGAAGATCTCGTGGTCGAGGTCGGGCGAGTCGTCGACGACGAGCAGCACCTCCGTCTGTGGGTTGAAATACGTCCCCGGACGGATCGTCAGCTCGTCGAGCTCGAACGTGCGGTGCTCGGCCATGGCGCGTTTATACCCGACCGCGCCATAGCGGTGCGCGCCGCCGCGCGCCAGGCGATCCCGATTGGGATCAGGGGTCGAGCTCGGCCAAGGTTCGCTGCACCTCCGCCTCGAGATCCAGCGGCTCGAGGCCCTGGCGTTCGCGCCGTTCGTTGCGCGCGACCACGAGCTGCAGCACCTCTTCGGCGATCCCGGGGTCATGACCCGTGCTCGCCGGCTGGGCGGCGGTGAGTCGGGCGACCTCCGCGTCGACGTCCAGTGGCGCCTCGCCGCGGCGCACGCGCCGTTCGCTGCGCGCCTGCACCAGCTGGCGGATTTCCCGCTCGCGCTCGGCCTGTGCCGGCGCGGCGCCGAGCGAAGTCTCGTAGCCGGTCATGCCCTGCCCGAATGACGGTGCCCCCGTGCCGGGCGACTCGTCCTGGTCGGGGAGTCCGCCGGCGCCGATCTCGTCGTACATGCTCCCGCGGGAGAGCAGGAACACGATCGACATCACGATCGACAGCCCCACCGCGCCGAAGACGACGATCGGAAAAGCGGCTTGCATCGACCGATTATTGCTCGTGTGCCCTCCCTCCGCTACCCTGGCCGTTGACTGACTGGTCAATCTACGGAGGCGCGAGAGCAGACAATGGTCGATTTCACGTTGACAAACGAGCAGCAGAGCCTGCGCGAAATGGCGCACGACTTCGCCGAGAAAGAGATTCGCCCCGTCGCCTGGGAGTACGACAAGGACGGGACCTGGCCGCAGGAGATCATCGAGAAGGCCTGGGCGCTCGGCCTGATGAACAGCCACATCGAGGAGGCATACGGCGGCGCGGGCGCAGGCTACCTCGAGGGATGTCTGATCGAGGAAGAGCTCTCGTGGGGCTGCTCGGGCATCCAGACCTCGCTCGGCTGCAACGGCCTGGCGATGACGCCGGTCGCGCTGGGGGGCTCGGAGGAGGTCAAGAAGAAGTACCTGGGCATGCTCACCGAAGCGCCGAAGCTCGCCTCCTTCTGCCTGACCGAGCCCGACGCCGGCTCGGATGTCTCGGGCATGCGCACCACGGCCGTCAAGCGGGGCGACAAGTACGTGATCAACGGCTCGAAGTGCTTCATCACCAACGGCGGCTACGCCGACTACTACACGGTCTACGCGAAGACCGACAAGGACGCCGGCCAGCGCGGCATCAGCGCGTTCGTGGTCGAGCGCGACTGGGGCGTGGTGGTGGACAAGAAGGAGGACAAGCTCGGGCAGCGCGCCTCGAACACGGCGACGATCTCCTTCAACGACGTCGAGGTCCCCGCGGAGAATCTGCTGGGCGAGGAAAACCATGGCTTCAAGCTGGCGATGGCCACGCTCGATCGCACCCGCCCGGGCGTCGCCGCTATGGCCACCGGCATCGCCCGCGCGGCCTTCGAGTTCGCCACGGACTACGCGCGCGAACGCGTGCAGTTCGGCGTGCCGATCGCGATGCACCAGGCGATCCAGTTCATGATCGCCGACATGGCCACCGAGATCGAAGCGGCGCGGTTGCTGACGTGGAAGTCGGCGTTCATGCTCGACAATGGCGAACGCAACACGCTCGTCTCCTCGCACGCCAAGCGCTTCGCCGCGGACACCGCGATGAAGGTTGCCACCGACGCCGTGCAGGTCTACGGCGGCTACGGCTTCATCAAGGAGTACCCCGTCGAGAAGCTCTTCCGCGACGCCAAGATCATGCAGCTGTACGAGGGCACCTCGCAGATCCAGCGGCTGGTGATCGCCCGCGAAACGCTGCTCCCGCGCAGGGTGGAGGAGCCGACTGCGGTTCCGGCGTAGTTCGACCCCGTACATGTACGGACCGAAGCCGGGTGACACGCGCCTTCGGCGCGAGTCCCCGTTTCGGCCAGCCGGCAGGCGCATGCGCCTGCCGGTAGCCATGCCGCATGCGGCATGGCCGGAGGGGCCACATGTGGCCCCTCCACGAAACCGTGCATGCACGGTTTCGCCGACGGCGCATGCGCCGTCGGTACGAGAAGCCGCATGCGGCTTCTCGCCGTACCGCACATGTGCGGTACGGAACTGCCCCACAAATCGCTACGCCTCCGACCGAACCCCTCTCCGATTCCGGCCGGAGGCGGCGTCCCCCCGATGTGCACACACCTGTAACCCTCAACGCATTTGGATGATGCGCTCTTTTGTGGTGCGATCTTCACGCGTCACACAGCCAACCTGAAATAGTCAGCCCGGAGAACAGGAGACCAACATGTTTGTATTCAGAACCGCCGTCGTCGGCGCCGGGACGATGGGCGGGCAGATCGCCCAGACGATCGCCGCCGCCGGGCTGCCGGTCGTGCTCAAGGACATCGACGACGCGCTCGTGCAGGCGGGACTGCAGGAGGCGCGCAACGTCACATCCGGCCAGGTCGCAAAGCTCGTGGAGCGCGGCAAGCTAACTGCGGAGCAGGGCGAGGGGCGGATCGCCGAGGTGCTCGGCCGCATCAGCGGCACGACCTCCTACGCCCCCTTCGGCGACGTCGACTTCGTGATCGAGGCGGTGCCCGAGCGGATGGAGATCAAGCAGGCGGTGTTCGCCGAGCTCGACGCCGTCACGCCCGGCCATGCGATCCTCGCCTCCAACACCTCCTCGCTGTCGATCGCCGAGATCGGCGAAGCGACGCTGCGCCCGGACAAGGTCGTCGGGTTTCACTACTTCTACCCGGCCTCGCTGATGCCGCTGATCGAGATCGTCGAGAGCGAGGACACCTCCGCTGAGACCGTCACCGCGGCCGTCACCTTCGCGCAGGCGATCCGCAAGCAGCCGATCACGTGCGCCGAGGTGCCGGGGTTCGTCGTCAATCGCATCCTCAACTCGGGCATCTCCGAGGTTTGGCGCGCGCAGGAGGAGCAGGGCCTGTCGATCAAGGCGATCGACGAGGGCGTCGGCGCCGCCGGCGTGGTGCCCGTCGGTCCTTACCACCTCGTGAACCTGCTCGGGCTGGACACCGTCCTGCACGTCGCCGAGCATCTGGCCGAGTCATACGGCGACGAGCGCTTCTACGTACCGGCGGGCATGCAGAAGCTCGTGTCCGAACGCCGACTCGGCGCAAAGACCGGCGGGGACGGCTTCTATGACCTCCAGGGCGAGCCCAACGTGCCGGGCGAGGCCGAGCCCGACGTCGAGCAACTCGTCGAGCTGCTCTCGCTGAAGACGTTCATCGAGGCCTGCCTCGTGCTCGAGGAGGGCGTCGCCACCCACCGCGACATCGACTTTGGGATGATGGCCGGCGCCGGTCTCGACCCCCGCCGGGGGCTGATGCCGCCGTTCATGAAGGCCGACAGCGAAGGGCTCGAGGAGGTGCTCGAGCGGATGGAGAACGCCCGCGAGCGCCACGGCGAGCGCTTCGCCCCGCCGACGATCCTGCGCCGACTCGTCGCTCAGGGCCGGCTGGGGCAGCGGAGCGGCCAAGGCTTCTACGCCTATCCCCGCCCCGACTCAGACCAACCGGCGCAGGGCGTCAAGTTGGAGACACTCGGCGCCGACGCGCGTGCGCGTGTGGGGGGCGCCGGAGACGATGCGGGCGAGGCTGGGGCGGGCGGTGTGGCGATCGCGTGGCTGGCGAACGGTCAGCTGAACTCGATCTCTCCGCAGGTGGTCGAGGATCTCGCGAGCGTGTGGGCGCGCGTCAAGGAATCGAATACCCGCCCACCGGTGCGTGCGCTCGTGATCGCCTCCTCGAACCCATTCCTGTTCAGCGCGGGCGCGGACATCAAGGCGTTCACGACGATGGACGAGTCGGGCGGGCGCGAGCTCTTGGCGCGCATGCATGCGCTGCTGCGCGAGATGGGCACATCCGGCGTCGCCACGATCGCCGCCGTCAACGGTCTCGCCTTCGGCGGCGGCTGCGAGCTCGCGATGGCCTGCGACATGCGCATCGCCGCGCGCTCGGCGCTGTTCGGGCAGCCGGAGATCAAGCTCGGCATCATCCCCGGGTTCGGCGGCACCCAGCGCCTGCCGCGGCTCGTCGGTGAGAGCAAGGCGCTGGAGATGAACCTGATCGGCGATCCGATCCTGGCCGAGGAGGCGTTCGAGCTGGGGCTCGTCAACCGCGTGGTCGAGGACCACGAACTGTTCGACACGGCGCTCGCGTGGGCGCGCCGGCTGGCAACTGCGGCGCCGCTGGCGATGGAGCAGATCAAGCGCGTCTCGGGCGCCGGCGACCTCGACGCCGGCATCGTCGCCGAGCAGGAGGGATTCGCGTCCGTGCTCTCGAGCGACGACGCGCGCGAGGGCATCTCCGCGTTTCTGACCAAACGGACGCCGCGGTTTGCGGGACACTGAACGAATGTCGGGTGTCTCATCTGAGATCGCGCTGCTGGCCCAGCTGGTGCGGGAAGCCGACTCGGTCGTGGCGCTGACGGGCGCCGGCATCTCGGTGCCCTCGGGGATTCCCGACTTCCGCTCGCCGGGGACGGGCACGTGGCAGAAAGTCGACCCGATGAAGGTCGCCCACATCGACTCGTTTCGCGCCGATCCGATGCGATTCTGGCACTTCTACGGCGAGCGGTTCGCGACGCTCGGCGGCAAGCGTCCCAACGACGCGCACCACGCGCTCGTGGCGATGGAGCGCAGCGGCATGCTCGACGGGGTGATCACCCAGAACGTGGACATGCTCCACCGCAAGGCGGGCACGGCGGAGCTCGTCGAGGTGCACGGCTCGATCGCGCGCTGCACCTGCCCGGACTGCGGTGGGAACATCCCCCAGCTGGAGGTGCGCGCGCGCCGACTCGGCGATCCGGACGGCATCCCCCGCTGCGAGGTCTGCGGTGGACCGCTGCGCCCGGAAGTGGTGCTGTTCGGCGAGCCGCTGTCCGAACAGGCGATGGAGCGCGCGCGCGAGCTGTGCGCGAACGCGGACCTGATCCTGTGCATCGGCTCAACGCTCGAGGTGCAGCCGGTGGGGGCGCTGCCGTTGCTGACTCTCCAGGCCGGTGGGAGGATCGCGATTCTCACGCAGGGCCGCACGCCGCTCGACCGGCTCGCCGCGGTGCGCCTGGGCGGCGACATCGTCGACGAGCTGCAGGCGCTGACGACGACGCTGAACATCGACGACGCGCGCTCCAGCGAGCCGCGGTTCTAGGAGTCTAGGAGGTGTGAACCAGGTCGCGCGCGGGGTCGATGCCCCAGCGCCCGGCGAGGTCCGCCAGCCCGCCGTCGAGCTCCCAGCGGTCCGGGCGCGCAGGTCCCTCGTGCGCGGGATTGGCGCCCTTCAGCGCCATGCAGCCGGAGTTCTCGCCGATTGCGCGGATCGCGAGCGTCTCCTGCGGGCTGAGCGGCGAACGCGCGATCAGCGCCGGCGCGGCGGCCAGCTCGGCGCGCTTGTCCTCGATCGGGCGCGGGATCGGTCCCCCAGTCGCTGCGGGCTCCTGGATCAGCGTCGGCGCGACGCAGCGCACGGGGATCTGGGCGAGGTCCCAGGCGCACGCCAGCTGCAGCATCGTCAGCTCGTGCCGGCGTGCGATCGGGCGCATCTGCTCGAGCCGCTCGCGGCCCGCCTCGATCCAGCCGTCGGGGCGGAACATGCGATGGTCGTGCTCGGCGAACGGGTGGCCGGGGAGGATGTCGTCGTGGAACAGGCCGCCGTAGTCCACGACGCGCGCGATCAGGCTGACGTCGTTGGCGTGGGCGGCGTCGAGCGCCAGCTCGCCGGGCCAGGGCTCCAGCGGCCCGAGGATGATCATCGCCCAGTCGATCAGCTCGCCGTGGCGCTCCAGGCAGTCGATCAGATCGAGCGTGAACCCGTTCGCGGGTCCGGGGGCAAGGCCGAGCATGCGCGTCAGGCCGGCCTCGCGCACGGCCGCCATGCCCTCCCAGACAGCTGCGCTTCTGTAGCCGATGCGATCGGGGTTGTGCAGCATCAGCAGGTCGAACTGCTGCACCCCGCAGCGCTCCAGGCTGCGCCGGGCGGCCGTCATGATGTAGTCGGCGTAGCCGTCCTGCCCGCGCAGGCGCGGGTCGGTGAAGCGGGGATATCCGCGGGCGCCGTCGCGCTCGCCGGTGTAGAAGTCGTGCCCGATCGCGCCGATCAGGCAGTAGTCCTCGCGAGCGACTCCCCGCAGGGCGCGGCCGAGCATGCTGTCCGCCTCCCCGGCCCCGTAGGCGTCGGCGGTGATGACGGTGTCGATGCCCTCGCCGGGACGCAGCAGCGACAGCAGGCGCGCATCGTCCAGGGGCTCGCCGAAGCGCATGTAGCGCCCGCCGCTCCAGGTTCCGATCGCGTTGCTCGTGGGGTCCATAGCGACCCACTTTACGCGGCGGATGCAGTGCGGTCATAGACATCGGGTGCATTGCATGTCTATGATGAGGAGACTGCACGATCGAAGTGATCGCTGCGTTAGGGTCGGGGAGGTCGTGCAAATGGAGATGCCAGCTAACGGGGATGGTCGTCGTCGTATCGCGCTTGCCGTGTCGTTCGCGGGCGCGGCGAGGCGTTACTGGCTGGGGGTGTTCCCGAGCATATGCGCCGAGCGCCGCCGCCGCCGGGTGCGCGCGCTGCAGATCCCCGACGCGCTGCTGCGCCGCACGGCGATCGAATCTCAATGCAAGTGGGGCAACGTCGAGGGCGCGGCGGCGTTCGCGGCGTTCGTGCCGCACCGCCATCGTCGGGCGGCGGCGCAGGCGATGATGTGCCTGCAGGCGGCCTACAACTACCTGGACGCGCTCGGCGAGCAGCCGAGCTCAGAGCCGGCCGCCAACGGTCGGCGACTGCACCAGGCGCTGCTCGTCGCGCTGGATCCGGATGCGTCCCACCTGGACTACTACGCCCACAGTCCCCACCGCGAGGACGGCGGCTATCTGCGGGAGATCGTCGACTGCGCTCGCGCGGCGCTGGCTGAGCTGCCGTCGTATGCCGCGGTCGCGCCGGCGGCGTTGCGGGCGGCCGAGCGGATCGTCGAGTTCCAGAGCTGCAACACGGGCGAGCGCCAGGGCGATCTGCAGGCGCTGGAGCGCTGGGCGCGCGCGGCGACGCCGCCCGGGTCTGATCTGCGCTGGTGGGAGGTCGCGGCGGCGGGCGGGTCCTCGCTGTGCGTGTATGCGCTGATCGCGCTCGCGGCCGACCCCGAGCTCGACCCGCGGGCCGTGACGGCCGTCGCGGACGCTTATTTTCCCTGGATCGGCGCGCTGCATTCGCTGCTCGACAACCTGGTGGACGCGAGCGAGGATCGCGCGACCGGGCAGCACAGCCTGATCGGCGCCTACGCCTCGCCGCTGCAGGCGGCCGCGCGCATGCGCCGGCTGGCGGAGCGTTCCCTGCAGGCGGCCGCGGCGCTGCCCGGCGGGCGCGGGCATACGCTGATGTTGGCGGCGATGGCGAGCTTCTACCTGTGCACCCCCGAGGCCTCCACGCCGCAGGCGCTGGAAGTGACCCGTGCGGTGCTGGACGAGCTGGACGGGGCGGCCGCGCTGGCGATGCTCGTGTTCAGAACGCGGTTACGCGCGCGGCGCCTGGCGCCCGGCGCGCCCGTGCGCAGGGCGCACGGGGCGGAGCTGACGATTCCAGCGCAAGCGATCCCACCGGTGCGAGCGGTGGGGGCGCCCGCGGGCGGGGAGGCGCACTACGGCGCCAGGGAGACGCATGGCGTCAAGTAGACTCGCGCCCCGGATCTCCTCGGGGCGCCGCCGGGCGCGGGATCTCGTCGGTCGATAGGGCACACACATATGGTGAGGGAGAGGACGTCGTAACCGGATGCTGGAGCTGCGCGACCTGGTCAAGCACTATCCCGCGGTGGGCGGGGAGACGGTGCGCGCCGTCGACGGCGTGTCGCTGTCGGTCGCGCCAGGGGAGATGGTCGCGCTGTATGGGCCGAGCGGGTCGGGCAAGACGACGCTGCTCTTGATGATCGCCACGCTGCTGGAGCCCACCGGCGGAACGGTGCTGATCGGCGGGCGCGACGTCTCGTCGCTGTCGCAGCGCGAGGCCTCGCACTTTCGCCTGGCCGAACTGGGATTCATCCGCCAGAACTTCGACCTGCTGCCGGGCGTCAGCGCGATCGACAACGCGGTGCTGAAGCTCCTGAAAACGATGCGCTGGCGCGACGCGCACGACCGCGTCGCGCCGCTGCTGCAGCGGTTGGGCCTGGGCGAGCGGCTGCGCCACCGCGCCGAGCACCTGTCGATGGGCGAGCGCCAGCGCGTGATGATCGCGCGCGCCCTCTCCACCGAGCCGCGGCTGCTGCTCGCCGACGAGCCGACCGGCAGCCTCGACACCCAGCGCGGGCGCGAAGTGCTCGAGCTGCTGCGCGAGCTCTGCCGCGAGCGCGAGGTGGCGATCGTGCTCGTCAGCCACGACCCCCAGGCAGCGGCATATGCCGACCGCGTGTACGCGCTGCGCGACGGCACACTCGGCGAGTACGAGCCGGACCGGCTCACGCGGCAGTGAAGCCGCGCAACGTCCTGCACCTGTATCGCGTGCGGTTGCGCGCGCGCCTGCTGCAGGAGTGCTTCGCGGTGCTCGGCATCGCCGCGGGGGTGGCGCTGCTGTTCGCCTCACAGGTGGCCACTCAGAGCCTGTCGAGCTCGGTGGCGCAGCTCTCGCGCGGAATCGTCGGCGACGCGACGCTGCAGCTGCTCGCGCGCGATCCGCACGGATTCGAAGCGGGCATGCTCGAACGGGTGCGCGCGATTCCGGGGGTGCGCGCCGCCGCGCCGCTGCTGGAAGCGAGCGCGGATGCGAGCGGTCCGCGCGGCGGCGAGTCGGTCGAGCTCGTCGGCGCCGACTCGGGCCTGTCCACGTTGGGGGGCTCGCTCCTGCGCCACACCGCGCTGAGCCCCTTCGCGGGCATCAACGCGATCGCGCTGCCCTCGCCGCTCGCGCACCGGCTGGGGATCGTGAAGTTCGGCGAAGAAGCGACGTTCAAGCTGAACGGTCTGCTCGCGGAAGCCCCGCTGTATGAGCAGCTGCACGCCGCGCAGATCGGGCCGCTGATCTCCAGCCCGATCGCGGTCACGTCGCTGGCGGCCGCTCAGGAAATGAGCGGGCTCGCCGGGCGCGTCAGCCGCATCCTCGTCGAGCCCGCACCGGGGCGCGAACGCGCGGTGCGCGCGGCGCTCGTGCGACTCGGCGGGGCGCGCCTGCACGTGGAGCCGGCGAGCTATGACGAAACGCTGTTCGCGCGCGCGTCGGCGGCGACCAACCAGTCCACGCAGCTGTTCGCGCTGATCAGCGCGCTCGTCGGGTTTCTGTTCGCGTTCAACGCGATGCTCCTGACCGTGCCCCAGCGCCGGCGGTTGATCGCGGACCTGCGCCGCGACGGATATCCGCCCGCCGCCGTGATCGCGGTGCTGCTGTTCGACGCGATCGTGCTGGGGCTGCTGGCGTGCGCGCTGGGCCTCGTGCTCGGCGAGGAGCTCTCGATCCACCTGTTCCGCTCCAACCCCGGCTACCTGTCTTCGGCGTTTCCCGTCGGCTCGCAGCGCGTCGTCAGCGCCCAGAGCGTCGCGGTTGCGGTGGGCGGGGGGATGCTCGCGGCGATCGTCGCGGTGCTCAGCCCGCTGCGCGAAATCCTCTCGCGCCGCCCGCCCGCGGTGACGGCGCCGGGCGACCTGACCGCGGCGGACGGTGGTGGCGGCGGCCTGGTCAAGCTCGCGCTCGGCGGGCTGGTGTGCCTGGGGGCGGCGACCGCGATCCTGCTGGCGGCGCCGAAACTGGCGATTCTCGGCATGGTTTTCCTCGTCGCCGCGCTGCTGTTGCTGCTGTCGTTGCCGCTCGTGGCGACGCTCGCGCTCGTGCGCGCGCTGGCGCCGAGGATCGTCAGCGCGGTGCCGCATGTGGCCGTGATGGAGCTGCGCGCGGGGCGCACGCGCGCGCTGGCGATCTCGGCCACCGGCGCGATCGCGGTGTTCGGCAGCGTCGCGATTCAGGCCGCGCACGGCGACCTGCTGCACGGGCTGGAAAACGCCGCGCACGACATGAACGCGTTCACCGACGTGTGGGTCTCGCCGGCGGGCTCCTACAACCTGCTGCAGACCGCCCCCTTCACCCCGATCGATCAGGCGAAGCTCGGGCGCCTGCCGGGCGTGCGCGCGGTGCGCCTGTATCGCGGCGGGCTGCTGGACTGGCGCGACCGGCGCACGTGGGTGATCGCCCCGCCGCGGGAATCCTCGCCGCTCTTGCCGGCGAGTCAGATCGTGGAAGGGGACGCGCGTCAGGCGACCGCGCGGGTGCGCGCGGGCGGGTGGGCGGTGCTCACGCAGGCGATCGCCGAAGAACACCATCTCCATATCGGCTCGTCGTTCACGCTGCCCTCGCCCGAACCGACGAGCATGCGCGTCGCGGCGCTGTCGACGAACATCGGCTGGGCGCCGGGGTCGATCGTCATGAACGCGAGCGACTACGCGCGCGCGTGGTCGAGCGCAGACGCGAGCGCCTACAGCGTGCTGCTCGACCCGGGCGTCGCGCCCGCGCAGGCGCGACGCGAGATCGAACGCGCGCTGGGACCGCGCACGGGCCTTGCGGTGCAGACCGCCGAACAGCACGCCGACCGCCAGCGCACGCTCAGCCGCCAGGGATTGCAGCGCCTGACGCAGATCGCCACGCTGATCCTGATCGTCGCGATCCTGGCGATGGCGGCGGCGATGGCGAACATGGTGTGGCAGCGCCGCCCGCGCCTGGCCAAGCTCAAGCTCGAGGGGTTCCCGGTCGGCGAGCTGTGGCGCACGATCCTGCTGGAGAGCGTCCTGCTGGTCGGCGTGGGCTGCACCAGCGGGGCGGTGTTTGGCCTCTACGGCCAGCAGCTGCTCGACCGGGCGCTGGCGAACGTGATCGGCTTTCCCGTCGTCTACTCCTTCGGTGGGCTCGTAGCAATCACGAGCCTTTTGATCGTCACGGTCGCCTCGGTGGCGATCGTCGCGCTGCCGGGCTATCTGGCCACCGGCGTGGCCCCTGCGGTCGCGCTTCAAGATTGAGCGCCGCCACCCACCGGAATCGCACCCATCGGCACGGAAGCACGGAAGACTCCTCGCAGCACGGAAGGCTCCTCGCCGCGCGACACCGTACCCGCCGAGACCGAGCCGAGCGAGCAGAGCGGACGATTTGCACTCCGCCGGCCCAGCGAGGCGGGCGGCCAGGCGCCTGGCCGCCGGAGGAATGTCGCCCTGCGGCTACCTGTGCCGCTTGACCGGTGGCGGGCACGGGACGGCCGTGGACGCGCTCGCGGTCGATCCGTCCTGAAACACGAACGACGCGCTGAACGGGAACCCGCCGCGCGGGCATCGTTCCGGCACCCCGATGCCCAGCGGGTGGAACGGCCTCAGCCGGCCGTGCACGCGGTGGTAATAGATCAGCCCGGCCGGGCCGATCGTGGCGTTGACGTCGACGATCGAGACGTCGGGGCCGTTGGGGACGCTGGGGATCAGCGGCACGGCGGTCGCCAGCTGCGAGCCAAACACGCCGTGGTCGGGCAGCACTTCGCCGGCGAACACCAGCTGGGCGGAGACGGGGAATTGACCGTTGGCGTAGAACAGCACGACCATGTTGCCTGCGTGCGAGGGCCCTATCACCGCCTGGATTTCCGGAAGCTCGTGGCCGGAACCGGTGCCGAACGGGACTTCCACGAGCGCCCCGCCCGAGCCGACGCGAGAGTTGGGGGGACAGCCGGCCAGGCCGCGCGCCAGCAGCGAGGCCGGCTGGCAGATCGACAGGCCGAGCGTCGTCAGCGTGTAGTTCATGCCCACGGGCATGTGCAGGACGACGCTCGTCAGCGGCGGCGGCGCCAGACCGGTGGCGGTCTGCAGGTGAAAGCCGAACTTGATCGTCGTGCTCACGCCGAGCCGGTCCGGCGTGAACGAAGCCCGCAGCGAGGCCTGCTCCAGTTCGCCCGCCGCGATCGTCGGGCCGGCGCTCAGCGCCGCGCATGTCGCCGCGAGCGCGGCCATCAGGGTGGCGGCGCGGGCTCGGCGACGCATTTGCTCCATCCCCTCGCCGGCTCGCCGGCTACAGCGACAGCGGGCCACTGAGGCGCACGGTCGTCGCGTCGTTGGAGCGCTGGATCGTGCCGCTGAATCTCAGGTGCGAGGCGTGGGCGCGCGCGTAGGCGCCGGTCCCGCGCGAGATCGACAGCGAGCCCGAGAACGTCGCCACCCCGCCGTTGGGGTGGTAGCCGGCGGTCCCGTAACCGGTGAGCGAGCCGTTGCTGGGGTAGATGTTGACTTCGGCGCTCACCCGGTTGGTCGAGGACACGTTCAGGTGGATGTAGATCGAGCCTCTGATCGTCCCCGACGCGGCGCCCTGCTCGTTGAGGTGAAACCCGTGGTGGCTCGTGAGATGCAGGCGCCCAGACTCGTTCAGCGAGATCGTGCGCGCGGCGCGGGCGGTGGCGCCGGAGGCGCCCCCGGCGCTCAGCGCGAGCACACAGACGGACGCTGCGAGCAGGCCGGCGGTGCCGGCGATACTGCGATGAGCGTGGCTTCTGAGAACGATCACGTTACCTCTCCCCGTTGGACGACTGCTGTTGGACCCGACTCATAATGACTCTACCGACCTTCTGGGCGTTACGTCAACCTTCTGTCTACGAACCGTCCAGTCGAACCGGCTGATGTCCGTTGGAACAGCGGCGCAGCGGTCAAGTTGCGCACGTCGGCGGCGCCGGCCGGCCGACTTTATCGCGCTACGCGGGCGCGTATGTGGCTGTGCGTGTGCGATGGCGCCCGCGCGGGGCCGCCGGCGAGCCTCAGAACGTGTCTTGAAAAGATCGGCACGTCCGGGATGCGTCCCTGGACACGGCGCTGGATCGCCACGTGACGGCTTGCACGTGCCACCAGCATGCGCTGCGCCGTCCCGCGTCGCCCAGCTTGGTCCATGAACGCCCCGACCGCACCGCCTATTTCAAGACACGTTCTCAGGAGCGGTCGTACCCGGCGGCCGAGCGCGCCCGCAACGTCGCCTCCAGCCGTGCGAGCGCGTGGCCGATCGCATCCTCGTCGAGCGCCTCGGTCTGGCCCGTCTGCAGAACGGCCCGCGCGGCCGCCGCGATGGGCTCGTGCAGCGTTCGCAGCTCGGCCACGCGCAGCGGCAGGTCCGCGCGCTGCTCATCCGCCAGCTCGACCAGCGCGACGAACAGGGCGCGGTCCAGCTCGATCGTCGCGTGCGCGAGGCGGCCCTGGTCGAGGTCCAGGCGCGCGCGCAGCGTCAGCTCCTCGCACAGCAGCGGCCGCTCGCGCGCTCCGAGCATCGCGGCCAGGCGCTCGTCGGGGCGCAGCGCCGAGGCGCGCCGTCTGACCCGCGCGCCGGCGCCCGTGTGGGGCATCGTCATGGTCGTCGTCAGCTCGACGGCGTGCAGCCACCGTCCCTCGGCGACCTGCTCGCCCTCGCCCCAGCCGGCTCTGATCGTCAGCGCCTGTGCGGGGGAGACCTCGCGCGCGTAAGGATCGGCGGTGGCGATGCGCTGGGCGTGCAGGACGCGGTTGAGCGCGGCGAACGCGGCGGCGACCTCTCGCTCGGGCCGCAGATCGGCAAGCCACGCCCTGGCCTGGCGCTCGGCCGACACCGGCACGGGATCGACGATCGTCGCGCTGGCGGTGGTGACGGGTGCGGGCTCGGGCGTGGCTGCAACGGCGCGCCGGCGCGCCGACGCTCGCCGGCGCAGCGGGCCGGCTTCGCGCGCCAGCGTGGCGCGCGCCGCGCCGAGCGTGGCGAGCACGATCACCCGCTCGGGCTCGCCATTGCTCTCCGAGCGCAGTAGATAACGCCCGTCCGGCGGCCCCAATGCCCAGGGCAGCTCGCACTGCACGAACAGGAACAGGCGGTGAGGACCATCGACCACGCTTCCACCGTATCCTTCCTGTCCCGCCACTACCACTGGGAGTCACATGTCCGACCCGAGCAGTGCCGTGAAGAACCTGCGCGAGCGCTTCGCCGGCGCCGGCGAAGACCACCTCGGCAAAGCGCTGTCCGACCTGCTCGACAACCCGCTGCTGACGGGGACGATCGGGCGGGCGTTCGACGCGCGCGAGAAGGCCGCCCAAGCGCAGGAGCTGGCGCTGGGCGCCCTCAACATTCCCTCGGCTGCCGACATCGAACGACTGACGCGCCGGCTGCGCTCGGTCTCTCAGCGGCTGGAGGGCATCGAGGACGGTGTCCATCGCCTGGATCGCGCGCTGGCCGCGCACGGCGTCGAATCCCGCCTGTCGAAGATCGAGGAGCAGCTCGGGACGATCACGCGCAAGCTGGGCGGCGGTCGGGCCGCGCCCGGCGCATCCGCGTCGCGGCAGGCGGCGAAAGCCCCCGCGAAGAAAGCCCCCGCGAAGAAAGCCTCCGCGAAAAGAGCTCCCGCGAAAAAAGGCTCGGCGAATAAAGCCACGGCCGCCAAGACCGCACAGGCCGGCAAGCCGGCGGCGAAACGCGCCGCCTCGGCCAAACCGCGCGCGCGAGGATCCGCTGCGGCAAAACTCCAACCGGGCTGACCGCGCCCGGCGGGCGCGGCGCCTACGGGTTCAGTGCGAGCGATTCCATGATGGGCCCCCGCGTGTAGACGGCGTTGGCTTCGGCTTCGCTCAGCCGGCCTTCGATCCGCTCGGCGTGCGCCGGGACGGACGCCGGAGCATGCCTCGTCGTGCAACCCGCCCGAGGCAGTGCGCGAGCCGCTCTCAGCCGCCGATGCGGAGACCGACGCTGGGCGTGATCACGCTCGGGACTTCGCCTACGGGGGTGCTCACGCTCGGGGTTGTGACGCTGGGCACGGAGACTTTCACGGAAGGAGTCGGGGAGGCTTCGACGGATGCTTCGGGCGGGGGCGGGCTGGGGAGCGTCGGCGGCGTTGGTGTAGTGACGTGGATCGGCGGCGGCGGCGGCGGCGTCGGTGTCGGCGTTGGCGTTGGCGGGGGCGCCGGCGTGACCGGGGTCGGGCCGGCGGGCGTCGGGCTGGATGCCCCAGATCCTGTGTGGCTTGGGCGCCCCGGGACCGTGGTCGCCGGCGCGGAAGGCGCCGGTTCGCCCGTGGCCGCGCTCCTGCGCGGCGGAGCGATCTGGGCACGCGGGCGCTCTCGGCCGCCGCGCCGGCGGCGGGTCGCCGGCATACGGCCGTTTGCGCTTGTCTCGCCCGCTCGGGCAAAGGCGCGACTGGACGCCGACCGCGCGATCGCCGACCCGGATCCCTGCCGGACCTCGAGCTTGTCGTGGTGAGGTGCGGAAGCGGTGGCGGTGGCAAGCACGCCCGCCACGCCGAGCGCGGGAAGCGTCTGCATGACCGAGCTCGCGGTCAGACCCGGCGAGGAGGCTTTGAGTGCGGTGAGGATCTGTGCCGGCGCGGCGTTCGCGAACGCCGATCTGCTCACCGGGCGCCGCGCCTCGTAGCAGGTCATGAAGGCCGCCACGACCGCCACATCGAGCTGCTTGCCGGCCTCGTCGGAGAGGATGTCGATCGCCTCCTTGTGGGTGCGCGGCGGCCTGTAGGGGCGGGTCGAGGTGATGGCGTCGAATGTGTCCGCCACCGCGATGATCCGAGATCCCAACGGGATCTCCTCCCCGGCGATGCCGTCGGGATATCCCCTGCCGTCGAGCCGCTCGTGGTGATGGCGCACGATGGCGGCGATCTCCGGGTCTCCGGCCTCGGCGACCATGTCCGCGCCGTCGCGCGCATGGAGCTTGATGACCGCAAACTCATGGTCGGTCAGCCGATCGGGCTTGTGGAGGATCTCTTTCGGCGTGTAGACCTTGCCCACGTCGTGCACGAGCGCGGCGGACTCGATCTTCGCGACCTCGATCGACGAGAGGCTCATCTCGCGCGCGATCCTTCCCGCGAGCGAGGCAACCCGACGACTGTGCCCGTGCACGTATGGATCGAGAGCCTGGACCAGGTCGCTGAGCAGCGTGAGCAGCTCGATGCTGACGGCGCGATCCGCCTCACGAGTCGCCTCAAAGACTCCCTGCACGCGGGTCAGGCGGCGCTCCATCCAGACCCGCCGCACCCAGCCCCAGAGCATCAGCTCGGCGAAGATCAACTCCCGCGACCGCGGCCAGCGCTTCCAGAGCCACGCGCCGGCCGCCGCGATCGCCAGCGACCCGGCGACCGTCAGGATGACGGCGAGCAGCCTCCACAAAACCCCGTCGCGAGGCACGAGCACGGTGACCACGGCGACCGGCCCCGCGATCACCGCAAGCGTGGCGAACACCGACAGCGGCAGGTACCTGGTGAAATGCGGGGATACCCTCGGGCCGGGCTCTGAGTTCACGGCCGCGGAATGTTCGCCGTTCTCGACGAACGTGCTGAGCCGGCCTCGCAGCGCGCTCGACAGGTCCTCCTCGACGGAAGACAGGCCGTCCCTGCTGGCAGCCCTGGCAGTCGGCGGGTTCTCCTGCGTCGCCGCGTTCATACAGATGGAAACGACAGCCCTTCCGGGGCCTTAAGCCAAGTGCCCAGCTCTGGACGATTGTTGGAGAGCGCGTCGCGGATGCGGATTAAGCCTTGGCTGCGCCGAGTGCGGCTACGGCCACTGCGCCCATCGCTTCGGCCGCCGCCAGCAGAGCGTGGTCGTCGATGCGCGTGCGCGCGCCGCGCGTGTCGAACGTGTCGGACACCGCCAGTACGCAGCCGACGGGGATGCCTGCGCGGGCGCCGACGGCGAACAGAGTCGCGGCCTCCATCTCGATCGCAATGGCGTCCGTCGCGGCGTCGGACGGGCGCACGTCGTCGTAGAAGAGATCGACGCTCACAACCGCGCCGGCATGCGCGTCGGTGGGCGCGGCGCTCCTCAGCGCGTCGGTGAGGCCCGGGTCCGCCACCGATCGGAGATCGACGGGATCTTCGACCGATCCGGAGGTCGGATGCTGGACGATCGGAGACCCGATCGGTCGATCGGGCAGCCGGCGCTCGCCGGCCACCAGCGCGCGCGAGGCGCCGTCGAGACAGATCGACTCGCGCACGACTACGAGATCGCCGAGCGCGAGGTCGGGGCGCAGCGCACCGCAGGTGCCCACGCGGACGGCGCGGCGGGCGCCGAGGGCGATCAGCTCGTGCAGGACGATTGCGGCGGAGGGGCCGCCCATGCCCGTGGACTGGATCGTCAACTGCTCGCCGTCGAGGCGGGCGGGGCCGGTGTAGCCCCACAGGCCGCGGTGGTGGTTGAACATGCGCGGTTCGACGATCAATGTCTGCGCGAGCGCGAGCGCGCGCCCGGGATCGCCCGGCAGAAGGACGCGCTCGGCCAGCTCGGCGGTGGGGCGCAGGTGCAGCGACACAGGCGCGTGCGGATCAGCAGGATCGGCCGGGTAAGCGGGCGCGGGCGGTGACACGGGCCGCGACTTTAGACTGCCGCCGATGGGCACGCCCGCAGACACCCCCTCCGACGCCGCTCCCCGCGAGGACGCCGGCGGCGAGGATGGGGCTCCGGCCGGCGCGTTGACGCTGGGACAGGTCGCCGCGCGCGCGGGCGTGAGCACGGCGACGGTCAGGCGCTGGGTCAGGGAGGGGCTCGTGCCTCAGTACGAGGGAGAGTGGACGCCCGCGGCGGCCTCGCACGTGCGGATCGTCGCGCGGCTGCGCGAGCGCGGTCACAAGGTGGCGCGGATCAGGGAGGCGAGCCAGAGCGGGAAGCTCGCGTTCGGGTACATCGACGAATTGCTGCCCAGCTCCGAGGCCCGCTACACGCTGGCAGAGGCCTCGCGCGAGATCGGGCTGGAGCCCGAGCTGATCGAGCGGCTGATCGGGGCGATGGGCCAGAACGCGCTGTCGACGGAGGAGATCTCTGAGGAAGACTTGGAGGTGTTCCGCTACGGCGCGGAGGTGCTGGCGGCCGGACTGCCGCTGCCGGCGCTGCTGCAGCTCGTGCGCGTGTACGGGCAGGCGATGGCGCAAGTGGCGGACGCGGAGGTGCGGCTGTTTCACCTGTACCTGCACGAGCCGCTGATGCGCGAGGGGGTGCCCGGGGTGGAGGTGGCGCAGGCGATGGAGGGGATGACGCGCGAGATGCTGCCGTTCGCGGTGCCGTTCATCAACTATCTGCACGGACGGCTGCTGGGGTACTTCGTCGAGCAGGACGTGATCGGCCACATCGAGTCCGACCTCGACGACGAGGAGACCGCGGAGGAGGGGAGGATGCGCGTGGCGATCGCGTTCGCGGACCTCGCCGGCTACACCAGGCTGACCGAGGAGGCGGGCGAGGCGCAGGCGGTGGATGCGGTGGAGCGGTTCGTGGAGACCGTCGAGCACACGCTGCCGATCGACGCGCGCGTGATCAAGATGCTCGGCGACGAGGTAATGGTCGTCGGCGCGGACGCGGCCGCGCTGACGAGTTGGGCGGTGGGACTGGGCGGGAAGCTGCCTGAGGGCTCGCAGCCGCCGCGCATCGGCATCCACAGCGGGGCGGCGCTGTATCGCGACGGCGACTACTACGGCCGCGAGGTCAATCGCGCGGCGCGGGTGGTCGCGCGCGCGGCCGGCGGCGAGGTGCTCGTGACGCGCCCGGTCGTGGACGCCGCCAGCCGCCAGGACGGGTTGGAGTTCGAGCTGATCGGCGAGGTGGTGCTCAAGGGGTTCAACCATCCGACCGAGCTGTTCCTGGCCCGTGCGCGCGGGGAGTAGAGGGGCGCGATGTCGCAGTTGACGGAGAGGGGCGCGATGTCGCAGTTGACGGGTTGGGTTTTGGTGGGTGAGCCGGGAGCCGGTCCCCCGAACACAGTCGCCGGCGCCGCTCTCCCTTGCCGGCGACGCGAAGGAGGCGCTTTGGCGTCGTGACACCGGAGGAACTGCATGAGCGGGTGCGGGCGGTGGGTCTGCTCGGGGAGAGCGGACAGGTCGTGGCGATGATCTCCGGCGGGCGCGACTCCGTGTGCCTGCTGGACGTCGCCGTCGCGGTGCGCGGGGCAGAGAACGTGAGGGCGCTGCACATCAACTACGGGCTGCGCGGACGGGCGTCCTATGAAGACGAGCGTCACTGCGCGGAGCTGTGCTCGCGGCTGGGGGTGTGGCTGGAGCTGGTGCGGGTGGGGGAGGACGAACGCGGCGAGGGCAACCTGCAGGCGTGGGCGCGCGAGCGCCGCTACGAGGTGGCAAGACGCCTCGCGGCCGAACTGGACGCGCCCGTGGCGACGGGCCACACCGCCAGCGATCAGGTCGAGACGATCCTGTATCGGCTGGCCGCCTCGCCGGGGCGGCGCGCGCTGCTGGGGATGTCCTCGCGCGAGGCGTGGCTGGTGCGGCCGCTGCTTTCAATCACGCGCGAGCAGACGGCCGCGTACTGCCAGGCGCGAGAGCTTCGCTGGCGCGAAGACGCCAGCAACGACGATGTCCAGTACGCGCGCGTGCGCGTGCGCAAGCTGCTCGTGCCCGCCCTGCGCGCGGTGCACCCGACGGCCGAGGAGAACGTCAGACGCACCGCGGAGCTGCTGCGCGAGGAGACCGATCTGCTGGACGGGCTCGTCGCGGCCGAGCTGGGCGGGGAGGAGAGTATCGCGCTCGCGCGGCTGGCCGAGCTGCATCCGGCGCTTGCGCGGCTGATCGTCGTGCGCCTGGCCGAGGAGGCGGCGGGCGAGCTGGTGCCGCAGGCGGGGGCGCGGGTGGGGGAGATCCTCGCGCTCGGCGCGCGCGGCGGTGTGGGCGAGGTGCACGTCGGCGGCAACGTGAGCGCAAGGATCGCCGGGGGAGAGCTGCGCATGGTCAGGCTGCCCCCGCGTGGCGACCCCGGGGAGTCGGGAGACCAGGGCGCCGCGGGGGGCGGCCGCCCCGCGGTCCCCGGCGGCGGCGACTGATCCGCGGCGTACACTCCCGCTGGTGAGCGTCCCGACCTCGACCACCACCGTCGGCGTCCTGCCTCTGACCGTCGCCGGCGTTCCGGTCCCCGCTCCGGCGGGCGGCGGCGCTGCAGGCGAGATCGGCGAGGTGCTCGTCGGCGAGCAGGAACTGCAGGCGCGTGTGCGCGAGCTGGGCGCGGCGATATCGCGCGACTATGCCGGCCGGGGATTGCTGCTCGTGGGTGTGCTCAAGGGCGCGGTGTTCTTTTTGAGCGACCTGATGCGGTTCATCGAGATCCCCGTTGAGGTCGACTTCATGGCCGTCGCCTCATACGGCTCGGCGACCGACTCCTCGGGCGTCGTGCGGATCCTCAAGGACCTCGACGCGGCGATCGAGGACCGCGACGTGCTGATCGTCGAGGACATCGTCGACTCGGGGTTGACGCTGCAGTACCTGCTGCGCAACCTCGGCTCGCGCAACCCGCGCACGCTGGAGGTGTGCGCGCTGCTGACCAAGCCCGCGCGGCGCAAGGTGCAGCTGCAGGCAAAGTACGTGGGGTTCGAGATCGAGGACACGTTCGTCGTCGGCTACGGGCTGGACTACGCCGAGCGCCACCGCAACCTTCCGTTCGTGGCCGCGTTGCAGAGGTAAGGCTCCCCGGCGCGCCGACAACTCGCTGCAAAGGGCGGAAAATCGGACGTTGCGTGGTACGCTAGGAAACTGGCGTAGGCCACGACGAGCAGCGGCGCCAGAGACCCAGTGATATCGCCATGAGCCGTTCATTCAAGAGCGCCGCGTTCCCCATCCTCATCGTGCTGGTGCTGGCGTTCCTGGCCGTGAAACTGGTCAGCAACGGCAACAACAACGCCCACCCGCACAGCTATCAGACGCTTGTCTCGGAAGAGATCCCCAAGCGGGAAGTCGAATCGGTCGATTTCAAGAACAAGGGCAAGGCTCTCGAAGTCAAACTCAAGAACAAAGAAAAATACGAAACCGGCTACATCGAACAGGCCTCGCCCGAACTGATCAAGGAACTGAGGGCCGCGGGCGCCCATGTGGGCATCGAATCGGAAAAGAGCAGCGTGCTGCTGTCGCTGCTCACCTACATCCTCCCGTTCATCATCTTCCTCGGCTTCTGGATCTTCCTTATGAACCAGGTCCAGGGGGGCGGCTCGAAAGTGATGTCCTTCGGCAAGTCGCGCGCCAAGCGACTGTCGGCGGACTCGCCCAAGATCACGTTCCGCGACGTCGCCGGCGTGGACGAGGCCGTGGAGGAGTTGCACGAGATCAAGGAGTTTCTGGAGAACCCGAAGAAGTTCCAGGCGCTCGGGGCGCGTATCCCTACGGGCGTGCTGCTGTACGGGCCGCCCGGGACCGGCAAGACGCTGCTCGCGCGCGCCGTCGCCGGCGAGGCGGGCGTGCCGTTCTTCTCGATCTCGGGATCGGACTTCGTCGAGATGTTCGTCGGGGTGGGCGCATCGCGTGTGCGGGACCTGTTCGAGCAGGCCAAGCAGAACAGCCCGTGCATCATCTTCATGGACGAGATCGACGCCGTCGGCAGGCATCGCGGCGCCGGTCTCGGCGGGGGCCATGACGAGCGCGAGCAGACGCTGAACCAGCTGCTGGTCGAGATGGACGGCTTCGAGGCGAAGGACAACATCATCATGATCGCCGCCACCAACCGGCCCGACATCCTCGACCCGGCGCTGCTGCGTCCCGGGCGCTTTGACCGCCAGATCGCGGTCGATCGGCCCGATCGCAAGGGCAGGGCGAAGATCCTCGAGGTGCACACGCGCGGCAAGCCGCTGGCGAAGGTGATCGACATCGACGCGCTCGCCGGCCAGACGCCGGGCTTCACCGGCGCGGACCTGTCCAACCTGATCAACGAGGCCGCGCTGCTGGCGGCGCGGACGGGCAAGCGCGAGATCAACCAGGAGGAGCTCGAGGAGGGGATCATGCGCGTGATCGCCGGCCCCGAGAAGAAGACGCGGGTGATGTCAGAGAAAGAGCGGCTGATCACGGCCTATCACGAGATGGGCCATGCGCTCGTCGGCCACTTCCTGGAGTTCGCCGATCCGGTGCACAAGATCTCGGTGATCTCGCGCGGCCAGGCGCTCGGCTACACGATCTCGATGCCCCAGGAGGATCGCTTCCTGACGACGCGCGCGGAGCTGAAGGACACGATGGCGATGACCCTCGGCGGTCGCGCCGCGGAGGAAATCGTGTTCGGCGAGATCACCACGGGCGCGTCGAACGACATCGAGAAGGTGACGCAGACCGCCAAGCAGATGGTGATGCGCTTCGGCATGAGCGAGCGCTTGGGCCCGCGCGTGTTCGGCCACGACCACGGCCAGCCGTTCCTGGGACGCGAGTTCTCGACCGAGCCCGACTACTCCGATGAGATCGCGCGCGAGATCGACGACGAGGTCAGGCGCATCATCGAGGCCGCGCACCAGCGCGCCACCGACATCCTGACCGAGCACCGGCACGACCTCGAGAAGATCTCGGAGATCCTCGTCAAGCGCGAGACGATCGAGAAGGAGGAGTTCCTGGCGCTGCTCGACGGCAAGAGCGAGGAGGCGGTGTTCGGCGTGGAGGAAGACTCCCACCCCGAGCTGCCCGCCCCGCCCGCGCCCGCGGACAGGCCCGAGCGCGAAGCCCCGCGCGTGTCGCCGCGGCCGGGGCTGGCCGGCGGTACCGCTGAGATCCGCGGGGCGGACAAAGAGCGCCCCGAGCTCGCCTGATCATGCCCGTCAAGCTCCATCGCTGCTCGACGATGTGGGTCAAGGGGCCGCACCCGTGCTGGCAGGTCCAGAAGGCGCTCGACGAGCAGGGCGTCGACTATGAGGTCGTCCGCCATCCCGCATTTCCCCGAGGACGTCGCAAGGACTACATCGCCCTGACCGGGCAGAAGCTGTTTCCGGCCATCGAGCTCGATGACGGTCGCGTCATCAGGGAAGAGTCCAAGGATCTCGTGGAGCGCATCCACGAGGGCCGTCTCAGCGCTTGAGTCGGGCGCTCGAGGACCCCGGGTGCTTCCGCCTGATGGGGGTCGTCAACGTGACCCCGGACTCGTTTTCGGACGGTGGCCTGTTTCTGGACTCGCATGCGGCGATCGCGCATGCGCGCGAGCTCGTCGGCGAAGGCGCGGACATCGTGGACGTCGGCGGGGAGTCCACCCGGCCGGGCGCCGAGCCGGTGTCGGGTGAGGAGGAGCTGCGGCGGGTGCTGGGAGTCGTCGAAGGCATCGCCGCGACCGGCGCCGACGCGCAGGTCTCGATCGACACCTCCAAGGCATCGGTCGCGCGCGCCTGTCTCGAGGCGGGCGCCACGCTCGTCAACGACGTGACCGCGCTGCGCGGCGACCCGGACATGGCGGGACTGGTGGCCGACAGCGGGGCGGAGTGCTGCCTGATGCACATGCGCGGCGAGCCCCGCACGATGCAGGCCGACCCCCGGTACGACGATGTCGTGGACGACGTGCGGGCGTTCCTGGAGGAGCGGATGGCCTATGCCGTGGCCCAGGGCGTGCGTGAGGAGAGCATCATGCTCGACCCGGGCATCGGTTTCGGCAAGACGCTCGCGCACAACCTCGCGCTGCTGCGCCGCCTGGACGAGCTCGCGTCGCTGGGGCGCCCGCTGGTGGTGGGCACCTCGCGCAAGAGCTTCATCGGGCGCGTGCTCGCCGACGCCGCCGGTCATACCGAGCCCGCGGCGGTGGCCGAACGGCTGCCGGGGACGATCGCCACGAACGTGCTCGCGTATGAGCGCGGGGCGAGCGTGTTCAGGGTTCACGACGTGGCGCCCGTGCGCGCCGCGCTCGCACTGGCGGCTGCTACGTTGAGCGCACGATGGGACCCGGGCGAGACGAGGACCCCGACGAGCTGACCGGCGCGAACGCCCCGGAGGGCGGCGAGCGCGGCGGTGAGGGCGGTGGCGAGGACCCCCGCGGTCCGGCGCGCGCCGGACCGCACGGAGGCGGGGAGGAGCCCGGCTACATGGACCGACCTGAGGAGGAGTCCGACCCGTACCCGCTCGAGGACGAGGACGAGGAGGACGAGTTCGACGGCGAGCGCGAGGAGACCGGCGAGTCGGTCACGATCGAGATCGCCGGCCTGTCGCTGTACACCCACCACGGCGTCGGTGAGGCCGAGCGGGAGGTCGGCCAGCGGCTCGTGCTCGACCTGCGGTTGGACCTCGGCGAAGCCGACGCCACGGTGACCGACGCGATCGAGGACACGGTCGACTACGGCGAGGTCTGCCAGCTGGTCGCGCTGATCGCCCAGCAGCGCTCGCACGCGACGCTGGAGCGGCTGTGCGGCACGATCGCCGATCGGCTGCTCGGCGACTACGAGCTGGAAGGCGTGTGGGTCAAGGCGACCAAGCCCGAGCCGCCGATCGCGCTGCACGTGGACGAGGTGTCGGTCGAGGTCTGGCGCGAGGCGGAGGAGTAGCCGCACGCGAGTCAATTTCGCAATTTCCCTTGACATTAGTTAGCACTAACTTATAATCATGGGAACCGGCGGTGAAGACCGCACCGCGCGACAGTCAGGAGGCCCGATGATCGACCGGTTCGCAGCACTCGCCACCCAGCGCACGCGGCGCATCCTGCTGATCGCGGGCGCTGTGTTCCTGCTCGCCGCGGCGATCGGCGTCCCCGTCGTCACGATCCTCAAGAGCGAATCCTCGGACTTCCAGGACCCGAACGCGCCCAACCAGCAGGTACTGCGCGCGATCGAACACGACACCGGACAGGCCGCCTACTACGGCGTGGCCGCGCTCATACCGAGCCGAACCAACGTGCTGGCCGATCCTCGATCGGTCGACCCCGCCGCGCAGGCGCAGGCGACGCGCGTGGTCGCGCTGCTCTCGCGCCAGCCGGGCTTTCAGCGGGCGCTCGACTATCCCGCCACGCACCTGCCCGTGCTCGTCTCGCGCGACGGCCGTGAGACGCTCGTGCTCGCCGCGTTTACCGACCGCGACCGCTCGGCGGCGGCCGTCGAACACATCCGCCCGCTGGCGGGCAGTGGCGTGCGCTTCGGCGGCGGCGACGTGGCCTTTCACGAAATCAACCAGCGCACCTCCTCCGACCTTGCGCGCGCGGAGACGTTCGCGCTGCCGATTCTGCTGCTGCTCTCGTTCTGGGTGTTCCGCGGCCTGATCGCCGCCGCCCTGCCGCTGCTCGTGGGCGGGTTCGCGATCGTGATCACGTTCCTGCTGCTGCGTCTGATCGACCAGTTCGCGGGCCTGTCGGTGTTCGCCGTCAACCTCGTCACCGGCATCGGGCTGGGGCTCGGCATCGACTACAGCCTGTTCATCCTGTACCGCTACCGCGAGGAGCTCGCCAACGGTCTCGACTCGCGCGCGGCGATCAGGCGCACGCTGCAGACCACCGGACGCACCGTGATGTTCGGCTCGCTGACGGTCGCCGGCGCGCTCTCCTGCCTGCTCGTGTTCCCTCTGCGCTTCCTCTACTCGATGGGGATCGGCGGCGCGCTCGTGACGCTGTCCGCGGGCGCGGTCTCGCTGATCGTGCTGCCCGCCGTGCTCGTGGCGCTCGGCCCGCGCATCAACGCGCTGGCGCCCGCGCGCCTGCAACGCAACGCTGCCCGGGCCGCGCAAGCGACCGAGAGCGGCGCGTGGTACCGGCTCGCGCGCGCGGTCATGCGCCGTCCCGGCGCCGTCGCGCTGGGCACGTCCGCCCTGCTGATCGCGATCGCGCTGCCCGCCCTGCGCCTGCAGCTGACGCCGGCGGACGCGCACGTGCTGCCCGCCTCCGCGCAGCCCCGCCAGGTGGCCGAAGCGATCACCCATGACTTCGCCGTCGACGGCTCGCAGACGGTCACGATCCTCGCGCGCGCTCCTCAAAACGGCGCGCGGACCGTCGCGGCCCTCGCCTACCGCGCCCAGGCTGCCGCCGGCGCCCAGGCGAGCCTGGCCGGCCCGCCGCGCTATCTCGGACGCGATGCGTGGGAGATCGAAATGCTGCCCCGCGGCGCCGAGGGCTCGTCCGCCAACCAGAGCCTGATCGCACGCCTGCGCGCCGTGGCTGGCCGATCTTCGATCGGTCCGCCGGCGCTGCTGGTCGGGGGCGCCACCGCCTGGTTCGTCGACCAGAAGGCGGCCATCTCCGCCAACACGCCGCTGGCGCTGCTGATCCTCGCGCTCGTCACCGGCGGGTTCCTGTTCCTGATGACCGGCTCGCTCGTGCTGCCGCTCGTCGCGCTGCTGATGAACCTGCTCACGGTCGCCGTCGGCGCGGGGCTGCTCGTGCTGATCTTCCAGGACGGCCATCTCGCGAGCCTCGCCGGGTTCAGCCCGATCGGCGGCCTGGAGGAGTCCAACCTCGTGCTGCTGTTCGTCGCCGCGTTCGCGCTGTCCACCGACTACGGCGTGTTCCTGTTCGGGCGCATCAAGGAGGCCCACGACGACGGCATGACCACGCGCGACGCCGTCGCCTACGGCGTCGAGCGCACCGGGCGGCTGATCACCGCCGCCGCGCTGCTGTTCTGCGTCGCCGTCGGCGCGTTCGTGACCTCGCACATCTTCTTCATCAAGGAGTTCGGCGTCGGCACCGCGCTGGCGGTCGCGATCGACGCGACGTTCGTGCGCGCGCTGCTCGTGCCCGCGCTGATGGGGCGGCTCGGGGAGAGCATCTGGTGGGCGCCCCGGCCGCTGCGCCGCCTGCACGCCCGGGTCGGGTTGGGCGAGGGCAAGCTCGGCGAGGTGCACGCATGAGTGCGGCGGCACGGTTTCGAGCAGCCGTCGAGCGTCAGGACATCGACGCCGTCGGCCGGCTGCTGGCGGACGACGTCGTCTTTCACAGCCCCGTCACGTTTCATCCGTTCATCGGCCGCGAGACCGTGACTCGGCTGATCGGGGAGGTCGCGCAGGTGTTCGAGGACTTTCGCTACACCGACGCGCTGGAGACCGGCGGCGCCCACGCCCTGATCTTCCGCGCGAGGGTCGCGGACAGGGAGATCGAGGGCATGGACCTCTTGCGCTTCGATGAGCAGGGGTTGATCGCGGACTTCACCGTCATGCTGCGCCCGCTCTCCGGCCTGGCGCCATTCGCGCAGGCGATGGGCGAGCGGGCGACGGCGGCCGGTCTGCAGACCACGCGCGCCTGACGCTCGGGCGAGCGAACGCATACCTTCCAGAGCGTGCCCGCCCAGATCGGATTGCTCGGCCTCGGATCGAACGTCGGCGATCGCCGCGCCCAGCTGCAGGCGGCAGTCGATGCGCTGCCCCACGACGGGGTTCGCGTGGTCGCGTGCTCCTCTACGTACGACACCGACCCCGTCGGCGATGTGACCGAGCAGCCGAGCTTCCTCAACGCGTGCATACGCATCGAGACCGCGCTTGCGCCGCTGCAGCTGCTCGATGCCATCAAGCGCTTGGAGCGCGCGCTGGGGCGCGGGGAAGGGGTCCGCCACGGCCCGCGCGCGATCGACATCGACGTGCTGCTGCTCGATGCTCACGAGCTCTCGCACCCGCGCATGACGCTCCCACACGAGCAGTTGCTCAGTCGCCGCTTCGTGCTGATCCCCGCGCTGGAGCTCGACTTCGCGCTGCGCACTCCCTCCGGAGCCTCGCTCGCCGATGCGCTGGCGGCGCTCCCGCTGGAGGAGGGCGTGCGCTGGGCCGGTCCCCCGCTGAACGTCCCCGAGCGCGACTCCTGAGTCCGATCGGCAGCTACGCGGCCGTACCGCCCTCGCTCCAGCTGGCCAGCCGCATGAGCGTCGCGCCGCTGACGCCCCGGCCGGAGAGTACGCACAGCCTCCCGTCGCGCTGCCAGGTGACGACCGGCACGCCGCCCAGCTGTCGCAGCCGGTAGGGCACGCCGCGACGCCACACGACCGTTCCGCCGCTCGTCGCCGGCGCCGGTGTGCCGCCGACGATCGCATACCCGATCCGGTGAGCGCTGTGGCTCGTCGAGTAGAACACGGTCGTCACCCGTCGCCTGCCGATCGTGTCGGTGCGAGCGCCGGTGGTGCGCCAACCGAAGCGCTCCTCCCAGTAGGGGAACGCGACGCCGTCCACCGCCACGTCCAGCTGGGCGGCGTGCGCTGCGCTCTCCCGCGGCGCGCCCATCGTCGCTGCGCTCAGCGTCAATCGCGAGGCGGCGCTCACGCTCGGTCCCTGCGAGCGCTGTGCGCCGCCCGTCAGCAGCGCGACCGCCGCGCCTGCGACCGCCGCGGCGGCCATCGCCGCGAGCGTGGGCCGCAACCGGCCGCTCAGCGCCCCGCCCCGAGCCCGTCGGCGCGAAGCGGGGTGCGAGGCCACCATCTCCTGTACCCGACGATGCAGCGTCTCCGGCGCGCGCATGTCCACGGCGCGCACCAACTCGGCCACCCGCCGCTCGGCCACGCGCTCGTGCGCGGCCTGTTGCGATCCGGTGTGCTCGTGCATATCGCTCATGGTGTCCCCTACTGGGTAAGACTCCGCTCGCCCGCGTCTCTTCCCGCTGGGCCCTGCTCGGTGTGCGTATCCGGTCGCGCCGTCTGGGCGTTGGACGCGAACGGCTGCGCGCTCGACGCAGGAGCGGCGGCCTCCCGCGAGGCTGTCTCCCGCGAGGTCGATCGGGTGTCTCCCGCCGGCTCGGGGTCGAGCGCTCGGGCGATCTGCCGGCGCGCGCGGAACAGCCTTGTCGTGATCGTCGCCTCGCGCACCCGTAGCGCGCGCGAGGCCTCCCGGTAGGACAGTCCGAGCACGTCCACCGCCACCAGCGCCAGGCGAAAGTCCTCCGGCAGTCGCGCGATCGTCGCATACAGCTCCTGCACCTCGATCGCGCGCTCCGGGCGGCTCGTCGGGCGTGGATCGGCCGCGACCACGTCCTCGAGCGCGGTCCCCGTCGCCGGCCTGCGACTGGCTGTGCGGCGGGTCGTATAGAAGGTGTTGCGCAGCGCCCGCATCAGGTAGTACGCCTCGTCCTCGCCCCGCACCACCCGCGGGCGCGCGAGCACTCGCGCGAACGTCTCCTGCACGAGATCCTCCGCGTCCTCCCTGCGCCCGCACAGCGCCCACGCCGCGCGATACATGCGGTCCACGTGCTGGGGCAGCGATTGCGGGTCGAGCGTTCTGATGGTCCCGCGACTGTAGCGCCGGGGCAGTCGCTGTGGGGCGGTTGGCTCATTCTTGGCGGCTTGCGGTTGCGACTCCGCACGAGCCGGGAAGGATCGCCGCGGGGCGGCGTCTAGAGTCGGTAAGAGGGCTTCCCTCTCACGCGTTGCGTGCGCGCGTTGCGCGCGCGTGCGGGAGCTGGCTGGGTGGCCAATCGTGTCGAGAGAGGTGGGTTGAGATCGTGAGACTTCGCAAGCGCTATCTACCGTTGGCGGCCGTGCTCGGCATGGCCGTTGCCGTACTACCGGCGCTCGCGGGTGCCACGGCCCCGTCTGAAGTGAAGCTCGAAGTGAACCAAAACTGTGTCGAGGCCAACTGGCCGTGCTGGACATCCGGCTCGGGGGCGAATCCCGCACCCGCGCTAAAAGTCACGATCGCCGCCGGCGGCGACGTCATGTTCACCGACCACGACGCTAGCACCGCGGCGGCCGTTGTCTGGATGGGCTCTGCGCCGGCCTGCACCGGTGTGCCTACAAGCGCCATGACCAGCTGGGAAGGAAGGTGCACGTTCGCAACGCCGGGCAACTATAAGTTCGAAAGCTCCACCATGTTCAAAGAAGCACAGAGCGCATATGGCAACAACCTCGATTACACCAAATACGAAATCGTAGTCGAAGGCTCAACCACCACGACCACGACGGGCACAACCGGCACGACCGGCACCACGACAACAACGACGACGACCACGCCGCCTCCCTCGCCCGAATCCCTTCTCGCCGGCTCGGAGTCGCAAGCCGTGAAGGTCGCGAAAAGCCAGCACGGAGGGTCTGTCAAGGGCTCGATCAACCTCTCCAAAGCTGCGGCCGGCGACCGTCTCGAGGTCGATTTGCTCGCTCAGAGCGCGTCCCTGGCAAAGGCGAAACACAGCACGCGGGTGCGCGTAGGGCGCTACGTGCGCGGCTCGCTCTCCGCCGGCAAGCTGTCCTTCTCGGTCAAGCTGAACGCCAAGGCACGGCGAGCGGTCAAGCGTCACCACAGGCTCGCGTTGACGGTCGAGGTCGTGCTCACACCGGCCAGCGGCGAAGCGCTGACCATCACCAGATCCGTAACCGTGCACGCCTGAGGGAAAGGTGGCTGAGACCGTGAGACCGCGCACGCTGTTGCTTTTTGCCCTTGTTGCCCTGCTGGGGGCAGCCACCGCCTTTCCCGCGCTGGCCACTGCCTCGGTAGTGCAGCTCGAAGTGAACCAAAACTGTGTCGATCCCGAATGGCCGTGCTGGACCACGGAAGGGTCGGCGTTGAGACCCCAACCCGCGCTCACGGTCAAAATCGCCGCCGGCGACGAAGTCATGTTCACAGACAACGACACGAGCAGAACGGCGGCCGTTGTCTGGATGGGATCTGCGCCGGCCTGCACCGGTGTGCCTACAAGCGCCTCGACCCCCTGGGCAGGAAAGTGCACGTTCGCAACGTCGGGCACCTACAAATTCGAAAGTTCGACCCTTTTCAAGGAACCACGGAGCGCATACGGCAACAACATCGACTACACGAAATACGAAATCGTAGTCGCAGGCCCGCCCACGGACGCGACGACTTCCGCGAGCGGCGAGACCCAGACGGAAGCGATGCTCAACGGCAGCATCGATCCCGAAGGAAACACCGTCCAATATTACTTCGAGTACGGGAGCTCGAGCGTAACCGAACACACGACATCGGCCAGCACGCTGAGCGCGGCCGACTTCACGAGTCACTCGGTATCGCTCCCGGTAAGCGGACTCTCAGCGGGCACCGAATATCACTTCGAACTGATCGTGAGCTACGGCGCCAACAAGATCGTTTCCGGTGGTCCACAGATGTTTAAAACTAACGCGGTCGCCGCACCCATCGCTACTACGCTCGCCGCCGAAGTATCCAAAGAAACCGAAGCCACGCTCAAGGGCACGGTCAACCTGGGAGGCGAAGCGACCGAATACTTCTTCGAATACGGCACCGACGCGAACTACGGTCAGAAAACCGCAAAGGCGACCCTCCAAACGAGCGCAGGTGACAATCAGGGTGTCTCCGCCGCGCTCAAAGGCTTGACTCCGGGCACCGAATACCACTTCCGGCTCGTGGCGAAGAATGCCGCTGGGGGACCCATTAGTGGCGTCGAACGCACATTCAAGACGATGTCCACTCCGGCCAAAGAACCGACCAAAGAACCTCCCGCGAAAGAACCAACGCCAACGCCGACCCCGACGCCCGCACCCGGTCCGACCTCCCCTGAGCCGGAAATCGCTCCGCTGGTTCCAGCGCTCGTCGAAGGCTCCCTGAAGGTGACAGCTCCTCGTCACGGCTCCTCCGTGCGCGGCTCAGTCGAAGTCTCCAAGTCCGCAGCCGGTGAGCGCCTGGAGGTTGACCTGCTCGCCAATAGCGCTTCGCTTGCGAAGGTGCGGCACAAGAGGTCCGCCTCGACGGTGGTCGGGCGCCTGGTGCGCGCTTCGGTACCGGCAGGCAAGGTGTTCTTCTCGATCTCCTTGAACGCACGCGCAAAGAGCGCGCTGCGCCGCCACCACAAGCTGGCGCTGACCGTGCAGATCGTGCTCACGCCCGTTGTGGGCGCCGCGGCGAGCGTGACGCGGAGCGTCGTACTGCACGGGTAACGTCAGCAGGCCGTCGCCCTGGCGAGAGCGCGGCACGCTTCAGACATCTTGTGAGCGCCGAGCGTCGTAAATACGGCGGGTAAGGAACGTCTTGTCGGCGCCATCGATCTGATCGGCGTTCAAGACGCAACTACGCGGCATGCCGTCCTCCGCTCCGAGCTCGACCTCTGTGTCGAGGTTGCGGATAGTCGTGGAGGCAAGCACGACAAAGAGCTCGTCAAGGCCGGCAATCGCACGCTGACGGGTCATGACGAGAGCTGGCCGGCGCTTGATATCTGGCGGCTCATACCACCAGATCTCCCCTCGATTCACCATGGATCATGCCCGGCTGCGGCCTCCTCGGCGGCGAGTCTGCGCATTTTGCGAGCTGAGGATGCCCGTCGCATCGCCGAGAGATTGCCCCACTCGTCGATGATGTCTCCCGGCCTGTCATCGCGCGCATGACGTGACGCTGCGTACTCGAGCGTATCGGCGGCCTCGGCTTCGCTCAGCTCATCCACCAGCTGGTGCAGGCGCTTCTTGATCGTCATGTCTCGGATGGTAGTGGTCACCATCTCCTGAACCGCCCGAGTCCCGAGACCGGGACAGACCGGGCGCAGGCCGTCTACGCCGCGACGGGCGCGGCGGGGAACCACTCGGCCGGCAGCACGCCGGCCTCGATCCCGCCGATGAGCGGCGGGAACCACTTCGTCAGTGTCGCCGCGGGGCGATCGGCGATCAGGGGGCGGATGTCGCCGATGCTCATCAGCAGGCGGATCGTCGAGCCGATCTGCAGGTCCGCGGCGTTCGGCTGCTCGCCGCCGATCAGACCCTCGGCGATCCAGCGGTCGACGCGGTCGAGCTGGCCGGGCAGCGCCGCGATGTCCGCGCGCGCGCTCGCGTCGCGGGCCTTGTTTCTGAAGGCCATCAGCTTGGCCGTGAGCGGCGCCGCCGGGCTCATCAGCGCGCGCGGCATCGGCAGCTTGGCGTCGACCGCATAGCTCAGCATCGCGTGTGGGCGGCGCAGGAACGCCACGTCGATGATCCTGCGGGGCACGCTCTGCAGGACCTCGTCGCCCCAGCGCTCGGCCTCCAGCACGGGCGCGTAGCGCTCGTCTCCGGGCGGCGGCAGCAGTGGCGGCGCGGGCGCCAGCTCGTCCAGCCGGCGCATGATCGTGCGCGAGCCCACGAGCTTCTCGCCGTCGATCCGCACGCCCGGCACCGTCGGCCCGCCGTAGCGCAGCGGCCCGATCAGCAGCTGGGTCATCGGGATCAGGTCCACGCGTTCGAACTCGATGTCCTTCAGCCTCAGCGCCGCTTCGACTGCGGCGCACGGGTGCGAGGCCGGCAGCACATACAGCCTGACGTTCATCGGTCCGCGCGCCCTCTGGCCATGGTCCTCAGCATAATGCCTCGTTCGGGGCTTGCGCTCGCGACTCCCGATCTGTCCTATCTCCGCACTCCACCCCGCACCCGCCCCGCATCGACTCCGCACCTCCGACTCCGCACCTCCGACCCTCACCTACGAACTCCGCACTCGCCCATGCTCCTGGTCGTCGACGTCGGCAACACCCAGACCCATTTCGGCGCCTTCCGCGACGAGGAGCTCGTCGAGCACTGGCGCTTTGCCACCGTGCGCCAGTCCACCGCCGACCAGCTGGGCGCGGCGCTGGGAAACCTGCTCGGCCTGCGCGGGCTGTCGTTCGAGGACCTCGACGCCTCGATCGTCTCCTCCACGGTCCCTCAGCTCGAGCCCGAGTGGGCGGCGATGGCCTCGCGCTATCTGGGCCACGAGACGCACATCGTCGGGCCCGGCACCAAGACGGGGATGGCGATCCGCTACGACAACCCCCGCGAGATCGGCGCCGACCGGCTCGTCAACGCGGTGGCCCTGCGCGAGCGCTTCGGCGGACCGGCCGTGTGCGTGGACTTCGGCACCGCCACCACATTCGACGTGATCTCCGCCGATGGGGACTATCTCGGCGGCTCGCTGATGACCGGCATCGAGGTCTCGCTGGAAGCGCTCTCCGAGCGCGGCGCGCGCCTGCCGAAGATCGATCTCGCCCCACCCAAGAGCGTGATCGGCAAGAACACGATCGACGCGATCCGCTCGGGTGTCGTGTTCGGCTACGCCGGCGCGATCGACGCGATCCTGCGGCGCCTGTACGACGAGCTGGGCCAGCGCGCGCAGGTGATCGCCACGGGCGGCCTCGCGCAGCTGGTCGTTCCGTACACCGAGGAGATCGGCGAGGTCGACGACCTGCTGACGCTCACGGGGTTGCGGTTGTTGCACGAACGCAACTCCTAGAGCGAAGCGTGGGAGGCCAATGCGGGACGGGCTCGCTATGTGATCGGTGCGGGGGTGGGCCTGCGCCCGTTGCCGCACGAGCGCGGCTCTCGAGGGTGTGGGCGTCATCCGCGCGGGGTGGATGTCGAGATGGTGTGAGTGGTTCAGCTACGCCGCTACCTCGCGTGGCGACACGCGCGGTGTGGGCTTGCCGGAGATGGGCCAGTGCGGGAACAAATCCATACGGAGTCGCCGGCCGGTCTGCGACCGGCAATAAATGTAAGCGGCGATTTGACGGGGGCCTACGCGTGCGGAGCATGGATCGCTGCGTAATCATGGTGTGATGACTTTGTTGACAGACCCGTGGATGCTGGGTCCCCTGGAGGTGCCCAATCGTGTCCTGCTGGCGCCCCTTGCCGGGATCGGCAACTGGTTCGTGCGGTTGCAGGCCGCCCGTTACGGCGCCGGGATGACCGTGTCGGAGATGGTGTCTTCGCATGCGATTCACTACGGCAACGAGAGAACGTGCGTGGAGATGTTGCGCATCCACCCCGACGAGCGCGCTCCTGGGGCGGGCGAGACGAGGGGTCCGGTGTCGATTCAGCTGTTCGGCGAGGACCCGGCGGTCATGCGCTCGGCCGCAGCCCACGTCGCGCGCGCGACGAGTGCCGATGCGATCGACATCAACATGGGCTGTCCCGTGCCGAAGGTGCGCAAGACGGGCGCCGGCGCCGGCATGCTGGCCGACCCCGGTCTCGCCGTCACGGTCGCCCGCGCCGCCGGGGAGGGGGTCGCAGACTCCGGACGCGAGCTGCCGATCACCGTCAAGCTGCGCTCGGGGCTGCGCCCGGGGGATGAGAGCGGCTATGCGCTTGCGCATCGTCTGGTGGAAGAGGCGGGGGTCGCGGCGATCGCGTTCCATCCCCGCTCGGCGGCCGTGCATCACAAGGGCGTTCCCGACTATGAGCTCGCCGCCCGGCTGGTGCAGTCGCTGCCCGCGCCCGTGATCCTCACCGGCGGTCTCAGCGACGCCGCGCACGCGCGCGAGGCGTTCGCGCGCACCGGCGCCTGCGCGGTGATGCTCGCGCGCGGAGCGCTCGGCAACCCGTGGCTGTTTCAGCAGCTGCTGGGCCAGGACGAGCGCGAGCCCACGCGTGAAGAGATCCTGGACGAGCTCACGTGGACGATCGACCGCGCGGTCGAGCACCTGGGCGAGCCGCGTGCCACCCGCTACCTGCGCAAGTTCTTTCCCTGGTATGTGGCCCGCCTACACCTGGAGCCCGTCGAGACCAAGCGGCTGAGCGAGTCGCTGCAACACGCGGACACACTCGACGCGGTGAGCGACCTGCTGGAGCGCGTCCGGGCTCCGCTCGCGCGTGTCCTTGCCGCCTGAGGCTTGCAGATCATCAAATCAGCAGCCGCGCAGGGCGGATATTTCTCAGCCCGGCCGACCGATCGAAGGATCCAAATGGGATCCCGATCGGCCAGCGAGGCGGCTTTGCGGCCGGCTGAGAATGCCGTCCCGGAGCCCGCTATACTGCTGCGCTCGCCGAGCCCAGTGGCCGCCGAAACCGCCCGCTTACGAGCGGGTTTTGCGTGTCGCCGGTCATCCTCCAACCCCGCGATCGAGGCAGCATGCAGAAGGACGTCATCCTCACCCCCGAAGGCCTGGAGAAGCTCAACGCAGAGCTCGAGCAGCTGTCGACGGCCAAGCGCCGCGAGGTCGCCGAGCGCATCAAGGAGGCGCGCGAGTTCGGAGACATCTCAGAGAACTCCGAGTATGACGACGCCAAGAACGAGCAGGCGATGATCGAGAGTCGCATCGCGCAGATCCAGGAGAAGCTGCGCATGGCCACCGTCATCGAGACCGACAACCTCTCCACCGACGTGGTGCAGGTGGGTTCGGTCGTGCACGTCAAGGACGAAAAGACCGGCAAGTCGGTCAAGTACACGATCGTCGGCTCCGCCGAGGCCCGACCACAGGAGAACAAGCTCTCCAACGAGTCGCCCGTCGGGCGGGCGCTGCTGGGGCACAAGCGGGGCGACGTCGTCGCCGTCAAGGTTCCCCGCGGGCCGGCGCGCAAGCTGAAGATCACGAAGATCGACGTCGGCTTGCAATAGGCCGCGACCGCGGGGCGGCGGCTGCGATGAGCCTGTCATAGGCTTGGCGCCGTGAGCGCAAGCGATGATGACGAGGCCCGTTCCGATGGCGAGGGCGCCCGGCACGGTCTGGCCGAGCTGATCGCCGAGCGCCGGGCGAAGGCGCAGCGGCTGCGCGAGACCGATCTCGAGGCGTTTCCCTACACGTTCCCGGATGCCGAGCCGATCGGCTCGATCCTGCCGGCATATGGGCATCTGGCCACCGGCGAGGAAACCGAGGAGCGCCACCGAGTCGCCGGGCGCCTCGCTGCGCGGCGGGGCTCGGGCAAGGCCGCGTTCCTGGACGTGGTCGATCGGAGCGGCAAGATTCAATTGCACGCGCGCGTGGATGTGCTCGGCGGGGAGGCCTACGAGCGGCTGCTCTCGCTCGACCTGGGCGACCTAATCGGCGTGGACGGGGCCGTGCTGCGCAGCCGCCACGGCGAGCTCACCCTGCGGGTGGACTCCTTCCAGGTCCTGGCCAAGGCGCTGCGTCCGCCGCCTGACAAGCACCACGGGCTCAGCGACGTCGAGACCCGCTATCGCCGGCGCGAGCTCGATCTGATCGCAAGCGATGACGCCCGCAGGCTGTTCATGGACCGGGCGCGGATCATCTCCGCGATTCGCGCCTATCTCGACGGGCAGGGGTTCGTGGAGGTCGAGACGCCGGTGCTGCAGCCGCTCTACGGGGGCGCGCTGGCGCGCCCGTTCACGACCCACCACAACGCGCTCGACCGCGACCTGTACCTGCGCATCGCCACCGAGCTGTATCTCAAGCGGCTGATCGTCGGCGGGTTGGAGCGGGTGTATGAGCTGGGCAAGGACTTCCGCAACGAGGGGCTGTCGCCGAAGCACAACCCGGAGTTCACGATGGTCGAGTGGTATGAGGCGTACGCCGACTACAACGACGAGGCGCGACGCCTGGAGGAGATGGTCGCGCAGGCCGCGCACGCGGTCGGCTACGTCGGGGAGCTGGACTTCTCTGCGCCCTGGCGTCGAATCGGCTTTGTGCAGGCGATCGAGCAGGCGACGGGCATCGATCTGATGGCGCATCCCGGCGTCGAGTCGCTCACGGCCGCGATCGCCGAGCGGGGTCTGCAGATGCAGACGGACGGGTTCACCTGGTTCCAGCTCGCGGACGACCTGCTGTCGAAGTTCGTCGAGCCCAGCCTGCGCCAGCCGACGTTCGTGACCGACTATCCCGCCGAGATATCGCCGCTCGCGCGCGAGCACCGCTCCCGGCCCGGACTGGTCGAGCGCTGGGAGGCGTTCGCCGGCGGCATGGAGATTGCCAACGCGTTCAGCGAGCTGATCGACCCGGATGTCCAGCGCGAGCGGTTTGCGGCCCAGCAGCGGCTAGCCACACTGGGCGAGGACGAGGTCCAGCCCTACGACGAGCTGTTCGTGCAGGCCCTCGAGCAGGGCATGCCCCCGACGGGTGGTGTCGGGTTGGGCATCGACCGTCTCGTGATGCTGCTCACCGGGCGCGATTCGATTCGCGAAGTCGTGCTGTTCCCGGCGCTCAGGAGTTGAGCAGTTCCGAGCGGCGCATGCGCCTACCGGCGACCCCGCACATGTGCGGGGTCGAACTACCCCATCCCAAGCCACCGGCAGGGCCCCGGGGGACCGGTTGGTAGACTGCGCTTGAAGCCAGACGAGACGACATAGCGCTTGAGGCACCGTCCTCGCAGGAAGGATCTACACCATGTTCGAGCGATTTACAGAACGGGCCCGGCAGGTGGTCGTTCTTGCGCAGGAGGAGGCGCGGACGCTCAAGCACAACTACATCGGCACCGAGCACATCCTGCTCGGGCTGCTGCGCGAGGAGGAGGGTCTGGCCGCGCGCGTGCTGGAGTCGCTGGACATCACCGTCGAGCGCGTGCGCGCGCAGGTCGTGCGCATCGTCGGCTCCGGCGAGGAGGTCACCAGCGGGCAGATCCCCTTCACGCCGCGCGCCAAGAAGGTCCTGGAGCTCGCCCTGCGCGAGGCGCTCTCGCTCGGTCACAACTACATCGGCACCGAGCACATCCTGCTCGGCCTCGTGCGCGAGAACGAGGGCGTGGCCGCGCGCATCCTGCTCGACTTCGACGCCGACTCCGAGAAGATCCGCAACGAGGTCATCCGCATGCTCTCCGGTCCGGGCGGTCGTCGCCAGGGCCAGGGCGCGGGCGCGGGCGCCGGCTCGGGTCCCGGCCCGGCGGAGGGCAAGAAGTCCTCGAAGCTGCTCGACCAGTTCGGGCGCAATTTGACCAAGCTCGCCGCCGAAGGCAAGCTCGACCCCTGCGTCGGGCGCGAGACGGAGATCGAGCGGATCATGCAGATCCTCTCGCGGCGCACCAAGAACAACCCCGTGCTGATCGGCGAGCCCGGCGTGGGCAAGACCGCCGTCGTCGAGGGGCTGGCCCAGCGCATCACCGCCGCCGACGTGCCCGAGCTGCTCAAGAACAAGCAGATCTACACGCTCGACCTGGCCGCGCTCGTCGCCGGCTCCAAGTACCGCGGCGAGTTCGAGGAGCGCCTGAAGAAGGTGATGAAGGAGATCACCCAGCGCGGCGACATCATCCTGTTCATCGACGAGCTCCACAACCTCGTCGGCGCCGGCGCCGCCGAGGGCGCGATCGACGCCGCCTCGATCCTCAAGCCCGCGCTCGCGCGCGGCGAGCTGCAGACGATCGGCGCCACGACGCTGGACGAGTACCGCAAGTACCTCGAGCGCGACTCCGCGCTGGAGCGCCGCTTTCAGCAGATCCGCGTGGAGGAGCCGACGATCGACCAGACCGTCGAGATCCTCAAGGGCCTGCGCGACCGCTACGAGCAGCACCACAAGGTGCAGATCACCGACGAGGCGCTGCGCGCCGCCGGCGAACTCGCCAGCCGCTACATCTCCGACCGCTTCCTGCCCGACAAGGCGATCGACCTGATCGACGAGGCCGCCTCGCGCATGCGCATCAAGTCGATGACCTCCCCGCCCGCCAACCGCGAGCTCGAGACCGAAGTCGAGACCACGCGTCGCGAGAAGGAGGCCGCGATCGAGGCTCAGGAGTTCGAGAAGGCCGCCGCGCTGCGCGATCAGGAGCGCAAGCTCACGAACAGAAAACGCGAGCTCGAGGAAGAGTGGGAAGCCGGCGAGTCTGGCGAGCGCCCCTCGATCGGCGAGGAGGAGATCGCCGACATCGTCTCGATGTGGACCGGCATCCCCGTCTTCAAGCTGACCGAGGCCGAGACGCAGAAGCTGATGCGCATGGAGGAGGAACTGCACAAGCGCGTCATCGGCCAGCACCCCGCCGTCGAGGTCATCTCCAAGGCGATCCGCCGCTCGCGCGCCGGCTTGAAGGACCCCAAGCGCCCGACCGGCTCGTTCATCTTCCTCGGCCCCTCCGGCGTGGGCAAGACCGAGCTCGCGCGCACCCTCGCCGAGTTCCTCTTCGGCGATGACGACGCGATGATCCGCATCGACATGAGCGAGTACATGGAGAAGCACGCCGTCTCGCGCCTCGTCGGCTCGCCCCCCGGCTACATCGGCTATGACGAGGGCGGCCAGCTGACCGAGGCCGTGCGGCGCAAGCCCTACTCGGTGCTGCTGCTCGACGAGATCGAGAAGGCCCACCCCGACGTCTTCAACATCCTGCTGCAGATCCTCGAGGACGGGCGCCTCACCGACGCGCAGGGACGCACGGTGGACTTCCGCCACGCGATCGTGATCATGACCTCCAACATCGGCGCCTCTGAGATCGCGCGCAACACGCCGCTCGGCTTCGCCGTCTCCGACGACGAGACCGGCATCACCTACGAGGACATGAAGAACCGCATCATGGGCGAGCTCAAGAAGGTCTTCCGGCCCGAGTTCCTCAACCGCATCGACGACGTGATCGTCTTTCACAAGCTGCAGAAGGACGAGATCAAGCAGATCGTCGAGCTGCTGCTGCTGCGCATCCGCGAGTCGATGGCCGAGCGCGAGCTGCAGCTCGAGCTCACCGATCCCGCCAAGGAGATGCTCGTCGAGAAGGGCTGGGACCCGGCGATGGGCGCGCGTCCGCTGCGCCGCGCGATCCAGCGCTACATCGAGGACCCGCTCGCGGACTTCGTGCTGCGCGAGCAGCTCATGCCGGGCGCCACCGTCGTCGTCGACCCCGCCCCCGAGGGCGAGGAGAACGAGGTGCGCCTGACGATCGTCAAGCCCAAGAAGCAGAAGACCCCCGTAGCCGTCGGTGGCGGCGGCGAGGGCGAGGATCCCGAGCTCGTCGAGGGCGAGGGCGATGACACCGCCCCCGCGTCAGACCCGCCCGCAGATCAATAAGCACAGAGGCGTCCCCTCCGGCGCGTAGCCTGCCTTGGATGGCTCGCGACACGATCTATGCCTGCTCGGAGTGCGACTTTCAGTCGCCCCAATGGCATGGGCGATGTCCGGGATGTGAAGCCTGGGGGACGTTGGTGGAGGAGCGTGTGGAGCGATCGCCCGGCAAGGCCAAGCACCGGGCGCGCGCCGGCGGCGCGTCCGCTCCGCGTCCACTGCGCGATGTGACGGCAACCGCCGCCGCGCGACTGTCCACGGGCATCGGCGAGCTCGATCGCGTGCTCGGCGGCGGCCTCGTGCCGGGCTCGCTGGTGCTGCTCGGCGGCTCGCCGGGGATCGGCAAGTCGACGCTCACGAACATGGCGCTCGGCAACATCACCGGCGCCGGGCACACGACGCTGTATGTCAGCGGCGAGGAGTCCGCCGAGCAGGTCAGGCTGCGCGCCGAGCGCCTGCACACCGGCGCCCTGGAGGTCCCGATCCTCGCCGAGACCGATCTCGGCACGGTGCTCGACACGCTCGCCTCGCACGCCCCGCGGGTGTGCGTGATCGACTCGGTGCAGACGCTGCGCGCCGGCGAGCTCGCGGGCGCGCCGGGCGCCGTCGGGCAGGTGCGCGAGGTGACGGGGCGGATCATGGAGCTGGCCAAGGCGCGCGGCATCGCGGTGGTGCTCGTCGGGCACGTCACCAAGGACGGGGCGCTGGCCGGGCCGCGCGTGCTGGAGCACCTCGTCGACTGCGTGCTGCAGTTCGAGGGCGAGCGCGAGCGGCCCTACCGCGAGCTGCGCGCGCTGAAGAACCGCTTCGGCTCGACCAGCGAGGCGGGCCTGTTCGAGATGCGCCAGGGCGGTCTCGTGGAGGTGCTCGACGCCTCCGCGCGGTTCGTCGCCGGAGCCACCCGCGCGCCGGGCAGCGTCGTGCTGGCCGCGATGGAGGGCTCCCGACCGCTGCTCGTGGAGGTCCAGGCGCTGGTAGCGCCCTCCGAGCTCGAGCAGCCCCGCCGCGTCGTCTCGGGCCTCGATCGCAACCGCATGGCGCTGATCCTGGCGATCCTCGGCCGTCACGGAGGCGTCGCGGTGGGGGGCTCGGACGTGTTCGTGAACGTCGTCGGGGGCGTGCGCGTGGACGAGCCCGGCTGCGACCTGGCGGTCGCGCTGGCGGTCGCGAGCGCGGCCCGCGGCGTCGCCCTGCGGGGGACTCCGCGGGCCTGCTTCGGTGAGCTCGGCCTCACCGGGGAGCTGCGCTGGGTCGGGCATCCGGAGCGTCGCCTGGCGGAGGCCGCCAAGCACGGGCTGGACGCCGTGATCGCCCCCGTGCAGAGCGGTTCCGGCGCGTGCGAGGTCGCGACGCTGCGAGAGGCCCTCAGGGTGGCTCTTTCAAGTGAGGCAAATCGGCCGGCCAGGGTCGCCGCGTAAACGGCCACCCCGATCGTGAAGGCTCACGGCGGGCGCGCTTCCGGTGAGGCGAATCGGCCTACCCGAGTCACCGCGTAGGCGCGACGTGCAGCCCGTGGCGGGTTGCGTAAGGCCGCGAGCAGGCCGAAAAACGGCTCAATGCCGTAGAATAAGCCGTCGTGGCTCCACGATCCGGCGATGAATTCGATACAGACGTCGTGGCGAGACCGGAGCCGGGGTTGATGAGGGCGCTGGAGATGATCGCGCCCGGAACGGCGTTGCGCGAGGGCATCGAGAGCATCCTGCACGCTCGCACCGGTGGGCTGATCGTGATCGGCGAGCCCGAGGATCTCAGCTTCCTGAACTCCGGCGGCATCAAGCTCGAGATCGACTACACCCCGGCCTTCCTCTACCAGGTCGCGAAGATGGATGGGGCGATCATCCTCAACGCCAACGCCACCAAGATCACGATGGCCAACGTCCAGCTGATGCCCGACCCGACGATCCTCTCGCACGAGACGGGCACCCGCCATCGCACCGCCGAGCGCGTGTCCAAGCAGACCGACGCGCTGGTGATCGCGATCTCCCAGCGCCGCGAGGTCGTCTCGCTGTACGTGGACGGCGTCAAGTACATCCTCGCCGACATCCCCGTCGTGCTCGCCAAGGCCAACCAGGCGTTGGCGACGCTCGAGAAGTACCGCACCCGCCTGGACCAGGTCTCCACGCGTCTGACCGCGCTGGAGTTCGAGGGCGGAGCGACGCTGCACGACGTGCTCACCGTGCTGCAGCGCTCGGAGTTCGTGACGCGCATGGCGGTCGAGATCGAGCGCTACATCGTCGAGCTCGGCAGCGAGGGCCGGTTGATCGAGATGCAGCTGGAGGAGACGATGGTCGGCGCCGCGGCCGAGAAGGCCGCGCTCGTGCGCGACTACCTGTCCGCCTACTCCGACGAGGCGTTCGCGGCCGCGCTGGAGGAGATCGGACGGCTCGCGCACCAGGACCTGCTCGACTTCGGCCGACTGGCCGAGCTGCTCTCCTACGACCGCAAGCTGAACACGCTCGACTACCCCGTCTCCCCGCGCGGCTACCGCGTGCTGGGGCGGATCCCCAGGCTGCCGAAGCTGGTCGTCAGCCAGATCGTCGGCGAGTTCGGCGGCCTGGACGAGCTGCTGGCCGCGACCGACTCGGAGCTCGAGGCGGTCGAGGGCGTGGGGGAGATCAGGGCCAAAGACATCCGCGAGGGGATGCGCAGGCTGCAGGAGATCAACCTCGTGGACCGCTATCTGCAGACCTAGCAGCGTCAAAGACTTTGACAGGGCCATCGCCCGCCGGGCAGGCCGCAAACGAAGGAGGACACCATTCCCGCACAAGCAATCGAAGCCCCATCCACAGACGTCGACTCCGAGGAGTCGGCCGAGTCGCTGCTCGAGCAGATCGAGGCCACCCGCGAAGTGGAGCTCATCGAGTTCGAGCTCGGCGACAACGTCGTCTACCCCCACCACGGCGCAGGGAAGGTGGAGGGCAAGGAGGAGATGGAGATGGCCGGCGTTCGGCGCGAGTACCTGACCATCAAGATCCTCCACAACGACATGACGGTAAGGGTGCCGAGCGAAAACGCTGCGCTCGCCGGTCTGCGCAGAGTGATCGACGAAGAGACCGTCAAAAAAGTGCTGGACGTGCTCCAGGCCGAGGTCTCGGAGATGCCCAAGAACTGGAATCGTCGCTTCAAGCACAACCGCGACAAGATCAAGACCGGCGATATCTACGAGCTGGCCGAGGTCGTGCGCAACCTTTCGCTGCGCGAGTCCGAGAAGGGCCTGTCGACGGGTGAGAAGCAGATGTTCACCAGGGCTAAGAAGATCCTCGCCTCCGAGCTGATGTACGCGCTCGACAAGGACGAGGAGGAGGCTGAGAGCTATCTGGACGAGCTGCTCGCCACCTCCGCCTCCAGCCAGATGGCGATGGCCGAGTAGCGAGGCTCTCGTCGCGCACGCGGCACCGGTAGGCGCGTAAGGCTCGCCGCGTGCGCGATGGCAGTCCCCGACCCAGATGCCAGCATCGAGCGCCCTCCACCGCGATGGTCATCGCTCTGATCGTCGCCGCCGGCAGCGGTGAGCGCCTGGGCGCCGATCGTCCCAAGGCGCTCGTGCAGCTCGCCGGCCGATCGCTGCTGCAGTGGAGCGTCGATCTGATGCTCGCCTGTGGGGGCGCCGATGGCGGTATCGAGCGCGTGGTGGTCGCACTCCCCCCCGGAGTGCTCGCGCCCCCCGGCACGATCGGCGTGGAGGGGGGCGCCGTGCGCTCGGAGTCGGTCGCGCGCGCTCTCCACGCGGCCGGACCCGGCGATCCCGAGGACCTGGTCGTGGTGCACGACGCCGCGCGGCCGTTGGCCTCGCCCGAGCTCGTGCGGCGCTCGCTCTCGGCACTGACCGCCGGGGATGGCGGGGACGGGGCGAGCCTCGACGCGGCCATCGCCGCCGCCCCCGTCGCCGACACGATCAAGCGCGTGCAAGCTGCGTCTGGGCTGGGGTCGGGAGACGGCGACGATCTGGCCCCGGAGGGGGTCGGTGTGGTGGTCGAGACGCTCGACCGTTCTGCGCTGTGGGCGGTGCAGACGCCCCAGGTCTTTCGCCGTGGCGCCCTGCAGCGAGCACTGGACGTTCCGGCCGAGATCCTTGCGCGGGCGACTGACGACGCGTGGCTGGTGGAGCGCCTGGGAGGGCGCGTGGCGATCGTGCCGTCGGGCAGCGAGAATCTGAAGATCACCACGCCGCTGGACCTCTCTCTGGCCGAGCTGTTGATCGCCTCTGCTTGAATCGCGGCATGCTCACCGACTACCACCTGCATCTACGCCCGGACGACCTGGACGCCCGCGCCGAGGATCACTTCACCGAGGAGAACGTCTCGCGCTACCGCGCCGTGGCACACGAGCGCGGGATCGCCGAGTTGGGTGTTTCCGAGCACATCCACCGCTTCGAGCAGGCGCTCGCCGTGTGGCAGCATCCGTTCTGGCGGGCGAACGCGGTCGACGACCTCGACGCCTACTGCGGGTTCGTGCGTGAGCGCACCGACCTGAGGCTGGGGATCGAGGCTGACTTCGTGCCCGGCGGCGAGGACCGGATGGCCAACCTGCTGGACGAACGCGACTTCGACTACGTCGTCGGCTCGGTCCACTTCCTGCGCGATTGGTCGATCGACATGGACGACTACAGCGTGTGGGATCGCGGGCACGGCGCCGAGGAGATTTGGGAGCGCTACTTCCAGACGCTGGCCGAGGCGGCCCGTAGTGGCCTGTTCGACATCCTCGCCCACCCCGATCTGGTGAAGGTCTGGGGATCCGAGCGGCCGCAGCCGGAGGGCGACCTGCGCCGCTACTACGAGCCGGCGATCGAAGCGATCGCGCAGTCGGGGATCGCCGTGGAGGTCTCAACCGCAGGTCTGCGCAAGCGCGCGCGCGAGCTGTATCCCGCGCGGGCATTCCTGCAGATGTGCGTCGAGGCCGGCGCCCCGGTTGCGCTCTCCAGCGACGCCCATCGGTCCGAGGAAGTCGGCGCCGACTACGACCGGGCGCTGGAGCTGCTCGACGCCGTGGGGATCGGCGAGCTGTGCGTGTTCGAGCGGCGCACGCGGCGGCTGGAGCCGATCGGGGCCCCGGCTGGTGTGCAGGAGAGTGCGCGGTGAGCGCTCTGAGCGGCATCGGCTATGACTCGCACCGTCTCGCCGCCGGACGCCGGCTGATTCTCGGGGGCGTCGAGATCCCCAACGATCGGGGCCTGGACGGGCACTCCGACGCCGACGTGCTGACGCACGCCGTGATCGACGCCCTGCTCGGCGCGGCGGGCCTGGGGGACATCGGCGAGCGCTTCCCCGACTCTGAGGAGCGCTGGCGCGACGCTGACTCGATCGAGCTGCTGGAAAGGGTCGTCGCGATGCTCGCCGACGCCGGCTTGGACATCGTCAACGTCGACTGCACGATCCTGATGGAGGCGCCGAAGCTGTCCTCACACAAGCCGGCGATGCGCGCGCGCCTCGCCGCCGCGCTGGGTCTGCCCGCATCGCGTGTGAACGTCAAGGCCACAACCGGTGAGGGGATCGGCTTCGTCGGGCGTGGCGAGGGCGTCGCGGCGCTCGCCGTCGCCGGCCTGTGCAGACCCGTATGACACGCCCACTGAGTTAGGGTTGCCGGCCGTGCAGCGCATACTCCTCCACGACACTCGTAGCGGTGAGCTGGTGGGGCTCCAACCTGTTCGCCCGCGGGCAGACGAGTTTCACGTCGGCATCTATGCCTGTGGCCCGACTGTATATAGCCGCATCCACATAGGCAACGCCCGTCCGTTTGTGATCTTCAGTCTCCTCAAGCGGTTTCTAGTACATGACGGCCGGTCTGTAACGCTGGTCATCAATGTCACGGACGTAAACGACAAGATTTATGACGCCGCGCGCGTGCAGAACCGGCCGAGTGCGGAATTGGCCGCGGAAATGACTTCGCTCTACATGGCCGATACGGACGCGCTCGAACTCGGGCGTCCCGATCATGAGCCGCTCGCCTCGCAGAAGATGGATGCGATCGTTGACTACATCGCGACGCTCATCGACCGTGACCACGCGTATGAGAGTGGCGGGGACGTGTTCTTCCGCGTCCGCTCAGACCAGGATTACGGCACTCTTTCTCACCGCCAACTCGATGACATGGATCAAGGTGAAGACGTCGAGGGAGCTGACCGCAAGGACGATCCTCTGGACTTTGCCCTATGGAAGGCGCAGAAGTCCAGCGAGGATACTTTCTGGGATTCGCCCTGGGGGCGGGGCCGCCCCGGCTGGCACATCGAGTGTTCGGCGATGGCCGAGGACGCGCTCGGCGTCGGCTTCGATATTCACGGCGGGGGCTCGGATCTGCTGTTCCCCCACCACGAGAACGAGGCCGCCCAGACCCGCGCCGCGCGCGGTGAGGAGCTGGCGCGGATCTGGATGCACAATGGCATGATCCAGGCGACCGGCGAGAAGATGGCCAAGTCCGTCGGGAACATCGCACCATTGCACGAGGTGATCGAGCGGTACGGACGCGATGCGGTCGTCATGTATCTCGCGTCGGGTCACTACCGTCAGCCGCTGGCGTTCTCGCCCTCGGAGCTCGACGACGCCGACCGCCGGGTTCATCGCATCCGCGACGCGCTCAGGCGGCTGGACGCCGGCCAGGACAGCCCGCCGGACATGGCTCACCACAAGGAGGCGTTCTTCGATGCGCTGGCCGATGACTTCAACACGCCCAAGGCGCTCGCGTCGCTGTTTGAATGGGTGCGGGAGGCCAACCGGCGCTCCGGTGAGGCGGGCGAGCCCGCCGGGTGTGTCGGCGACGCGGACCTGCGCGAGATGCTGGCCGTGCTGGGGCTGGGCGAGTTGACTCCGCTGGAGACCGTCGGCGACGTCGCCTCGATCGACCCCGAGGCATCAGCCCTCCTGGAGCAACGCGAGCGGGCCCGCGCCGAGCGCGATTTCCAGACGGCCGACAGCCTGCGCGAGGAGCTGCGTGCCCGCGGTTGGGAGATCCGCGACGGGCAGGCCGGCGCCGAGCTGATCCCGACCGTACGCGACACGTGATCCTCTACGGGCGCAATGCCGTCCGCGAGGCGCTGCGCGGGCGCCGGGCAAAGAGCATCGGCGAGGTGTGGGCCACGCAGAGCGCCGCGCGCGAGCCGTGGTTTGCGGGCGTGCGCGTGCGGACGAGCTCGGCCGCGGACATCGAGCGCCGCTGCGGCTCCTCCGCCCACCAGGGAGTGTGCGCGCAGGCCGGCGGCTATCCATACGTCTCGTCCGAGGAACTGCTGGCCGGCCCCGAGCCGTTGGTGGTTGCGCTGGATGAGGTGCAGGACCCGCAGAACCTGGGCTCGATCTGCCGCACCGCCGAGTGCGCCGGGGCAAGCGGCGTGGCGATCCCGCAGCGGCGCTCGGTCGAGGTCGCGCCGCCGGCGTGCAAGGCCTCGGCCGGGGCGCTCGAGCACCTGCGGCTCGCGCGGGTGCGCAACCTGGCGGACTTCCTCGGGCAGGCCCGCGAAGCGGGCTGCTGGTGCTATGGGGCCAGTGCCGAGCCCGCCGGCAAGCGCGCGCCGATCCCCTACGACGCCCCCGACTATCGCGGCGCCGGGGTGGTGCTCGTGCTCGGCAGCGAGGGTCGCGGCCTGCGTCCGCGGGTGGCAGCGGCGTGCGACGAGCTGATCGCGCTGCCGTTGCGCGGGCGGGTGCAGTCGCTCGGTGTGAGCGCGGCGGCGGCGGCCGTGCTGTATGAGATCTTGCAGAATCGCGACCGCCTCCCTTGACAACGTCCGCTGACTGTGCAACCCTCGCGCTCAACATAACGCTGAACCTCAGGTTCAGATACCAAGCATTGGCGCCAGGGGAGGAGTGCGCCACTGAGCAAATTTGGGCCGTCCGCGCACGCGTATGGCTCCGAGAAAGGATCTGCTCGTGGCACTGAGAATCTCCCGCAACCCTCACTCTGAAGTCAAGGTCGACGATGGCTTTCTGATCGCGCTCGCCAAGCAGGGCGATCGCACCGCATACGACCGGCTCGTCAAGCGCTACCACGGGTTCGTGCGCCTGAAGGCCTCCTCCTACTTCCTCGCCGGCGGCGATTCCGATGATCTGATCCAGGAGGGACTGGTCGGCCTCTACAAGGCGATCCGCGACTACCGCACCGACCGCGAGTCGAGCTTTCGCAACTTCGCCGAGCTCTGCATCACGCGCCAGATCATCACGGCGGTCAAGACCGCGACCCGCAACAAGCACACCCCGCTGAACCAGTACGTCTCGTTCTCATCGACCCCGGCGGCGGCCGGCGACGACGTGCCGACGCTCGACCAGATGCTCCCCGGTCCGACGGTCCACGACCCCGTCAACCAGGTCATCTCTTCCGAGGAGCTGCGCTCGCTCGTGGGCTGCCTGTCGAGCGCTCTGTCAGAGCTCGAGAGTCGTGTGCTGGGGCTCTATCTGGACGGCTGCTCCTACGAGCAGGTCGGCCAGCGGCTCTCCTGTGACACCAAGACCGTCGACAACGCGCTGCAGCGCGTCAAGCGCAAGGTCGGCGCGCACCTCGAGGCTCGGGCGGTGGCTGCCTGACGCCCTGTGGCCGCCCTCGAGAGAGGACGGCCACAGGCGTCGACGTCGTCGTCAATGAGCGTGCGCTGATTTACTTCCTCGGATAAACGCCAGAAGTGACTAGACCTGGCCTTCGCTGGGCTGTCTGGGCTGTGAGGCCGGTTTCAGTGAGCCCGGCGGTGCAGGCGTCACTTCGACCGTAAACGGCGCGCTGGATGTCGCCTGGTTATCGTGATCGCCCTGAACTTTGACCCGAAGGACCGCTTTCCCGACTCCGAAGAAGAAGTGCGCTATCGAGTACGTCCCGCCCGCTACCACCGAGCCGGCGTCGATCACGTGGTAGCCCTTGCCGAAGGCGTTTTCACGTTCGAGATACACGATCTTGCCGACGTTGCCGGGAGTGACCGTGCCCGCGAACGTCAGGGACTGGCCGGCCTGGACCGTGTTTGCCGAAACCCCGGCCGTGAGCAGGTATTTGACGCCCTCGAACAGCACCGCCGAGTGCAGTCCGCCCCCGATCACCCGGTAGAAGGTGTTCTGGAGCGGTGTCTCGACGAACGTATATTCGCCGCCCGCGCCTGTGGTGGTGTTTGTCACCGTCACGAAGGCTGTGCCGAAGGTGCGCGCCTGCAGCGTCACCGTCTTGTGCGACCCTCCAGCCAGGATCCCGCTGATCGTGACCGGCGATCCATAACCGACCGGGTCGCCGGAGGAGTCGATCGTCAGATTGGGATTTTGCGTCTGGGAGATCTCGTATGAGAGCGTGTTGGATATGCCACGCTCGGTGAACATCCCATGCCGGCGTACAACGACCCGCAGGTTCGCGTCACCTGGCACAACGAAGGTGTGCGTCAGCGCATAGGAGCCGCCGTGGACGACGCCCCGTTGAATCGGGCGCCATTCTTCGTTGCTGATTGCGTTCTCGCGCTGAAGCGTCACCTCCGCGCCTTCGTCGGCGGGGTTCACCGTCCCGGAAAAGGTCACGCGGTTCAGGAAGCCGGTGTGCAGCTGTGTGCCTTCCGGCGGTCCGCTGAACGTCACCACCGGCGCGACCCTGACCGCCTTGGTTTGACTGTGGGCGCCGGCGGCGATCGCGTAGAAGGAGCTGTCGGTCGTGACAGCCGGCGGGACGAGCGAGTAGAAGCCGCCCGCTCCGGTGGTCGTGGCGCCGATGACGGCAAAGCCCGGTGAGCCTGCGGAGTGCTCATAGACGGTGACGGTCTGGCCTTCCGCGCCGGCGCCCGCGCAGAGCAGGCGGCCGAAGAGATCGACCGATTCGCCGCTTGTGATCGCGTGCGGTTCCGCGGTCAGACCGATACGGCATTTGCCGACCGGGTGCGGATGCTTGGGACCCGCCGGGTGATGTGGATGCTTGGGACCAAGGCGCTTGGGACCCGCCGGGTGATGTGGATGCTTGGGACCAAGGCGCTTGGGACCCGTCGGGGGGTGCGGATGCTTGGGACCCGCCGGGTGATGGCCCGCCGGGCGATGATCCGCCGGGCGAGCCGAGGCGCCGGCGCAAGCCAGCGCGGGCAGTGCCATGGCCATAACAGCCAATGCCAGATTACGGTTGAGCATTACGCTTCCTCCTGTTGAGCTGCGGGGCATGTACGTGTATGACCGCGCACACCCCGTCGAGGTTGGGCGGTTGCGCCGGCGGTCCTCGCCGCTTCGGCGCCGCAGCCTTCCGCGCTCGCCCCGGGACCGCTCGTCCCAGGCGCACTCGTTCCGGATGCACCCCCGTCGTCGGCATGCTTGCTCGTAGCGGAGCCCGTCGCGGCCGGGGATGTGCCGGACGTGCCCGCTTCGGCTTGGCCTGAGGCTGCGCCGCCGGTCGTGGACGTCCCCACTTCGGCGAGGCCTGAGGTTGCGCCGCCGGTCGTCCGGGCCCGGCGGCGTCCACTCGCTTTCGGCGTCTGCGCTTCAGAGGTGTTGGAGGAGGAGGAGGAGGTGTCGGATGTCGAAGTCGTTGTGGTATGGAGCCTGTGCCTGTGGGCCGGTCTCGCCGGTGCTGGTGTCGGCGTCGGCGCAACCGCGGGGTGAAGCGGGATGGCGACTCGCTTCGACCGGCGCTCACTCGCTTGGTGGCGGTTCAGTTGCCTGCGTCGCTTCAGCATTTGGCGGCGCTTGAGCGCCGGACGCTGTTTGCGTAGACGTCGGCGCGCGGACAGGCGTTCCCGACGGAGCTTGCGCCTAGCGACGCGGTGCGCGTTCGAACACGGGCGATGGCAGGCGGGATGGGAGAGTCGGCCGCTCACGCCACTCGTCGCGGCGCCGGCGGGCGCCGGCTGACCCTGGCTCGCCGAACCGGCTCCCGCCGGTGGCATCGTCATCATGCCCGCGATGCCGGGGGATAGTGCCGCGACCGCAGACCCGACCGTTCCTCTGAGCGCGGAGTTGCTCATCTGCGAGCCTCTCGCCCCGACCCAAGAGACCCTTTCGTCTGCATGCACGAACGCGGCGTTCGGCATGCGCGCGCCGGCTTGGGCGGTCGGGGAGGGCGCGCCCCGAGGGAGTGCGCCGTGGCGCCGTCCTGACTGAATCGAGCGTTGATCGGCGTGCGCTGGATGATGGATCGTGGCCGCACCGGCCGTGGCGAGCACGGCGATCGTCCCGCCGATGGCGAGCTTGCTCACCAGCCCTCCACCGAGGAGCGTGCCGATGCCCGTGCTGCCCCCGGAGCTCGCTCCCGCCCCGACGGCGCCGCTCGTCGCGGCGGCCCCGGACGCGGAGATCCCGGCCCCACAGGCTGTCGTCCCGACGGTGTGCGCCGCGGCGTGCCCGAGGATCGCCGCCGCGAGCCCCGTGCTGGGCAGGACCGGCAGCGCCACCGCGAGCGACTGGCGCTGCGCGCCGACCGCGAGCTGGAAGTCGCGACAGCCCGCACATAGATTCAGATGCCGGCGCAGCGGTCCGCGGCGGAGCTCGCTGCCCCGGGCCACCGCGAGCTGTTCGCGGATGTCCTGGCAGGGCGTGCCCAGCGCGTCGCGATCGGCGATCAACGCGCTGCGCGCCTGGTAGATCAGGGCCTTGACCTTGCTCACCGGACAGCCCACGATCCCGGCGACCTCCCGGTGGCTGAGATCCTCGAGCTCGGCCAGCAGCAGCGCGCTGCGCTGATCCTCGGGCAGGCGGGCGATGCCGGCGACCAGCTCGCGCAGATCCTCACGCCCGCGCACCTGCTCGGACAGGCCCGCCAGCGCCGGCGTGTGGTCCTGAAGCGGCGCGGCGGGCTTGCGCGCGGCGATCGCCGACAGGCAGCAGTTGCGGGCGATCGCATACAGCCACGGGCGCACCTCGCGCGGCTTTGTCCCGTCGCACAGCGCCCGGTGCGCCCTGATGAACGCCTGCTGCAGCGCGTCCTCGGCTTCGTCCCGGTCGCCGAGCATGTGCCTGCAGTAGGACAGCAGGGGCGCATTGTGGCGCTTGAACATCGCTTCAAACGAGCGCTCGTTCCGGGCGTGCGTGGACAATCGCAGCGGGCCATATACGGACATCACCCACTCAACCCGCACGAGGTTGGCGAGTTGCGTCAAGATAAGGCCTCATTAAACGCAGCGCACGAGGACGGGAGGCAGCGATGAGTGCAGCATTCGGGAGCGAGGCTTCGGAGTGGGAGGCGGTCGAGGTGGTGGCCAGGGCCTGGTGGCTCGGCCTGATCGTCGGCCTGATCTCGCTCGTCGGCGGCATCGTCCTGATCGCCTACCCCGGCCCGACGCTCACCGTGGTCGCGCTGCTGGTCGGCATCGAGCTGTTGATCGGTGGCGTCTTTTTGATCGTCGGAGCGCTCGGCCAGCCATCCGGATCGCGCATCGGCGGCGTGCTCGGCGGTGCGCTGGCGATGATCGCCGGGGTGATCGTCCTGCGCCATCCGAGCGGCAGCATCCTCGTCGTCGCGCTCGCGGTCGGCCTCTACCTGATTTTGGCCGGTGTCCTGCGTCTGGTGGCCGCGTTTGAGACCCGCGAGGGCAGAGGCTGGCTCCTGCTGGCCTCGCTCGTCGACTTGGCGCTCGGGATTCTGATCGTCTCCTGGCCGGAATTCGGCATCAAGACGCTCGCGATTGTGTTCGGCATCGTGCTGATCGTGCGGGGACTCGCCCTGGTTCTGATCGCGTTCGCGCTGCGCGCGGCCGCCCGCGAACTGCGCGCGGCCGGCCCCTCCGTTCACACGGCCTGAGGTTCTGACCCCGGTTCTCGCGTCGCTGCCGGCTGCTCGGTCGGGATTCCACGGCTGAACAGCAGCGCGAGCACCGCGATCACCGCCAGCGCCGACAGCGACGAGCGCAGCGCCGACAGTCGCGCGGTCTCATTCTCTTCGATGATCGCCTCGGTGGTCAGCGGCGTCGTCCCCGCCTTGTCGAGGGCGCTGCGCAGTTCGGCGTCCGAGACGAACGGCACCCCGCCGGCCAGCTCGACCGTGGCCTTCGATTTGACGTCGCTCGGCACGGCTGCGTTCTGCTGAACACCGGTCAGGAAAGACGCGCTCAAAGCGGCGATCAGCACCGCGCCCGACAGGGCCGTTCCGATCGAGGCGCCGAGGTTGGTGACGGTGTTCTGCAGCCCGCCCACCTCACCGCTCTGCTCGTCGGAGACCGAGGACACGGTGACGCTCCCGAGCTGCGACGCCAGCGCCCCGACTCCCAGCCCGGCGAGCAGCATGGGCCAGGTCACGATGTCGGCCCCGGCGCCGGCTTGAAGCGCCGCGACCATCACCACGATCCCCGCGAACAGTGCGAGGAACCCCAGCTGCACGATCCGGCGCGGCGAGGCGTTCGGCCACACCTTCGGGATTCCCGCCGCCGCCAGCAGCAGCGTGATCGACAGCGGCAGCAGCCGCACCCCTGTCTCGATCGCCGACAGCCCCAGCGCGACCGACAGGAACAGCGGCACGGCGAAGAACAGGCCCGCCTGCAGGAGGTACTGGAAGAAGAACGAGGTCAAACCGCCGCGCAACGTCGCGTTGCGCAGGATCGCCGGGTCGACCAGCGGCTCCTGGCCGCGATCTATACGGCGATTCTCCCACTGCAGGAACAGCCACACGACCAGCCCGCCCGCCAGCATCAGCCAGATCGACGGCGACAGGCCGATCCACTCCGGGGCGCCCGGCTTGGGCTGGACGAACCCCCACGCCCCCGAGCGCAGGATCCCGAACACGATCAGCCCGAGCCCGAGCGCCGACAGCGCCGTCCCGACCAGGTCGAGCCGCACCCCCGCCTCGGCCGCCGAGTCCTCCATGCGGCGGGTGAGCATGAGGATCACGAGCACGATCATCACCTCGCCCACGAACACCCAGCGCCAGGACAGGTACGTGGTGAACAGCCCCCCGATCAGCGGTCCGGCCGCCACCGCGATCGCGCCGGCCGAGGCGACGAGGCCATACGCGCGCGGGCGTTCTGGGCGTGTGAAATTGGACGCGACCAGCGCGACGATCGCGGGCAGGATCAGCGCAGCGCCGATACCCTCCAGGAACGACCATCCGAGCATCAACACCCCCAGGCTCGGCGAGATCGCCGTCGTGAACGACCCGCAGCCATAGATCACGCACCCGATCGCAAACGCGCGCTTGCGCCCGAGGATCTGCCCGAGCTTGCCGCCGGTGATCATCAGCGAGGCCATCACGAGCGTGTAGAACGTGATCGCCGTCTGGATCCCCGTCACGGTCGTGCCCACGTCTTTGGCGACCGTCGCGATCGATACGTTCATGACCGAGCTGTCCAGGGTCATCAGGAACTGACCCGCGGCCAGGGTCACGAGAACGATTCCCGCCGCCCCCGCCCGGCGATCCGCCGTGTCTGCCACGGCGTCAAGCTAACATAACGACTCCGGCCGGCGAGGGCGAGCCGCGAGCGCGTCGGCCCTACGCCCGCGGCTGACTCGGCGGGAGCGGTGCCAGTAGTTATCCGCAGCCCTGAGCGTATTGAGCCACGATGGCGTGGCTCGTGGGCGCCCGTAGGCTCGGCTCCACGCACGATCTGGTTTCAAGCTCGGCTGGCGAATGTTTGCCGTCACAGGCAGGACGACCCTGATCCGAGACAGAACTACGTCGTGCATACAAATCGCCGAAAGGAGTGAGGCATGGCTACGAGCTCGTACGACAGGCCCGGCGGAGGGGAACCGTCCGGCGCCGGATGGGTGGTGTTCGCCGGGATTATGCTTTTGATCGTCGGTGTGCTGAACGTGATCTACGGGATCGCCGCGGTCGATAACTCGAAGTTCTTCGTCCACGAAACCCAGTACATCCTCAGCGGGCTCAACACCTGGGGGTGGGTGACGATCATTCTCGGGGCGCTCGAGATCCTTGCTGCATTCTCGATCTGGTCGGGCGGAGGGTTCGGACGCTGGTTCGGCATCTTCGTCGCGGGTCTCAGCGCGATCGGGGCGCTGCTGTCGATGCCCGCCTATCCGTTCTGGTCGCTCGCGGTCTTCGCGATCGACATCCTGATCATCTATGGACTGGCCGCCTACGGAGGCCGACCCATCGAGGCGTAGAGGACTGCGACTTGCTCCGAGCAATCATGTCCGGCAGGGGGGCGTCGCCTGCAACGACGGCGCTCCCCTCCGCCTTGCCCCCGCGCCGGCTCCTCGCGGGCGTCCCGGTGCTGTTCGTAACTCTGGCGATCCTGCTTACTGGTTGCGGCGAATCCAAGCAGGAACAGGCCGCAAAGTCAGTTTGCAGTGCCCGATCCGACATCAAGAGCAGGATCGCCACCTTGCAGACGCTCACCCCTTCGCTTGCGTCTCTGCCGCAGATCAAGACCGAGGTGACCGCGATCGTCGACGACCTCAAACGGATCCAAGGCGCACAGGGCGATCTCGAACCCGCGCGCAAGCAGCAGGTCCAGCAGGCCACGAAAACCTTCGAACAGCAGCTCAAATCCGTGCTCTCCAACCTGACCTCGAGCTTCTCCCTCAGCGGCGCCGGCGCACAGCTGGAAAGCGCTCTCAAGCAGCTGGAGACGAGCTATACCCAAGCGCTGCAGCCAATAGTGTGCAGCTGATCGGCGGGAGAGGGGGATCGCAATGCTGACGACGATTACTACGCCACTCGCGGTCTCCTCGGGGGGCTATGTCGGTTTTGGGATCCTCTACCTCGTCCTGCTGGTCGTGCTCGGACTGACCGCGATCAAAAAGGGCCACTGGATCATGTTCCTGATCGGAATCTTCATACCCCTCTTCTGGCTGATCGGCGCACTGCTGCCCCCGACACGGTCCTCTGAGTAAGGCGAAGGGGTCATGAGCGACGAGCTAGCCCACGATCCTTCCGACGCGGCGGCGCATTCGCCCGCCGAGCCCCCGACGGTCGAGGCTCCCACGGAGCCTTTGCCAGCAGGGTCCTCCACGCCGCCCGGCGCTCCACCGTCCGAGAACCCGTCGCGCTCTGAGCCGCTGAGTTCGCACACATGGCTGGTCAGGAGCATGCTCGGCCTGGCGGCCGTGCTGAGCGTGATCGGCATCTTCGCCGTCTGGGCCAACCGCCAGCTGCTCGACACCTCCTACTGGACCGAAACCAACACCGCTCTGCTGGAGAACCACGCGATCCAGGAACAGCTCTCCTCCTACCTGACCGACCAGCTGTACGCCAACGTCGACGTCGCCGGCGAAATCCGCTCGGGCCTGCCCTCCGAACTGAAGCCGCTCGCCGGCCCGGCCGCCGGCGGGCTGCGCGGTCTCGTCGAAAAAGGCATCGTCATCGCCCTGCAGCGCCCGCGCGTGCAGCAGCTGTGGAAGACGGCCAACGAGGTCACGCACCGGCAGTTCGTCAACCTGATCGAGAACAAGAGCCGGGTGATCCACACGCCCGGCGGAGGAGCGGTGATTCTCGACCTCCGCCCGATCGTCTCAGACCTCGCCACCCGCCTCGGCGCGCCCGCGTCCACCGCCGAAAAAATCCCGGCAAACGTCGCCGAAATCAAGATCGTCAGCTCCAAGTCGCTGGAAACCGCGCAGGCGGCCGTGCGCGTGCTCAGGGGCCTCGCGCTGATCCTCCCGATCCTCGTGCTGCTGCTGTTCGCCGGCGCGATCGCCCTGGCGCGGGACCGACGCAGCCGCACGCTGCTGAACGTCGGTCTCGTCTGCGTCGGCGCCGGGCTGGTGGCGCTCGTCGCCCGTACGCTCATCGGCCACCAGGTGGTGGACGCGCTCGCCACCACCGAAGCCGTGCGCCCCGCCGCCGCCGCCGCGTGGACGATCGGCACCAGCGTGCTCGTGGACGTCGCCGACGCGCTCGTCTTCATCGGCGTCGTCGTCGTGCTCGCCGGCCTGCTCGGCGGGCGCTCGCGCTGGGCGACCGCCACCCGCCGCGCGCTGGCTCCCTACCTGCACGATCGTCCCGACATCACCTTCGGCGCCGTCGCCGTGGCGTTGCTGATCCTGTTCGCCTGGGGGCCGATCGACGCGACCCAGAAACTGACCGGCATCCTGCTTATCACCGCGCTGGCGCTGTTCGGCACGCAGATGCTGCGCCGCCAGACTGCCGCTGAATTTCCCGACGCCCACCACGCCGGCGGCATGGACGCGATCCGCAAGGGCATGGCTGACGTGCGGGGCTCGCTGGCGCGGGGAGGCGCCAGCCTGCGCGCCAGCGTGGGCGAGCATACCGGTGGCGGGCACGCCGGTGCGCAGCGCGATTCCGTCGGCGGCCTGGAGCGCTTGGCCTCGCTGCACGCAAGCGGAGCGCTGACCGACGAGGAGTTCGCTGCCGCCAAGCGCGAACTGCTCTCGCGCTGAACCCGCGGTTCGGTGGCAGCTGACTTGCGCACGTCCGCCGCGCCGCCGCCGGCTCTGTGCTGAGGCCGAGGTTCGCCGGGTGGGGATCGTGACAGGATGGTGACCTTCTGAACTCGCCCACAGCAACCGCAGACAGTCGTTCCGAGGACGAGATCTCCACCGCTCCTGCGCGGCAGGGGCTGGTCCTGGCGTCACTGATCCTTGTAGCGGCGGTCGCCAACCTCAACCTCGCGGTCGCCAACGTCGCGCTGCCGTCGATCGGCAAAGCCTTCGACGCCTCCCAGACCGGGCTGGACCTGGTCGCCGTGTGCTACTCGCTCGGCCTCGCCGCCTCGGTGCTCTACCTGGGCGCGCTCGGGGACCGATACGGGCGCAAGCTGATGCTGATCCTCGGCATGGCGTTGTCGATCCCCGCCTGCCTGCTCGCGGCCTTCGCCGGATCGATCGGGATGCTGATCGCCGGGCGCCTGCTGGGTGGGTTCTCGGCCGGCATGGCCTTCCCCACGACCCTCGCCCTGATCACCGCGCTGTGGTCGGGGCCCGCCCGTACCCGCTCGATCGCGCTGTGGTCGGGCCTCGGCGGCGCGATCTCATCGCTCGGCCCGCTGATCTCCGGCGCGCTGCTCGAGCACTTCGCCTGGGGCTCGGTCTTCCTGATCACCCTTCCGCTCGCCGTCCTTGCGCTCGTCATGGCCCTGCGCCACGTGCCGGCGCACGTCAACGAGACCGACAGTCCCGTCGACAACCTCGGCGGCATCCTCTCGGTCGTATTCGTCTCTGCGCTGATCCTCGCGATCAACTTCGCGCCCGTGCCCAACCGGACCACGCTGGTGATCGGGCTGGCGCTGATCGCGCTCGCCGCCGTGATCGCCTTCGCCATCCGCCAGCTGCGCGTGCGCAACCCGCTGTATGACCTGCACATCGCCGGCCGGCGCATCTTCTGGGTGGCCGCCTGCGCCGGAATCATCGTGTTCGGCTCGCTGATGGGCGCGATGTTCGTCGGCCAGCAGTTCCTGCAGAACGTGCTCGGCTACTCCACCCTCGACGCCGGCCTCGCGATCCTGCCCGGCGCCGTGGGCATGGTGCTGGCGGCTCCGCGCTCGGCCCGACTCGTGGAGGCGCGCGGCTCGCGCTTCACCCTCCTGACGGGCTATGTCCTCTGCCTGCTCGGATTCCTGACGATGCTGCTCCTGTGGGAAGACCACATCTCCTACTGGCCCGTCGGCCTCGGCTACGCGCTCGTCGGGCTCGGGGTCGGCTTCGCCGGCACGCCCGCCTCGCACTCGCTCACCGGCTCGGTGCCCGTCCGGCGCGCCGGCATGGCGTCGGGCACGGCCGACCTGCAGCGCGACCTCGGCGGCGCGATCATGCAGTCGATCCTCGGCGCCCTGCTCACCGCCGGCTACGCCTCGGCCGTCGCCGCCTCGATCGCCGCCTCGCCGAACAAGGCCCGCGTCACCACCAACGTTGAAAGCGAACTCGAGAAGTCCTTCTCCAGCGCCGCCGCCACCGCCCAGCACTACCCCCACTACGCCTCGCAGATCATCGCCGGGGCCAAGACCTCCTTCCTCTCCGGCGCCGACTGGGCCTACGCCGCCGGCATCATCGCCGTCCTGATCGGCGCGGCGATCGTGTTCTTCCTCTTCCCCAGCTGCGAGGAGGAGCGCCGCATGCTCGCCGGCTACCGCGCCGAGGACGGCAGCGAGCAGGCATCGAGCGCGAGCGGGCATCGTGCCGGCGGCGTCGCAGGAGCGGCGGTGTCGGGTAAGCCATGAGCCGGTCCCTCCGTCGGTTGCTGTTGGCGCCGCTTACCACAGCCGCCGGCATAGCGGAAGCGCCCCGTGCCCAGATGCGCGGACGCCTGCGCGCGGCCAGACCGTCGCGTAGGGCCGCGGTTCACGTTGCGCTCGCCCGCTGACGCCGGGTCCTTTCTGGCCGACGCTCAATGGTGCAGGCGCGCGTACAGCTGGCGCATCAGCGCGTAGACCGTCGGCGAGGTCACCTGCCAGCCCGGACAGCACGGCGTGCTCCCCGGCGGCGTCAGCCCGATCTCCAGATGGGGCCCCGAGGACAGGCCGACGATCCCGCACCCGACCTCGGCGATCGGCTGGCCCGCGACGACGTGCGCTCCCACCGGCACGAGCGCCGGCGCCGCGTGACCGTAGTAGACGAACCAGCCCCGATACGGGCCCGTGTCGATGTTGAGGACCGGCGCATACGACCCGAACCCGGAGATCCCCTCCTGCACCACGGTGCCGCTCGTCAGCGCGACCTCGACTGCCGCGTTGCCGCATGCTCCACTCGCGGTCGCTATGTCCACGCCCTGATCCTCGCTCCACGTCGAGGGCGGCAGCACGAGCGACAGCGGCTGGATCGGGAACGCCCAGTCGCCCCCATTGGGGGCGTACACGTTCGCGGCTTCCCGTTCGAACGCCTGCGCGGTGTTTCCGCTGGGCAGGTTGATGCCCGCCTTGCGCATCTTTTCGACCTCCTTGCGGATCTCCGCGTCCGACGGCGCTCCTGGAGCGACCGCGTACTTCGCGGTGTCCGGCAGCGCGTCGGGCCCGTTGACCTTGCCCGACACGTCCCGCGCGCCGCCCGCGACGCTGGGCGCCTGACTGAGCGGAGCGCTGTCCGTCGCCGCCCCCGAGCCCGAGCTCGCGCCGCCCGAGGCCCTCGGCCTGGTGGAGGCGAGGGCGGGATCGGTCGCGCTCGTCGGTTTGTCCGCGACCAGCTTTTCCGAGGATCCACAGCCCGCGAGCGCGATCGGGGCGAGCACGATCGGGGCGAGCACGCACATGAACGTCGCGACCGGATCTCGCCGCGCGCCGGCCCTCCTTCGAGACGATTGGGGACATCGACTTCGCATCTTTATGACCGAGGATGCCAGACGCGTTTGGCGATGCGTACTGCTGATCGCCTTCGAGTATGCCGTCAGCGGCGAAGATAGAGACGCTGGGGGAGAGCCGACGGCCGGGATCGAACCGGCGACATCCGCTTTACAAGAGCGGTGCTCTACCAGCTGAGCTACGTCGGCATCGCGCTCGCATCGTACCGCCGTGGGCGCGCTGCGGGCAGCGCTCCGGAAGGCGACTCCATCGATGCCGTCGAGGTGCTCGGCGGTTTACGCCGCGAGACCAGTGCCCGGCACACTGCCCACGTGACCACGAACGGCGAGGGCGCCCCGTGCGAGCCCGGGGCGCCCTGCCGTATGTGTTATCTACCGCGTGTTGTTGTGCTTATGAGGTGGCTGAGCCTTCCTGGCTCTGCCAGTTGCCCTGGGCTGTTTCGTTGTTGTTTGCGGCCCATGAGCTGGTTTGCGCGTCGTTGGACTGGTCGACCTCACCACCGTGGCCGTGGCCGTCGTGGTGATCGCAGCCACAGCCCTTACCGCTCCCGTCGGAAGGGGATCCCTCCGAGCTCACGGGAGCGTTTTCGTTGCTCTGTTCATTGCTGGCAGAGCTCTGGGCTGACTGGCTGGTTTCGTTGCTGTTCGACCCTTTCTGGCTCTGGTCGACCTTCTGGGCGCCATTTCCGCGGTCGCCCCGGTCGCCATGACCCTTGCCGGTGGCCGAGCCTTCCTGGCTCTGCCAGTTGCCCTGCGTGGTTTCGTTGTTGTTGTGAGCCGACGAGCTGGTTTGCGCGTCGTTGGACTGGTTCACATCACCGCTCTGGCCGTCGTGGCCGGTGTGGTGATCGCAGCCGCAGGAGCTGCTCTTACCTTGCTCCGAGGATCCTTCCGAGGAGGGCTCGTTGACGTTGCTCTGCTTGTTGCCGGCCGAGCTTTCGCTCGACTGGCTGGTGCTGTTGCTGTTCGACCCGGACTGGCTCTGTTTGACTGACTGGCCGCCATGGCCATTGTCGCCGCCCTTACCGCCGCAGCCACATGAGCTCTTGTGGCCGTGGCGATCGCCGTTGCCGCCGGTCGCGGCACCTTGCTGGCTCTGTTCGTTGCCCTGTTCGGTGTTGTTGTTGTTTTCCGCCGACGAGCTGGTTTGCGCGTCGTTGGACTGGTTCACATCACCGCTGTTCGCTCCCGGGCTGTCGATCGCGACAGGTGCGTTGATGTTCGTCTGTTCGTTGGAGGCCTTCGATTTGGCTTCCTGGTTTGTTTTGTTGCTGTTTTCGCCGGACTGGCTCTGTTCCACAGTCTGGCCACCACCCTGATGGGAAGCGCAGCCACAGCTGCCGTGGTGCTGGTCGCCGCCGCCGTTGCTGCCGGTCGCGGTTCCCTGCTGGCTCTGTTCGTTGCCCTGGCTGGTGTTGTTGTTGTTTTCCGCCGACGAGCTGGTTTGCGCGTCGTTGGACTGGTTCACATCACCGCTGTTCGCTCCCGGGCTGTCGATCGCGACAGGTGCGTTGATGTTCGTCTGCTTCGAGGTGGCTTCACTCGAGGCTGACTGTTCGGTCGTGTTCTGGTTGGTGGCGGTCTGGACCTGCTTGACCAGGCTTCCGGCCAAACCACCTCCTTGGTTGGTCGCGAGCGCTGCGCTCGGGGCCAGCGCGAGCGCACAGACACTCGCAGCCATGGCAATGCAATGGCGTTTCATGAAATCAGCTCCTTTCGAGCTTTCGACTTGAATACCGGGGACCCGTCCCGCAAGGCGCGACAGCCTCAGGGAGTGGATCCAGGGCGCTGGATCGGACGATCCGGCGCCGATGAGTCATCCCGGGGAGCTAGCCGGGGCGCTCGGGAATCAAGACGAAGGGCGCCGTCGGCCGCGGCTTGCTCGCAAGCCGCATACGGCGCCTCGCCCACGGAGCCCCCAACGCCAGGAGGCCCGCAAGGGTGAGAAAGACCGAGAAAGCAAAGCCCGAAGATGAGCCTGCTCCCGGGGAGAATCCCCCGACTGGGGCGGGGGCCGGAGGAGAGGAGGGAGTCGGCGGCGGCGGTGGCGGCGAGCCCCGGCCGACGATGGTCATCGCCACGTTTGGAGTCGTCTCGAGGCCAGCCACTGCACCCACAATTCCTCCGGGTGCGATCGCGAAGGAGGCCGCAGGGGATGCGGCAGGGATCGAAGCGGCACGCGAGACACCGCCGGAGGGTGGCGTGCCGGCGGTTGCAGTGGGACCGATCGATAGGTCGTTTGTCGCCGGCGCGGACGCCGACGCCGAGCTGGAGTGCACAGACCCGCTGCCGCTGGACCCGCTACCGCCATTGCCACCGGGGTGGTGACCGACTGCCACCGGCGCGGAGGGGCGCGGAAGCCGGGTGATCGGGAGGGAGCCCGCCGGCGGCGTGGGAGGTGAGGACGAGGACCCCACAGGCAGCGTGCCGAGCCCTTTCGATCCAGTTTGGGTGGTGCGGTCGATGGTCTGCGTGGCCGCTCCTGCTACGCGAGTGACGACCTTGCCACTGGCTTGAATGACTGGGGCTGCCGTTTGCGTGACGGCTTTGCTGACCGGGGCGAGGATCTTCCCGGCGGTCCGTGTGGTGGCCGCGATGGTCTGCGTGGCCGCTCCTGCTACGCGAGTGACGACCTTGCCACTGGCTTGAATGACTGGGGCTGCCGTTTGCGTGACGGCTTTGCTGACCGGAGCGAGGATCTTCCCGGCGGTCCGTGTGGGGGGCGCGATGGCCTGCGTGGCCGCTTTGGTTACCGGCGTGACGATGTTGCCGGTGGTCTGCGTAGCCGGAGCCGCTGTTTGCGTGGCTGCTTTGGTCACGGGCGTGACGACGTTGCCGGCGGTCTGCGCAGTCGGGGCGGCGGTCTGCGTAGCGACTCCGCTCACGGTGCCCAGCGCGCCGGCCCCAGGACCTAGAGCGCTGGCCTGGGCGGCGAACGCGAGGGCTCCCAGCAGACCTGACAGAACAGCACCCGCTGAGAGACGGGCAATCCGCGTGCCTGCAGTCCAAGTCGAGGGATTATGAGCTTTGCGGAGCATCCTTTCTCTTTGCGTAGGTTCCCCAAACCACGCAGAAAACGCACATCGGAAACACTCAACCATCACGAAAAACGCGCAAAATGCGGGTTTTTTGGTTTTGACGACCAACTCGCGCAGCTTCCGAGAATGCCAGCCAAAGGCCGCGCTCTCTCACCGCGGCCGACAAGGAGCTGGTGGCGTTGCCAGCCGGGTCATGCTCGGACGCCCCTCTGACTGCTCAGCACCTCGAGCGTTGTGCAGCTGCGGTGTTCAGCTGTAACGGCGCGCACGGGTGCGGGTATCGAAATGTATGGACGCACGCCAGCTTCAGCTGAGTCAGAAGCCACGTTCGCTCGCCGAGCCCGCCCTGGATGTCGAGCGCCGATCGACGGATGTGTCCACGCCGCGTCGTGACTCGCATGCGGCTCGCTCGAAGCGCCCTGCACGCGCCCTGAACGAGTTCCGCGAGCATGTCCTGAACAAGGGCGTGAACCCGATCCTGTACTGGACCGCGCGAGCGGTCCTCGTGCCGTTTTTCCTGATCTACCTGCGCATGCACAGGATCGGCCGCGAGCACCTGCCGCGCGGCGGGCCGCTGCTGTTGGCGGCCAATCACCGCAGCTTCCTGGACCCGTTCGTGATCGGCACGCTCGTGCGCCGGCCCATCTACTACATGGCCAAGCGCGAGCTGTTTCAGCGGCGCTGGCAGGCGTGGTTGCTGAACGCGCTCGGCGCGTTCCCCGTCGATCGCGGCGCGGGCGATCGCGACGCGATGGCGACCGCGCGGAAGATACTGCGGCGGGGCGATTGCGTGGTCATCTTTCCCGAGGGCACGCGCACACGACGCGGCCCGCTGAGCGCGCCTCACCGCGGGGTCGGACGGCTCGCGCTGGAAACCGGCGCCCAGGTCGCGCCGGTCGCGGTCATCGGCACCGAACACGTCCGTCGCGGCTGGCGGATCCGTCCGCGCAAGGTGCGTCTGCGCGTCGGTCGGCCGCTGCGGTTTCCGACCGTGTCCGAGCCCTCGCCCAAACTGGCCGCCGGTGTCACGCGGCGGATCTGGGCGTGCGTCAGCCTGCAGTGGGAGTGGCTCGGCGGTGAGCACGACCGAGCGCAGGATGGCGGGAGCGTGGCGCGACAGACCTCTCCACAGGCGCGCGCGGACTCCAGTGCGCCCCAATCGGCCCGGGCCGCGTGAGCGACCGCCAGGCGCGGGAGGATAGTGTGCGATGAGTGAGCGAGAAGCCGAGCCACAAGCCCAAGGCGCAGCTCGACGCGGAGTTCTCCGAGTTGTATCGGGCGCACCTGCGGGACGTGTACAGCTACGCTTACTACCGCGTCGGCAACCATCACGACGCGGAGGATCTGACCGAGCAGACGTTCCTGCAGGCCTACAGGCACTTCGAGCGCGCCCAGCGCGAATCCGACGGGCGGCCGCTGCGGCCGTGGCTGATCAGGATCGCGCACAACCTCGCCGCGAACCTGTATCGCGACCGCTCGCGCAAGCCGGCCTCGCCGATCGACGACACCACGACGCTGATCGCGCCGCACACGACCGAGCAGCTGGTCGAGGGTCGCGAGCAGGCGCGGCAGGTGCTCGACGGGGTCAGCCGGCTGGGAGAGGATCGGCGCGAGGCGCTGATCATGCGCTTCGCGCTGGGGATGGACAACCGCGAGATCGCGCGCGCCCTCGGCCGCTCGGACGGCGCGACCAAGGTGCTGATCCATCGCGCGATCAAACAGCTGGAGGTACTCGTCAACGAGTCCGACGGGCAGGACGGCGCCCGTGACTGAGGCCGCCCCCAACTTCGAGAGCCTGCTGCGCGAAGCGCTTTCGCCGGTGGAGCCGCCGGAGGATCTCACGCTGCGCCTGGAGAGCACGCTGCAGAGCATCACCGAGCTCGCGGCCGACGAGTTGGAGGCGTGGGAGCTCTCGGCGATGCGCGATCCGCGCAACTGGGCGCGCCCCGCGGCGGCCGTGGTGGCGGGCGGCGCCGCGGGCACGGCGCTCGTGCTGCTGCGCGCGCGGCGGCGCGCGCATGTGGACGTCTCGCGTCGCGGGGTCCTCGGCGGCACACTGGAGACCGCCGAGCGTGCGCTGAGGGACATCCGCCGCGAGACGCGCAGCAGGCTGCTCGGCGGGCGCTGAGCGACCCGGCGCCGGCGAGATCCGGGCGGGCGGCGGCGTCGGAGCGCGCCTGTCGCTGGTCATGACTCAACATCGTTTGGACAAACGGGATCACGTCCGAGGCCGATGATGCAATGCACCATGCGGGCGCGTGATCCACAGCGGAAGCCGGCCGCGTATCAATGTCCGACATGGCCCTGTACAGACGCTCCGCAGAATCCGCCGCCGCCGCCCTGCGACGGCTCGCCGACGAGGATCTCATGCAGCTCGTGGGCGAGAGCGACGCGGGCGCGTTTGCCGTGCTGTACGAGCGCCACACCAACGTCGCCTTCTCGCTCGCTTTTCGCATGTGCGGCAAGCGGGCGATCGCCGAAGAGGTCGTTCAGGACGCGTTCCTATCGTTATGGCGTGGCGGTTCGCGCTATGACCGCACACGCGGCAGCGTGCGCACCTGGGTGCTCGGCATCGTGCACAACCGCGCGATCGACGCGCTGCGCCGGGGCACGGTGCACGACCGGGGGAGAGTCAGCGACGAGGGCATTGAGGAGCGCCTGGAGGCGCCCGACCGCACCGACCAGGAGGTCGGTCGCCGGGACGAGGCGCGCGAGATCAGAGCCGCCCTGGAAGGTTTGCCCGCCGAGCAGAGTCATGTCATAGAGCTGGCCTATTACGGCGGGTTCACCCACAGCGAGATTGCCACGATGCTCGACACTCCGATCGGCACGGTCAAGGGGCGCATGCGACTGGGGCTGCAAAAGCTGCGCTCCCAGCTCGGCCCGGCGGAGGCGCTGCGATGACGACCCCCATCGATCCCCGCGCGTGCGAGCGGCGCGAGCAGGACGCCGCCCCATACGTGCTCGGCGCGCTCTCAGAGCACGAGCTCGAGTCCTACCGTCAGCATCTCGGCGGCTGCGTGGAATGCGCCGTCGAGGTCGCCGCGCTGCAGCCGGTGGCCGACTCGCTCGCACTCGGTGTTGTGCGCGTGGACGCGCCCCCTGACTTGCGAGCCCGGCTCATGGCCGTCGTCGGCGGCGAGGCCGAGTTGCTGCATGCGGCGGGCCACGAGGCCGACATCGTCCCACGCAGGCGGATGGGATGGCGCGCACGCCTGGCGCCCGCGCTGGCCACCGCCGTTGCGCTCGCCGCCGGTCTTTTGATCGGGGCGCTGGCGATCAACGGAGGAACGAACACCGTCACGCGCACGCAGACGATCGATGCCACGGTCGTCGCGCCCGGTCACCACGCGACGGCCGTGCTGCGCAAAGTCGGCTCGCATGTGGTGCTGGTTCTCACGGGAATGCCCGCGCCCCCGGCCGGACATATCTATGAGGTGTGGTTGGAGCGGGGCACGCAGGCGCCGCAGCCGACCGACGTGCTGTTCTCCGTCACGCACTCCGGCGGCGGCTCGGTCGGGGTGCCCGACGTGCTCAAGGGCGTGAGCAAAGTGCTGGTCACCGCCGAGCCCCTCGGCGGCAGCCTCAAACCGACGCGCGAACCCGTGATCGTCGCCTCGATCTGAGGAGTGTCCACTCACTGCGCGAGTAGTCCTCGCACGGACGACGTGCAGACCGACTGTCCGCGTGCATGCAAGCCGCCGCCGGCTATGGGCTCGATCGCGACATAGATAGGCTCTGCGCGGAGATGGCCACCTGCTACCGCCACCCAACGCGCGAGACCGGCGTATCGTGCTCGTCCTGCGGGCGGCCGATCTGCCCGGACTGCATGACGACGACCCCGGTCGGCATGCGCTGTCCCGAGTGCGCCAAGCAGCGCACGAAAGTCGTGCGCATGCGCGAGCTGCCGAGCGGGCCGCAGATGACGTATGCGTTGATCGCGATCAACGTGATCGCGTTCCTGGCCGAGGGCCGGCTTGTAGGTGGCAGTGGCGGAGGCGCAGGAAACGTGTTCAACCGCGGCGCACTGATCGGCAGCGGCATCGAAGCCGGGCTGGCCGGCCATGGCCTTACCTACATCGGCGTCGCCTACGGGCAGTGGTGGCGGATCGTGACCGGAGGGTTCCTGCACGTGAACCTGATCCACATCGGCTTCAACATGTACCTGCTCTACCTCCTCGGCCAGATTCTCGAGCCCGCGCTGGGGAGCGTCAGATTCGCCGTTCTCTATTTCGTATCGCTGCTCGCGGGGTCCCTGGGGGCGCTGCTGGTCTCACCCCATGAGCTGACCGTGGGCGCCTCTGGTGCGGTGTTTGGCTTGATGGCGGCGGTCCTGCTCGAGGCGCGCGCTCGCCAGATACCCGAGCTGCAACGCTGGGTCACCGGGCTCATCGTCTTCAATCTCGCGTTCAGCTTTCTGTTTCCCGGCATCTCCTGGGGAGGCCACGTCGGCGGTCTGATCGGCGGCGCGCTGAGCACGCTCGTCCTGCAACTCGGCGAACGCCACCGTCAGCGAGCGCTCGCGCTTGCGGGTTGCGCGGCGATCGGCGTCGGCGCGTTCGCGGGCGCGATCGCCGTCGCCAAGTCCAGCGAACTCCAGCAGCTGCCCGCGGGCAGTGAAACCCAGCTGTCCCTACCCGGCCAATGACCGCGATAACCTCATAATCAGACCCATGGCTATGCCATTGCTGAGCCAGCAGGAGATCGAGCGGCGTCTCGCGGACAGCGACTGGAGTCGAGCGGGAGACGCGATCGTGCGCGAGTGGAAGCTGAGCAGTTTCGCCGGCGCTCTCGCGTTCGTGAACCGGGTGGCGGACCTCGCCGAGCGGGCCAACCACCACCCCGACATGCTCGTGCACGGCTGGAATCATGTGCGCCTGACGCTGTCGACTCACTCGCAGGGCGGGCTCACCGACGCCGACTTCAAGCTCGCCGGCGAGATCGACCGTCTGCAGTGAGGCGTCACAGTCCTGCTGGCGTCTCCTCGCCGGGCGTCGGCTGGTCCGACCATCGCCCTTGCTACGGTTGGCGGGTCGGCAAGCGATGAACGACGACGAAGAACTTCCCCGAAGTAGCGCGGCCCCGATCGGGCGCCGCGACGCTCAGCGCCTCCGGGCGTGCAGCGAGTGCGCGGGGCGCTCCAGCGCCGCCGATAAGGCGTGAACGGCCTGAAGCTCATATTCGCGGCCGTGCTGATCGCGGTGAATGCGTTCTTCGTGATCGCCGAGTATGCGCTCGTGCGCTCGCGCCGAGCGCGGTTGGAGCTCATGCGCGAGGAGGGCGCCAAAGGAGCCGGGCTGGCGCTGGAGCAGCTCGGCAACATCAACGAGTACATCTCCGCGGTCCAGATCGGGGTCACGATGACCTCGATCGGCATCGGCGCGCTCGGCGAGCCCGCGCTGGCGAGCCTGCTGAAAGGCGCTCTCGGCGACACGCTCAGTCACGGCGTGGCGGTTGCGGTCTCGGCGGTCGTCGCGTTCCTGATCATCGCCTCCGCGCAGCTGATCGCCGGCGAGATGGTTCCCAAGTTCTACGCGATCGATCGCGCCGAGTCGGTGGCCCGGCGCGTCGCCCGCCCGCTGCAGGCGTTCAGCGTCCTGTTCCGCCCGTTCATCGTGGGCCTGACGGCGGTCGCCGACCGGATCCTGCGGCTGCTCGGCGTCGACATGAGCCTGGAGCGCCGCGGCGGCTCGCCGGACGAGCTCAAGCGGCTGATCGCCGAGTCACACGCGGGCGGACACATCGACCTGGGCGAGGCGGGCATGCTCACTGGCGTGTTTCATCTGCACGAGCAGGAGGCGCGCCAGGTGATGACTCCGATCCCGGCGGTCGTCACGATCGACATCTCTCAGGACGTGGAGCAGGCGCTTGCGCTGTGTGTCTCCAGCGGCCACACCCGCCTGGTGGTGACTGAGGAGGAAGATCGCGACCGGGTGCGGGGTATCGTCCATGCCAGCACGCTCATCCGCCAGCTCATGCAGGACGGTCCACGCGCGCCGGTGCAGCCGCTCGTCCACGACGCTCCGATCGTGCCCGAGACCAAGCCGCTGGACGATCTGCTGGCTGAACTGCAGCGCCAGCGCACCTCGATGGCAGTCGTGGTGGACGAGTACGGCCGCGTGGTCGGGATCGTGACGGTCGAGGACATCATCGAGGAGGTCGTCGGGGAGATCGCCGACGAGACCGACCCGGCTGCGGGGGAGATTCGCAAGCTCGCGGACGGAGATTGGTTCGTGCGCGGACACGTGGCCGTCACCGACCTGGCCGACTACGGCCTGCACCTGCCGGTCGACAGCGACGCTTACAACTCCGTCGGCGGTTTCGTCTTCGCCGCGCTCGGGCGTCTCCCCCGGCGTGGGGATACGGTTGCCGCGAACGGCTTCTCGATACGGGTCGAGTCGGTGCGCGACAACCGCATCGAGGCGGTCCGCATCCGCGAGCGGCGCTCCCTGCAGCCCGGCAAGGGTCGCGACCCGCAGGGCGATTGAGCCGCGGTACGCCTGCGCCGCCCGACCAGGCCGTCGAGTAGCCCGCTCGATCCCCGCCCGCCCGACTCGCTCGACCTGCGCCAAGCCCATAAACACGTCCGGCCCGCGGGGGGAGCGGGCCGGATCGTGTGCACTGGGAGGAGGCGGGTGTGCATTTGCGACTGGTGTCGCAGGGACAAGTATCCACTTCTGGATGAATGCCAGCTAAAAGTCACATCAGGCTAAATAAATTCTCACGTGCGGAACGTCACAGAGTCGTCTGGGACCCCCGCTGCTCGAGCCTCAGTATGTGAGGAATCCGCGCCCGCTCTTGCGCCCGAGGGCGCCCTCGGCGATGAGCTGAGCAATGCGATCGGGCACGGGCTCGCCGATCGTCTGACCGATCGCGGCGGACACATCCAGGCCGACGAGATCGAGCAGCGCGAGCGGGCCCATCGGATGGCCCGCCCCGAGTCGCATGCACGTGTCGATGCCGGACGGATCCATGCCTGTCTGTTCGAGCAGCCGCACGGCGCTGAACAGATACGGAAACAGCAGCCTGTTGACGACGAACCCCGGTACATCGGGCACCTCGACCGGGGTCTTATCGAACGCGTTGCACAGCGCCCGCGCGCGCGCGCGTGTCTCGGCGGCGGCCGCAGAGGGAAAGATCAGCTCGACGAGCTGCATGCGGGTGACGGGGTTGAACACGTGCAGCCCGACGAACCGCTCTGCGCGCCCGCTCTCGGAGGCCAGCCGCTCGATCGACAGCGACGAGGTGGTGCTCGCGAGGATCGCCTCGGCGGCGAGCATGCCGTCGAGCTCGGACAGCAGGCCGGCCTTGACGTCGTGGTCCTCGACGATCGCCTCGACCACGAACTCGGCCTGCGCCAGGGCATCGCGGTCGGTCACGATCTGCACGTGCTCGGGGTCGATCTCGGCGCCCAGGCGCGCGAGGGTCCTCTCAACCGTCTGTCTGGCACGGTCGGCCGAGTCCTCCGAGCGCGCGAGCAGCAGCACCGGCCCATGGTGGGCGGCGGTGGCGGCCAGCCCGCAGGCGATTGCGCCGCTGCCGACGATCGCCAGGCGCTCGTTCAATGGCGCCGGTGATTGGGTTGACTGACTGGTCAATCTAGTTCCTGTGTCGCGCGATAGAGTAGGGGTCACGAGCTGGGCATACTCGCACAAGTATCGCTCTCACACTCCATGTCAACGCCGCGCTATAGGCCTTAATTAGGAGGACCGTTCAGTCATGAGGCAACCAGAGGGCCGCGAGGTCGTGATCGTCGAGGCGGTGCGTACGCCGATCGGACGCGGACACAAGGAAAAGGGCTACTACAAGGACACCCATCCCAACGAGCTGCTCGGCAAGTGCTACAGCGAGGTGATCGCGCGCGCGGGCATCGACGCCGGCGAGGTCGAGGACGTGATCGCGGGTTGCGTGCAGCAGTTCGGCGAGCAGGGCTTCAACATCGCCCGCAACGCCTGGCTGCAGGAGGGCCTGCCGATCGAGACCCCCGGCACGACCGTCGATCGCCAGTGCGGCTCCGCCCAGCAGGCCGTCAACTTCTCGGCGGCGCTGATCGCCGCGGGCGTGCACGACGCGATGATCGGCTCGGGCGTCGAGCACATGGGACACCTGCCGTTCGCTGCCGGCATGAAGACGCAGGAGGACTTCGGCTTCGCGTTCACGCCCGAGCTGATGGCCAAGCACAACATCGTCGGCCAGGGCCTCGGCGCGGAGATGATCGCCGACCAGTGGGAGATCTCCCGCTCGGAGCTCGACGAGCTCGCGGTGCGTTCGCACCGGCTGGCCCACCAGGCGACCGAGGAGGGCCGCTTCGAGCGCGAGATCGTGCCGATGGCCGTCAACGGCGACACGCTCGTCTCAGACCAGGGCATCCGGCCTGAAACCAGCCTCGAGGCGCTGTCACAGCTGAAGCCGGCGTTCAAGCCCGACGGCAAGATCACCGCCGGCAACGCCTCGCAGATCTCCGACGGCGCCGCGGCCGTGCTGCTGATGTCCGCAGACAAGGCCAAGGAGCTGGAGCTCACGCCGCGCGCGCGGATCGTCGACCAGACGACCGTCGGCTGCGATCCGGTCAAAATGCTCGAGGGTCCGATTCCGGCAACGCGCAAAATCCTCGACCGCAACGGTATGTCGATCGATGACATCGATCTGATCGAGATCAACGAGGCGTTTGCGCCCGTGGTCGCGGCCTGGCGGCGCGAGCACAACCCGGACATGGATCGCGTCAACGTCAACGGCGGCGCGATGGCGCTCGGCCACCCGCTCGGCTCGACCGGCGCGCGGCTGATCACGACGCTGCTGCACGAGCTCGAGCGCTCCGACAAGGAGATCGGCTTCGTGACGATGTGCTGCGGCGGCGGCCTCGGCACAGGCACGCTGATTCAGCGGATCTGATTCACCCCTGCGGCCCTCCGCCGGTCCAGTTCACAGCGATCGGCGGGAGGGTCAGCAGCGCCTGCCAGGTGGCGGCTTCCGTCTTGCCGCTGGGGGCGATCCCGTGCGCGGACTGGAACTGTTCGAGGTTGGTGGCGGTGGTCGCGTCGAAGATCCCGGTCGTCGCCTGTCCGGGGATCGCGCCGGCGAGGTGCTCCTGCATCCACAGCACCGGATCGCCGCGGCTGCCCTGCGCCAGTTCGGTGTAGCCGGGGTTCGGTGTGACGCTGCTCAAGGGGCTGAGCGGCGCTGCCAGCGCGGCCCAGCCGGAGGCGGGGGTTTCCTGCCAGTCCCACCAGGAGATTCCGCTCGCGCCGTAGTCGACGGCCTCCTCGCGGAAGCGCACAAGTTCGGCGCTGGAAGGGTGGTTGTAGGTCTGCCCGAGCGGATAGAGCGCACGGCCGTAGATGCGGTTGGCTATGTAGGTGTTCGCATACACCGTGTCGACCGAGACGCCGATGTCCTTCCAGTACATCTGCGGCGCGTTGAACTGGGCGCCGCCCGGTCCGAGGAACACCGAGTAGGGAAACGACGTGTGGTAGCCGACGTACGGAAACGAGGCCAGCCCGAGGGGGTAGGCGGGCCCGATCTTTGCGCGCAGGTCGGCGATGTAGGTCTGGGCGGAGCCGTAACGCCCTTCGTACTCGGCCTCCGCGTCGATCACCAAGCAGTCCGCGCCGGTTGCGACCGCTCTGGCGCCGAGGCTCGCCTCGCCGGCGGGGCTCGTGCCGTAGACGTACTGCCAGGCGCACACGTGCAGCCCGGCCGCATGCAGCTGCTGTACCAGTTCGGAGCTGAACTGACTCCAGTAGTTGGTCGAGCCGTCAGAGCTCTTGACGAACACGGTGCTCACGCCGGCGGCATGCGCCCGAGCGACGATCGCGGCCGGCGAGCCGCCGTCGGACTGGTTGACGTACCAGATCCACATTCCCTGCCCGTCGAACGCCGTCCCGCTCGGCGTCGGCGCGACGGGTGCGATGGGCTTGCGCGGCGCGGGCGGGTGCAATGCGTAGCGCACGATGCCGATCGGCCCGTAGGAGCTCGAGTGGCGGCCGTGGCTGAGCAGCACCATGATGTTGCCCGAGTGGGCGTTCCTGGGCACGGTCACCTCCAGTCCGCCCGCGGTCTTACGCAGGCGGGCGGCCGGCGAGACGCTCGAGATGCGCGCTTTCGGCTTGCTGGGGAACGCGACGACCATCCCTGCCGCGACTCCCCTGCCGGCGATCAGCAGGGTTCCGTGCAACGAGACCTGGTGCGGGTTTGTGCCGCAGTGACTCACCGGCACGCACCGCACGCTCGTGATACGCACGATGCTGACGCGCGAGCTCGAGGTCGGCCTGCTCGTGCCGCCGGTATTGGAAGTGTTGTTGCCGCTCGTGCCCGCGGGGGCGGAGGCGCCGCCCGGGTTGGCCGTGGTCGCCATCGCCGGGGCCTGCACAAGCATGCACAGCAGCACTACGGCTGCGACGGCACCGGACGACCGCTTGTTGGCGCCTGCGTTAGCCAAGACAACTCCTCCTCGCGCCTGGAGCGGAAACCGACAGTAGCCGGTATGTCCTCGCAAACCGCCGGGCGGGACGGAAGTTGCGTAGTCGGGTTCGCGTGGACCCTAGCCCCAGCGAAAGCCCAGCTCGGATGGAGCGGGGGCGAGAGGGCTCGAGGGCAGGTCTGCGGGCGGCTCGGGCAGGTTGAAGCCCGCCGGCGCGACGTCGTTGGGGGCGTCGGGGTGAAACAGCGAGGCGAGATACTGGACCTGGCCACGCCCGACGCTCAGCTCCGACTGCCCGCCACCGTAGCAGCCGATGCCGTGCGCGGCGCAGTAGTCGTACACGTCGAGCAACGACCGCAGGCCGCCGAGCCGCGAGGGCTTGACGTTGATCGTGCGCGGCGGCCACGGCAGCGCCTGGATGTCCGCGACCGAATGGATCGGCGCGTCCCAGGTGATCCGATCCCGGTGGGGGAGCAGGATCGGTTCGGTCTCGGGCGTCAGCTTGGGGTCCTCGATCCAGGCATCCGCGAACGCCTCGGCGATGCGGCGATAGAGATCCGGATCGGCCGGGTTGTCGACGATTGTGCCCTCGTACTGCCCCTTGAGGTCGACCGACTCGACCGCGCCGAGGGCGACCAACCCCGCGATCAGCTCCTCGTCCCACGACGGCGTCGGGTCGAGCTTGAAGCGCAGCCCCGGCGCAATCTCCAGGCGGCGCAGCAGCGGCTCAAGCGACGGCGGCTCGCCCAGGCGCAGCGAGGCGACGAAGCTCAGTGGTCCGCACTCGCGTCCCAGGACCGTGTGCAGTGTCGTTCCGGCCTGACGCAACGCGAGGTCGAGCGCGGCGGAGTCAAACGCCCAGTTGCGGTACAGACGAAACTCCGACCGCTCGGTCGGTTGGGGGAACAGATCCAGCGAGCGCAGGTGCTTGGCGAATGCAGCCAGCGTCCACCGGCCCGCGAGCGGCCACCGTCCCGGCCCGTCGCGCTGCAGCGCCTCCTGATCCTCGACCGCGTAGGTGACGTCCTCGCCGAGACCCTCGACGCCTGAGCCGTGCAGGCGAATGACCGTGGTCTTGCGCACGAACTCGCTCGACAGGGAAACCTCGTGGCCTTCGAGCTCGTATTCCTCGACTATCAGGGGCAGCTCCGCGAGCGTGTCCCACGTACTCACGTCGAGTTCTCCTGCTCCAGCCTTGCGACGAGCTCGTCCAGGCGTAGCTCCTCCAGCGCGCCCGACACTGTCTGCAGCTTGTGGGCACACAGCTCGATCAGCGCCTTGCCCTCGCCGACCAGCTCGAGGGTCTCGTTCAGGCTGGCCTCGCCGGAGTCCAGGCGGCGGATGATCTCCTCCACACGCGCCGCCGCCGTCTCATAGGTTTGCCGGGACTCCGCTCCGCCGGTTTGGGGCTCGCCGTCCGCGGCAGCTCGAAACTCGGATGCGGGTCGGGGCGCGCTCATGGTTCGACGATCTTCGCCGGGATCGTACCGTCGGCGAACCGCAGGCTCACCTTGCGTGTGGCCCTGGCCGCCGTCGCGGTGGCGATCGGCTCGCCGTCGCGGGACTGCACGAGCGCATAGCCACGTTCGAGCGTGCGCTGGGGATCGTGTCCGGCGAGGGCCAGCATCAGCTGCTGAAGCTCCTGGGGTCGGCGCATTCGACAGTCACGCACGGTCGAGCTTGCCTTGCGCTCCAAGACGATCGCGCGCCTCTGTGTCAGCTCTCGCTCGACCCGCACGCGCCTGCTCGAGCCGGCTCGGACCTCGCGCAGGCGCTGGTGCAACAGCGCGCGCTGGCGCTCGACATGGGCGGCCGGCGCGCGTGAGAGCGTCGTCAGCGTTCGTGCGCGCGACAGCACGGCGCGGCGCCCGTGCTCGCGCATGCGCGCGGCCGTCGCGGCCAGTCCGGCCCGCGCGCGGGCACAGTCCAGGCCGACGGCCGCCTCGGCGGCGTGCGTGGGGGTGGAGCAGCTGACGGCGGCGACGTCGTCGAGCAGCGTGCGATCGGTGTGATGACCGACGGAGGCGATCACGGGCACCGCCAGCAGCGCGACCGTGCGGCACAGACCCTCATCGCAGAAGCACAACAGGTCGGCGAGCGAACCGCCGCCGCGCGCGACGATCGCCACGTCCACGTCGCCGACCGCGGCGAGGTCGGTGAGCGCGCGCGCGATCAACGGGGCGGCGTGGCGATCCTGCACCGGAGCGAACCCCCAGACGATCCGGCCGGCCCAGCCGCGCCGCGCAAGGCCCGCGAGAATGTCCTCGCGCGCCTTGCCGTTCTCCGCCGTCACGACCCCGATCGTGCGTGGCAGCAGCGGTCTGAACAGCAGCTTCTGCGGCGCGAGCAGCCCCTCGGCGTCGAGCTGCTTGCGTAAGCGCTCGATGCGCGCCAGCAGGTCGCCCTCGCCGGCGATGCGCATATCGGCGACGGCGAACGAGAAGCCGGGAGATGAGGTGGCGCTGCCCGGGTAGAAGTCACAGCCCCCCGCCACCACGACCTGCATGCCCTCGACGGGCGCCGTTCCGGTCCGGGCGAGGATCGCCTCCCAGTCGCTCAGCCACACGGCGCAGGGAATCGCGCCCGAGGAGTCGCGCAACTCAAAGTACACGCGCGCTCGCGAGGGACGCAGGTTGACGAGCTCCCCGACGAGCTGCACCCGCGCGAACGAGCGCAGCTTCTTGCGTAGCTCCGATGCGTATTCGCCGACTCCGTACGGCCCGGGCAGGTCGCTGCCGGGTATGCCTGTTTGCTTGCGAGCCGGGGTGTGCGTGGACACGCCTCCCAGCATAGGGCTCGCCCCCGATAGGGTCTGTGTAATGGCCAACAACCGCAGCAAGAGCCGCGCTCGTCGAGGTCGGGGGCGATCTCGCAAGCGCCGCCCCGAGCCGGGCGCGGCGATCGTGGATGGCGGGGCGCGCGCGGCAGATCAAGGGGCGCGCGAGGCGGGTCAAAAGAAGGCCGCCAGAGCGCGCGCGCGTACACGCGCGCGCGTTAAGAAAGATCTTCGAGACCCTCTATCCGTGGGCGAACGCCCGCGGGCGCCGTGGCACCCGTGGCCGCTGTCGGAGATGCTGATCCTCATCGGGGGAATCGGCGCGGTCGTCGGCATGGCGCGGTTGGGTCACGGCGGGATCGCCAACGGCGGACCGGTCCTGTTCGCGGGGCTCGCGGCGGTCGTGCTCGGCACGCTCGAGATCACCTGGCGCGAGCACACCGCCGGGTATCGCTCGCACACGCTGATCCTGGCGTTGCTGCCGGTCGTCGTGTTTCATTCCGTGCTCGCGCTCGGCCTGGCCGCGTTCACGACCGTGCCGCGCCTGCTGAACGTCGGGCTGCTGTTCGTCGACGCGGCGATCTTCGCGGTCCTGTTCAAGCTGTTGCGCGCGCGCTTCCTCGACGCCCGCGCACGCGTCGTCAGCCGGCTGTGAGCGAGGGCAGCGGGCGCTCGCCCGTGTCCGCCGCCTCGCCCCGCGTCTCACCCTCGAGGCCAAGGCGCTCCAGGCGCGCGATCTCGCGCTCGCCTTCCAGGCGCGCCGGATGCTCGGGGGGAAGGTCTGCGGTCAGGCGTGCGATGCGCTCGCGCAGTTGCAGCGCGAAGTGAGGCGTCGAGGCGCCCATCAGCCGGCGCACGTCCTCGACACTCACCTCGTGTGAGCGCTCGTGGCTCAGCAGCACCGGATCCTCGGCCTGGCTCATGTTGCCTCCAGCACGAGCGCCTGAGCACAGAACGCCCTTCGCGCGGGTGCCTGACCCGCGCGAAGGTGACCCGCGCGACGGTCCACACGGGCTCCCGCCGCGGGCGCTCGCCGTCCGTGGCGGCGGCGGGGCAGAGGATGGGCGCGCTGGCGGGCTGGATTCATTCGACCGGCAGACTGGAGGATTCTTCGGACGGCACTGCGTGCGGAAGGATCTCGAGCGCCCCGTCGAGTTCGGCCTGGGCGCTCGCCGAGATCGCACGTTCGTCGCCGATCAGCCAACCGTGATTGTAGACGCCCTTGACCGGCTGCGAGTGGGGCGAGGCGGGGCGAATATCGTTCAGATAGGCGCTCAGCACGCGTGGCACTCCGGTCGGGTCGTCGAGCAGCAGCAGCGGCGCATAGTCGCCGGTGGCCGACAGGATCGCGGCGGCCGGCGCGTCGAACGGACGCGTCGTGTCGGCGAACGCGAGTCCGTGGCCCGGTTCGCGCACGCCCCACCCGAACGAGCCGTCGGCGAACCGCGCGACGGCGATCGCATTGCCGGCGGGGGTGGCGTCTTCCCCGGCGTGCGCCTCGGCCCGCGTGACGGAGCCAAAGCGCTGCAGCGCGGCGAGCGTTCGTTCGTCGATTGCGGTGGAGCCGACCGTGTAGATCGACGGTCTGCCCAGGCTGCGCAGCTCGGCGGCCGTCGCCGCCGGCACGCCCGCGGAGGAGACGAACAGGATCGGCGCTCCACTCTGCGCGGCCAGACCAGCGGCGGGCATCGCCAGCGCGGGTGGGCCATCTGCCGCCACCACGATCGCCTGCCGCGGATTCGCGCCACGCACAATGCTCAAGAGCTTCGCGACCGAGGCCGCCAGCGAGTAGGCGTCGGCGGGGGCGGTCCCCCGCACGCGATAGCCGGCAGGCGCTTCGATCGAAGATCCGAGCAGGAGCGCCTGCACCCCTCCGAGTGCGCTCGCGCCGGTGGGATGCAGCGCGCGCAACGCCAGTTCGCTCGCCTGCGGCAGGGTGCGTCCGTCGGCATACAGCAGCGGCGCGCCCAGCGGCGCGCTCGCCAGTGAGGATGCGACGAGCGCCTCGGGCCAGTTGTTGACATCTGCGATGGCGACCGCCTGCGGGCGCGTGTCAGCAGTCAGGCCCGGGTATGCCGCTCGCGCCACCGCGGCCGCGTCGGTCACCGCGTCGGCGCCACCAAGTCGCGTCGTGTTGCGTGTGGCGGTGGCAACCGTCCCGGCCGCGCCGGTGCGCACCACGACCGTTTCGGCGCCGGCGCCCGGCTGTGCGGTGGAGGTCTTGCCGCAGCCCGCGGTCGCGCATGCAATCGCGACCGCGCCCAGCCCGACCGCCGCCAGCCGGGAAAGGCGGCCGCGTGGGAGGGCGCGCTCGTGGCGTGACACGGCGGGGACACTAGCGAGCGCGCCGGAGACGGCGATCCCTCCAGGCCGTTTGTACAAGCGACCTCGGCCGCATGCTCCGCCACGGCCAACCGCCGGCGGCTCGCGATACCCCGTCCGCCGGCTGTCGAGACCCCTGTTATGCCGCAAAATGCAGGGAAAAGCTGCCAAATCGCGTACACCGTGTGCAACCGTCGTTGCACTTTGCTAGGGTGCCGCGATCAACGCCGAATCCCTGACCAGACATCAGGGAACGGGGGACCCAGTTTGTTGGGGCGAATCTCACGGTGGAACCGTGAGAAGCGCAGGCTCTTTCAGCGCTAGCCCGTCAGCTAACCCCGCAGGCCGACGAAAGAGGTCGACGAAGTGCGGTTGCGAACACTCGGTGTGGCGCTTTGCTTTTGCTCAAGCATGACGGCGACGGCCTGCCTGACCGCGCCCGCGCTGGCCGGCACGACCAGCGCGGCCGCCATCGCCGGTGGCGTCGCTGCCGGGTCGACCTCCACCTCCGCCAGCGGCGGGGCCGCCCCGAACGCCAAGACCGCGCCGAAGCCGCCGAAGAGGCCGCTGCGCCTCTCGCCGATCACGTCCAAGAACCCCAACATCGCCTACAGCGGCCCGGTCTACGAAAAGACCGCGACCGGCCAGGTCGTCCCGTACGCGTCGCCGACGGCCACGCCCGGTCAGGCGAGCGGCCCCACCGGCGGCAGCGCCGTCGCGGCCACTGCCACCGCCAAGCCCGACCTGCTCGTTCCGGGCTCGCTGGCGCGCTACGTGAACGGGCTGGCCGCGGCGCCGATGTCCGCGCCGGCGGTGGTGCAGGAGGTCATCTGGGCCGGCAACCAGATCATCGGGCTGCCCTACATCTTCGGTGGCGGCCACGCCTCGTTCGTCTCGCCCGGATATGACTGCTCGGGCACCGTCTCGTTCGCGCTGCACGGCGGCAACCTGCTGCAGAGCCCCGAGGACTCCTCCGAATTCGAAGGCTGGGGCTCGCACGGAGCGGGCCGCTGGGTCGCGATCTTCGCCAACCCGGGCCACGCTTACATGACGGTCGCGGGACTGCGCCTGGACACGAGCGCCGCCGATGACCCGACCAACCAGCAGGGCCCCCGCTGGCGCCCGCTGCGCCCGGAAAACTCCGGGTTCGTCGTCCGCCACCCGCTCGGGCTGTAGGATCGCCGTCTCCCGTGTCCGCATGATCGGCCGGTGCCGTCGGCTGGCCGAGGCTGTGACGGCGGCGCGGACGTGGGACACAGTTCGGCTACGCTTGGGCGAACCGTACGCGTGAAAACCAATAGGAGGATCATTCGATGGCCGGTCTGACCGGGCGCATGTCAACCGTCGTGAAGGCGAAGGTCTCGAAACTGCTGGACCGTGCCGAAGATCCCGCCGAGACGCTCGACTACAGCTACCAGAAGCAGGTCGAACAGCTCCAGAACGTCAAGAAGGGCATAGCGGACGTCGTCACCGCCAAGAAGCGCCTGCAGATGCAGGAGACGACGCTCAAGCAGAGCGTCGTCAAGCTCGACACGCAGGCCCGCCAGGCGCTCTCTTCCGGCCAGGAGGATCTCGCGCGGACGGCGCTGGAGCGCAAGAACGTCGCCCAGACCGAGCTGCAGGGGCTCGACACCCAGGTCGCCGAACTCGAAGAGCAGCAGCAGAAGCTGACCGACTCCGAGCAGAAGCTGCGCGCGAAGATCGAGTCGTTTCGCACCAAGAAGGAGGTCATCAAGGCGCAGTACTCCGCAGCTGAGGCGCAGGTGCGGATCTCCGAGGCGGCGACGGGCGTGGGCGAGCAGATGGCCGACGTCGGCCTGGCGATGCAGCGCGCGGTGGACAAGACCGAAAACATGAAAGCCCGCGCCGACGCCGTCTCCGAGCTGGAAGCCGCCGGCACGTTCGACGACATCACCGCGCTGGGCTCCGGCGAAGACGACATCGACCGCCAGCTGAAGTCGCTCTCCAGCCAGTCGGCCGTCGACGACGACCTCGCCAAGATGCGAGCCGAAATCGGCGCCGGTGGCGGTCCGGCGGGGGAGATCGCCGCCCCCAGCAAGGCCGCGCCCGGCGCGCCCGCTCCCGGCGCAGCCGCCCCGACCCCGCCGGCCGAGGGTCAGTCATGATCGTGCGCGTCTCCACCGAGGGGCAGTATGAGCTAGAGGATGGGCCGCTGGAACGGATGCACGAGCTCGATCACGCGTGTCAGGCCGCTGTCGAAGCGGGCGATGGGGAGCGTTTCCACGCCTGCTACGAGAAGCTGCTCGGGCTGATCCGCGACGAAGGCGCCGAACTGGACGACGACGATCTGCGCGGCTCCGATCTGGTGCTCCCGCCGCCTGACATCACGCTCGCCGAGGCTCGCAGCGAGTTCTCCGGCCACGGGTTGATCCCGGACTAAGGGCCCACGCCACAATATCTGCCGGAGTTGAGGCCGCCGTTCCGCGGCGTCAGACGCCACCCACGATGCTCGACGTGCCACCAGCACGCCTGCGCTCGTGTTCGGCGTCTGCCATCCACGGCCCGACCCCCTCAATCCACCATCTATTGTGGCGCGAACCCTAACGGGGCGGGCGCTCTGCGCGCTTCTGCTGGGTCAGGATGAACCCGACGCAGAGCACCGCGAGGACGAGCACGAGCGCCGGGATCCACCCGAGGAACACCAGCACGAGCGCCAGGATGACCAGGTACCAGCCCGGCCATACGCCGCGCCGCCGCGGGTCGCCAGGCGCAGGCTCATCGCCCTGAGACACGGGCCGATCGCATCCTTAGATCGGGATGCCCCACAGCGGAAACCAGCGCTCCAATTCCGGCTCGATGGGCAGTTCGCCGGACATTTGCGCCTTCAACTGCAACTCGCGCTCGGTCGAGCGCTCGTTGGCGCCTGCCGGGGCGGGCACGAACGGGTACCAGTAGCCGCGCTTGTAGTTGTAGATGAAGTACACCGGACGATGCTGAGCGTCGGTGAACGCGAACACCGCGCACAGCAGCCGCTCGCCGTGGCCGGCCGTCTCGATCGAGCTCGACACGGCGTTGATGCCCACCGCCAGGTCTTCCACGCTGGGCTGCCCGTCGGGGTTGCGCAGGACCATCCAGCGGTAGCCGTAGCTGTCGTCCTGCGTGGCGACAGTCGTGCCGGTGTCCCCGCCGGTGGCGCGCACGACCTCCTCCATGTCGCGCAGCGTGGCTTCGAACTCGCTCGTGGCGAGCGCCTGGAAGACGATCGCCGCGACACCGGACGGGTCGATCGAGTGTTCGGACTGCAGCGCGATGTAGGCGGTCGTGATCGCGAACAGCCGGTCGGGCGCCGGCCCGGCGACGGTGTGGCGGCCCGTGATGATGTCGCGCAGGCCCATCTCAGCGCACCCGCCGCGCCGCCGCGGCCCGCGGTGGGACGTGCGAACGTGTCTGCCAGGGAATGCTCACGCGGCGCAGGCCCACGCTACGCAACGGCGGTGCCGGTCGTGCCCTGCAGCTGGGACTCCAGCCGCTCCAGCGCCGCCAGACGCTGCTCCAGCGGCGGATGGTCGGCGAAGATGTTCATCAACGACTTCTTCGCGCGCGCGGGGATGATGAAGAAGGCGCTCATCCCTTCGGCGGTGCGCATGTCCTGGCTGGGGATGCGCTCCATCGTGCCGCTGATCTTCAGCAGCGCCGAGGCAAGCGCGCTGGGCCGGCCCGTCAGCACCGCCGAGCCGCGGTCGGCGGCGAACTCGCGATAGCGCGAGAGCGCCTGCAGCAGCAGGAAGGAGAGCGCATAGACGATCACCGAGACGAGCACCACGATCAGGATGTCCTCCTCCTCTTCGGAATCGCCATAGCCGCCGCCGAAGAACAGCGCGAACTGGGCGATCGTCGCGGCGAGCGTCGCGAAGAAGCTCGCGAGCGTCATCACCAGCACGTCGCGGTTGATCACGTGGGTGAGCTCGTGCGCCATCACGCCTTCGAGCTCGGCCGGCTCGAGCAGTTCGAGGATGCCGCGCGTGGCGCACACGGTGGTGGCCTTCTTCGAGCGCCCCATCGCGCAGGCGTTCGGCATCGAGGTCTCGATCACGCCGATGCGCGGCTTGGGCAGGTTGGCCTGCACGCACAGCCGCTCGACGATGCCGTGCAGCTCGGGCTCCTGCGCGGGGGTCACCTCCTTGACCCCCATCGTCGCCAGCGCGATCTTGTCGGAGGCGAAGAACTGGATGAGCAGCATCACCACCGCGACGACCACGAGGACGCCCGCGCCGGCGCCGGCGAGGAAGAGCACGCCGATGAACACCACATACACCAGCCCCAGCAGGAACATCGTCAGCACCATGCGGGCCTGCAGGCCGGTGTCGCGGCCGAACTTTTCAGGACGCTTTGCCATCGGCCCGCATTGTCGCAGACGGGGCTCACGGCGCCATAAATCCCGCCGCGCCCGACGAGGCGATCGCGCCGCGCCCGGCCGCGCGATTGCGCCGTGCGTGCCCGGCGCCCACCGGGGGGTCGTAGAGTGCGGCCCACGATGAACCGTCAGGAGCGTCCGCGATGAAGCCCGAAGTGGAACTGCTCGGCATCTCGATCAAGACGTTCGGCGTTATGTTCGCGCTCGGGTTCCTGGCCTGCGGCCTGGTGATCGCGCGGCGGCTGCGCGAGCTGGAGCGGCCGGTGGACTGGGCCTATGAGGTCGTGTTCGCCGCGCTGCTGGGCGGCGTGGTGGGGGCGCGCGGGTACTACGTGATCCAGAACTACTCGTCCGTCGAACACGACCTGCTCGGCTCGATCTTCTCCGGTTCGGGCTTGGTCTGGTATGGCGGCGCGATCGGCGGCGCGATCGGGGTGCTCGCGTGGATGCGCTGGCGGGACGCGATGCAGCTGCGGATGTTCGACATGTGCGCGACCGCGCTCGCGCTCGGGTACGCGATCGGGCGGATCGGCTGTCAGGTCTCCGGCGACGGCGACTACGGGATCAGATCGAGCCTGCCGTGGGCGATGGGCTATCCGCACGGCACCGTCCCGACTCCGCCGGGCGTGACGGTGCAGCCGACGCCGATATACGAGACCGTCGCGATGTGCCTGCTCGCCTACCTGCTATGGCAGCTGCGCGACCGCGTGCGTCCGGGTGTGGTATTCGCGCTGTACCTGCTGCTCAGCGGCCTCGAGCGGCTGCTGGTCGAGTTCATCCGCCGCAACGCCGAGGTGTGGGCAGGGTTGACCGCGCCGCAGCTGGAGAGCATCGCGCTGATGATCGTCGGCCTCGCCTGGCTGGCCTGGATGGCGCGCGAGGACGGCTTGGCGGGACTGCGCGCGGGGCCCGGCCCGAGAGCCCAGCCTGCCCGCGCCTGACGCGCCAGCGATAATCATCCGATGGCCATCGGAACCACCTCGTCGCGGATCGGGCTCAGCCCGTCGTTTCCCCTCGACAGCCGGCTGGATGAGCGGGGGCGCCTGCAGGTCGGCGGATGCGACACGATCGAGCTCGCGCGCGAGTACGGCACCCCGGCGTATGTCATCGCCGAGGACGATCTGCGGGCGCGAGCGCGGGCGTTCCTCGACGCCGGCCGGCGCACCGGGCACACCGACTTCAACGTCGTGTTCGCCTCCAAGGCATTTCCGTGCACGGCCGTGTTGAGTCTGTTCGCGCAGGAGGGACTGTGGTGCGACGTGGCCTCCGCGGGCGAGCTGCATCTGGCGTTGAACGCCGGCTATGCGCCCGAGCGGATCGTGATGCACGGCAACGCCAAGTCCGAATCCGAGCTGCGGATGGCGCTGGAGGCCGGGGTGGGGTTGATCGTGGTCGATAACTTCGACGAGATCGAGCGGCTGGAGCGGTTGACGGTCTTCGGTTCGGCGCATGACGTCGCCGATCCAGAGTCGGGGGATGACTCGACCGCTGATCCAGGGTCGGCGCATGCTGGGGAAGAGGCTGATGGGGGGCGGTCGGCGCATGCGCCGACCGCCGGGGGCGCGCATGCGCGCCCCCGTGTGGGGTCGCATGCGACCCCACAGGAGATGCCGCATGCGGCATCTCCGATCGAGCCGCATGCGGCTCGATCCCCCGGACCGCATGCGGTCCGGGGCCTTCAAGACGTCCTCATCCGCGTCACGCCCGACGTGCGCGGCGAGACCCACGATCACATCTCCACCGGCCAGGCCGACTCGAAGTTCGGGTTCGCCATGGCCGACGCCCCCGAGGCGATCGCGCGGATCGGACGCGCCGCGGGGCTGGCGCTGGTGGGGCTGCACGCGCACATCGGCTCGCAGCTGCTCGCGCTCGAACCGTTTCGCCGCGAGGTCGCAGAGCTCGCGCGACTCGGCGACTTTCCGGTGTGGGACCTCGGCGGGGGGCTCGGTGTGCAGTACACCGCCGATCAGCCCGCCCCGCCGTCGATCGAGTCCTATGTCGAGACTCTCCTCACGGCGGCGCGCGCCCATGGCATGGCCGAGCCGGGCCGGCGCCTGCTGATCGAGCCCGGGCGCGCGCTCGTGGCGAACGCCGGGGTGACGCTGTATACGGTCGAGTCGGTCAAGCGCAACGTCTCGCGCTGGGTGGGCGTCGACGGCGGCATGTCCGACAACCTCCGTCCGATGCTCTACGGCGCGCACTACGAAGCGCATGTGGCCGACCGCATGAGCGGCGCCACCGAGTGCGTGCTCGCCGGCAAGCACTGCGAGTCCGGCGATGTGCTCGTGCGCCGCGCCCTGCTCGACGATCCCCGCCCGGGCGATGTGATCGTCACGCCCGCCACCGGCGCCTACGGGCACGCGATGGCCTCCAACTACAACGGCCTTCCGCGCCCGCCGGTGATCTTCTGCCGCGACGGTCACGCGCGCGTGGTCGTGCGCCGCGAGACGCTGGACGATCTGACCGGACGCGATGTCCGCTAGCCCGCTGCGCATCGGCCTGCTCGGTCACGGCACGGTCGGCTCGGCGTTCGCCGCGCTGCTGGACGAACGCGCCGCCGAGATCGAGCGGGTCAACGGCCGCGCGCCGATGATCACGGGCGTGCTCACGCGCTCGCGGGGCGCCTTCCAGGAGATCCTCGCCGAGGCGGATCTGATCGTCGAGCTGATCGGGGGCACGGAGCCCGCGCGGGACTACCTGCTGGCCGCGATGCGCGCCGGGCGCGACGTGGTGAGCGCCAACAAGCAGCTGCTGTCCCAGCACGGCGAGGAGCTGTTCGCGGTTGCGCGCGAGCAGGACGTGCGCCTGCGCTTCGAGGCGGCCGTCGCCGGCGCGGTGCCGGTCGTGCGCGTGCTCGAGGAATCGCTCGCCGTCACCCCGATCGAGCGCATCCACGGGATCGTCAACGGCACCACCAACTACATCCTCAGCGAGATGGCAACCGGCAGCACCTACGAGCAGGCGCTCGCCGAGGCTCAGCGCTGCGGGTACGCCGAGGCGGACCCCAGCGATGACGTCTCCGGCCGCGACGCGGCGGCGAAGATGGCGATCCTCGCGCGGCTGGCGTTTGGCGCGCCCGTGCGGCTGGAGGACGTGCCGTATGAGGGCATCGAGCACCTGGAGATCGACGACCTGGAGTATGCCCGCGAGCTGGGCCTTGGCCTGAAGCTGATCGGCACGGCCGAGCGTCGCGACGGCGGGCTGTCGGTGCGGGTGCACCCCGCGTTCCTGTATGCCGGGCACCCGCTGTCCTCGGTGTCGGGCCCGTTCAACGCGGTCACCGTCGAATCGGAGGCGATCACCGAGATCACGCTGTCCGGTCCCGGCGCCGGCGGGCGCCAGACCGCGAGTGCGGTGCTCGGCGACGTCGTGAGCGTGATGACCGGCGGCGCTCGCCCGCCCGCGCCGCCATTGGAACTGCGCCTGCTCGAGGACGTTCCCAGCGCGTTCTACCTGCACCTCGACGTCGCCGACGAGCCCGGCGTGCTGGCGTCCGTGACGCGAGTGCTGGGCGAGCAGCAGGTATCGATCCGCTCGGTCGTTCAGCGCGGCACCGGCGCGGGCGCGCGGTTGGTGATGGTCACCCACGCCGTGCCCGAGTCGCGGCTGCGCGCCGCGGTCGCGCTGCTGAGCGAGTTCGAGTTCGTACGCTCCACCCCGCGCACGATCAGAGTGATCGAAGAGGAGTTCGGATGAACGATCCTGGACACGTATGGCGGCGCTGTCAAAGGAAGTTTGGATGAACGAGGCCAGCGTCAAGGTTCCCCGAGTCGAAGGCATCCAGCCGACCGGCGCGCACGTGCCGCTGATCGAGCGCTACCGCGAGCGCCTGCCATTCGCGCCCGGCGATCCCCTCGTCAGCCTGCAGGAGGGCTCCACGCCTCTGCTGCGCGCGCCCGTGCTCTCGAAGATGGTCGGCTCCTCGGTGCGTCTGAAGCTCGAGGGCGCCAACCCCACGGGCTCCTTCAAGGACCGCGGCATGACCTGCGCCGTCTCCGCCGCCGTGCGCGAAGGGGCCAAGGCCGTGATCTGCGCCTCCACTGGCAACACCGCCGCGAGCGCGGCCGCCTACGCCGCGCGGGCGGGCATCACCTGCGCGGTGATCGTGCCCGAGGGCAAGATCGCGCAGGGCAAGATGGCCCAGACGCTCGTGCACGGCGCGCGCGTGATCTCGCTTGCGGGCAACTTCGATCAGGCGCTCACGCTCGTGCGCGAGCTGACCGACTCCCATCCGATCGTGCTCGTGAACTCGGTCAACAACTACCGCATAGAAGGCCAGAAGACGTCCGCGTTCGAGATTCACGAGGGACTGGACGGTGGGCTCGAGGCTCTGTGCATCCCCGTCGGAAACGCCGGCAACATCACCTCCTACTGGCGCGGGTTCCAGGAGCTGGGCGCCGCGCCACGCATGTACGGATTCCAGGCCGAGGGCGCCGCGCCGCTCGTTCGGGGCAAGCCCGTGGAGCACCCCGAAACCGTGGCATCGGCGATCCGTATCGGCAATCCAGTGCGTTGGGAGGATGCGATGGCCGCCGCGACCGACTCGCGCGGCTCGATCCGTGAGGTCAGCGACGAGGAGATCCTCTCCGCGTTCAAGCTGCTGGCCTCTCGCGAAGGGATGTTCTGCGAGCCGGCCTCGGCCGCGTCGGTCGCGGGCCTGCTCCGCTACGGCGCCGAGGGCGCGGAGCAGATCGTGTGCGTGCTCACCGGCCGCGGCCTCAAGGACCCCGAGACGGCGATCGCTCACAACGACGGGCGCATCATCAGCTGCCCGGTGGAGATATCCGCGATCGAGGAGGCGGTGTTGGGTGATCCGTAGGCTCCTCCGGCGTCCCATGGCCGGCGTCATGCGGGGGCCGGCAGGCGCGGATGGCCAGCCTGGGGAGGTCTCCGCGGATGGATCGTAGGCGGGTCGTGCGCGTGCCCGCGTCCTCGGCCAACCTCGGTCCGGGATTCGACTGCATGGCCGCCGCCGTCGGGCTGCACCTCCAGCTGGAGGTGCGCGAGACCGGACGGTTCGCGATCGAGACCGACCTGCCGCTCGCGCGCGGACGCGAGAACCTGTGCGTGCGCGCGTTCGAGAAGCTGCACCCAGCCGACGGGTTCACGTTTCAGATCGCCTCCGACATCCCCCTGTCCGGAGGCCTGGGATCGAGCGCCGCGGCGATCGTCGCGGGGCTGATGGCGGCCGACCACCTGTTCGAGCTCGACGCCGACCTGCTGGCGCTGGCCACCGAGTTGGAGGGCCATCCCGACAACGTCGCGGCGGCGTTGCACGGCGGATTCGTCATCTGCGCGGATGGCGGCGCGACCCGATTCGATCCGCCCACGGGGTTGGAGGCGATCGCGGTCGTCCCCGAGCAGCCGGTTCGCACGCGCGCGGCGCGCGCGGCGCTGCCGGCCGAGGTGCCGCTGACGGAGGCCGTCTACAACGTCGCCCACACCGCGCTGCTCACGCTTGGATTGGCCCGTGGAGACTGGGACCTGGTGGCAAGCGGGCTGCACGACGGCCTGCACCAGTCCCGCCGTGCGCCCCTGTTCCCGCGCTCGTATGAGTTGGCGTTGCGCGCGCCCGAGCTGGGCGCGCTCGGAGCGACGATCTCGGGCGCGGGACCGACCGTGCTCGTGTGGTGCTTCTACGAGCACACCGGCGCGGTCGTCGAGGCCCTGCGCCCGCAGATCGAGGGCTGGGCGAGTCTGCTGCGGGCGCCGTTTGAGGTGCAGGGGGCTTACGTCGGAGAGCTCTAAGCCAAGCTAAGACCGCCCGTTCACCCGCCCGCGCGCATCCTCGAACCCGGGCAGACGCGCGAGCGTTTCCTGCGCCACCGCCAGGTAGTCCGCGCCGAGATCGGGTCGATGATCGAGGATCGACTTGGCCTGCTCGGCCGACTCGGCGTAGGCGATCGAGGAGCGGATCGCGGTGTCGAACACGTGCTCCCCGAACCGCTCCTTCAACGAGGCGAGCGCCTCGCGCGAATGCACGGTGCGCATGTCGGCGAGATTCAGCAGCACCCCGAGCAGCTGCAGCTCGGGGTTGAGGCTGTCCCGCGCGAGCTCGATCACCTCCATCGCCTGCTCGACGCCCTGCAGCGCGAAGTACTGGGCCTCGGCCGTCACCAGCGCGCGATCGGCCGCGACGAGCGCGTTGACCGTCAGCAGCCCGAGCGAGGGCGGGCAGTCGATCAGAACCAGCTCGTAGGAGTCGGACGCCTCGGTCAGGGCGCGGCGCAGCGTCAGCTCGCGGCCCATCTTCGCGCCCAGCATCAGCTCGGCCTCGGCGAGGCTGAGGTTGGCGGGGATCAGATCGTCGTGGATGGCCTCGCCCGCCGTGGCCCGGCCGGACAGGACGTCGGCGATCGTCGGCTCCACGTCGGGCGGCAGGTCAAAGTAGTCGGACAGGTTGCCCTGCGGGTCGAGATCGACCGCGAGGGTGCTGACACCCGCTCGCCGGAACGCGTCGGCCAGCGTCCGCACCGCTGTCGTCTTGCCGGTCCCGCCCTTTTGCGACAGCACGGCAATGGTCGTGGTCGTCGTCCGGGTGGGTGTCATGAGGCGCGATACTACGCGCCGCGCGCTCACGCCGGGACGTGGACGCCTCGCGTTGCGCCGCGCGCTCGCCGTCCGGTTACGGAGATCTCCGACGCCGGATGGATACGCCCGGTCCTCCGCCCCCTGTGTCAGTCGGTCGGGCTCAACCGGCGCTGTGCAGCGTCTTCGCGCCCGCAGCGCCGTCCAGCCGAGCGGGAATGCTCAGGAACCGCAGCCGGTAGCGGCCGACGAGGATCTCGTCGCCGTCCTCGAGCACCTTCCACTCGATGCGCGAGCCGTTGACGAACACGCCGTTGAGGCTGCGGTCGTCGAGCACCCTGACCCCGTCGGCCTGGCGCACGACCAGGGCGTGGCGGCGTGAGACGGTCGGGTCGTCGAAGCGCACGTCCGCCGCGAGGCTGCGTCCGATGCGCGTCCACTCGCGCGTCAGCGCCACGGTCTTCAGCTCATCGTCGTCTGCGTAGGCGAGATACTCGCCGGGTTCCTCCAGTCGCTCGCGGGCGTCCTGCAGCCACGCGTCGCTGTCGCAGGCCTCGGGCCGGGACAGGGCGCCCGTCCTGAGCGTGTCCACGTAGCTCGTCCCCCTGGCGGAACCGATCGCGCTCACCCTGCCCGCGCCCAGGCGTCCTGCGAGGATCGGGTCCGTCGCGCCCGCACGGGCCGGGCCGGTGATGCGGGTACGGGTCAGGCCTCCGGCGCTGAACAGCGACGCTCGCACGAAATCGCGCCCGCCGCAGCCCGGGCAGTCGCTCAGCGTGTCGGTGCCCGCGAGCGTGAGCACGTATCCGCATTGTCCGCACCGGAACGAGCCGGCGCCGGCCATAGTGCCCGAAGTAAGTGATCCCATCCTGTGCCTAACACGCCCCTTTCTGCTTTTTCTGGTTTCCCCAGGGTGCTGTACCAGTCAGGACGAACTCGTGGCGATCATAACAAGCTTTTCGGCTCGATGTAAACCGCGGTCACGAGTTCTGGTAGGAGAAATCTAGCACTTGGTTTCCGATTGCGAATCCGCGGACGCCAACCCACGCCCAACGCCTTTCTACCCGCCCGCCCGTCCGTGTAAACCCGCGGCTTCCCGGCAGGAGCACGGCGCCCGCCGGCGAACTCAGCCTTCATGGGTCGCCCCGCCGAGCGTGACATCGAGCAGTTCGAGCGCTTGCAGCTACGTCGTGGAGTCGGTGCTCTGGAGGCCGATCGGGATCGCTGCTCGGACTGCGGGCGCACCCCGCTAGTGGGCGAGCGCGTCCACCTGCACGCCCGCGTCCAGGGCATCCTCTGTGAGCTGTGCAGCCCGCTGCGCCGCGAGCACCCGGTCGCGAGCGAGCTCGTGCGCCACTCCGAGCGCGGCCACACCGTGCGGCTGACTCGCGCCGCGTAGCCGAACCTGGCGCGAGCGTGCCGCCGCGGCGGCCGCTGGGCGCGCCGATTAGACTGGCGGCGTTATGGACCCCGTGACCGTGTCGATCGTCGTGGACCGCCCGCGCGAGCAGGTATTCGACTACCTGCAGGACATCGCCAACCATGCGGAGTTCACCGATCACTATCTATGCGACTGGCATCTGACGCGCATCGACTCGGTTGGCCGCGGCGCGGGCGCGCGCTTTCGCGTCAAGGCCCCCGGCGCCCGGTTCGCGTGGGGCGACGTCACGTTCGTCGAGGTCGATCGGCCGCACCGGATCGTCGAGGCCGGGCGCGCGGGCAAGAACAATCGCGTGCGCACCCTCGGCGTCTACGAGCTCGCGCCCGCCGCGTCGGGCACGACGCGCGTGCGGTTCACGCTCGAGACCGAGCCCGCCACGCTCGCCGATCGCCTGCTGGAGGGTTTCGGCGCGCGCGGCTGGATGCGCCGGCAGAACACCCGCGCGATGCGCCGTCTGCGCACGATCCTCGAGTCGGGCGAAGGCCGCGGCCGGCGCGTCACGGTCGCCGGCGGGTAGTCCTTGCCGGGTGGCTACTGGATAGACTGCCGCGTCGCATGAGCCGCCGCCCCTGCACAGACGTATCGTGCGTCGCGTCCACACCACGTCGTCGGCGGGTGCGAGCACATCGATCGCAGCCCATCGGGGCAGTGGCGCTTGTCCTTCTCGCCGCGCTCGCGCTGGCGGCGTGCGGCAACTCCGAAACCAAGGTCACGACGGGAACCTATGCGGGCGAGTCCGGTCAGAACGCGCCGTATCTGAACGTCGGCCCGCTCGTCTATGAGGTGCAGCTCTCGCGCGAGCTCAACCCCGCCAACGTCGAAGACGCCGCCTACCTGCAGGGCCTTTCGCCGCGCCAGCGCATGCTGACCCCCAAGCAGGAGTGGTTCGCCGTGTTCCTCCAAGTCTACAACCACACCTCCGTGCCGCACCTCGGCGCGAGCACGATCACGATCAGCGACACCCAGAACAACGTCTACACCCCGATCGTTCCCGGCCAGACCAACCAGTTCGCCTACCGCGGCGGGTTCATCCCCGCCGCCAGCCAGATCCCGGTGGCCGGTTCGATCGCCGCCAACGGAGGCACTCAGGGCGCGCTGCTGCTCTACAAGATTCAGATTGTCTCGCTCGACAACCGGCCGCTGACGATTCACATCGTCGATCCGAAAGACTCCGTGCAGAGGGCCTCGGCGGAGCTCGACGTTTAGTCTGACGGCGCCTCGTCGTCCCTGGCTGCGTCCTTACCGATCGGAGATCGACGGGATCTCCGATCGGGGGCACACAGCCCGAAGGGCTGGGTCACGCGTACGTAGTACGCCAAAGCGCTCCCTCGCGTCCTGCTGCCGGTAACGACGATCCATCCGTCAGATGATTCTCACCCGGCGAAGTGGTGTCAGTAGCTTGCGTGCAACCCCGCCTCGAGCACTTCGCGCGCTACGGGCGCCGCGGTGGCGCCGCCCGCGCCGTCTTTGACGAGCAGCACGCACACCGCGATGCGCGGGTGCAGCGCCGGCGCGAATGCCGCGAACCACGCGTCGGTGTTGCTGGGGTCGCTGGCGGCGCCCTGGCAGCTCGCGCCGTGTGATTCTTCCGAGCCCGCGCTTTCCCTCGCGCCGCCCTGTTCGCTGCTGCTGCCCGAGCACGAGCTCGCGGTTCCCAGTTCGGCCGTGCCGGTCTTGCCCGCGACGGTCACGCCGGGGATCGCGGCCGAGGTGCCGGTGCCTTCGCGCACCACGCCGATCATCAGGCGCCTGACGGTGCGCGCCACGCTCGCGCTGGTCGCGCTCGTGACCGAGTGGGGCGTGGCGTCGAGGGCGAACGTCGGCTGCGGTCGGTGCCCGCCGTCGGCGATCGTGGCCGCCACGGTGACCATCTGCAGGGCGCTCGCCTGCACCTCGCCCTGGCCGATCGCGGTCGAGCCCACGTCCAGTTCTCCCTGGATCCGCGACGCCGCCGGCAGCGTGCTCTCGACGGCTCCGGGAATGCCCGGTTCGCGGTTGAAGCCATACCGTTCGGCCATCGCCACGAGCCGCGGCGCGCCGAGCTTGACTCCGAGCGGCGCGAACACCGAGTTGCACGACACCGCGAACGCCAGCGTCAGTGACCCGCCGCATTCCTCGCCGTTTGCATTGCTCAGCTTGACCCCGTCGAGCGTCGCGTGCGTCGCGTAGGGGAACGTCGTGTGCGGGGTGGCGATCCCCGCCTGCAGCACGCCGCTGAGCGTGACCATCTTGAATGTCGAGCCCGGCGGCTGCAGGTCGTCGATGCCCAGGCCGGCCACAGCGAGGATCTGGCCGGTGCTCGGCTGCATCGCCACCACTCCGCCGAGCTGACCGCCGAGCGCCGTGACGGCGGTGCGCTGCACGGGTGGGGAGATGGTCGTGTGCACCGCGGATGCCGCCTTCGGCGCGGCGATCGCCAGCACCCGCGTCGATCCGCCCGTCTGTGAGCCGTCGGCCAGCAGCTCCCCTCCTGACGTGCCGCGCAGGCGCTCGTCCAGGGCCTCCTCGAGGCCGCTCACCCCGACGATCGCGTCCGCGGGGACGCCCTCCGCTTCCAGCTGGGACGCGTGCGCTGCCGGGATGGCTCCGACTTCACCCAGCACCGCGCCGGCCGCGGCGCCGAGCGGCGACTGCCGCTGTCCGGCTTCGGTGGCCGCGCCTTCGCCCAGCACCGACCCGTCTCGTGCCAGCAGCGTCGCTCGGCGTGGCAGCGTCATCTTGCGGCTGAGGATCTCACCTGCGTGCAGGCCCGGGAACTCCAGCGACTGTGACCACACGACTCCGCCGGCTTCGCCGCTCCCGCCGGCGATCTTCAGCGCAAACACGAGTCGCAACGTCCCGAACAGGCGCGTGTGTACGCGCACCGGCACCGCCACCAGCCCTCCGGGCGCCCGGCGCGGCTTGCCGGTCACCTGCACCCGCGTTGCGGTTGCGGTCCTCAGGGCGTGCCGGTAGTCGTCAGCCAGCGCCTGCGGGGAGATCGCTCGTTTCGAGCGAGCGTCGATGTCGCCGTACATCGATACATAATCCCCCTTCGCCCAGGCGGCGACGAACCGGCCCGCGAGCGCCTGCGCCGCGCTCGAGCCGTGTCCGGCGCCGACGATCGCGCCGACCGCGAACGCGACCGCGGCGAGCGCGATCACGGGGCGAGCGCGCATGGCGCGCTGCCGGCGGTGATGGTCGTTGTGAGGGCGACCGGCGCCTGCAGCGTCAGAACCCTCGCTCGCGGACATCGCGTTCACGGTCGATCCCACCGGCGAGCGTTCCCGCCGGGGAACGGTAGAACATGGCTTGGTGAACCTGTTCGTGCGTGCAACGTCTCCGAACGGCGGTCGCGATCGGCGGGTGGGGGCGTGACGACACTCGACTGGTCGATCGTCTCCTTCGCGGCGCTGCTGGCGGGGTTCGGCTTCCGGCGGGGGTTCATCGTGGGCGCGCTCTCGTTTGCGGGCTTTGCACTTGGTGCATTCCTCGGAACTCGCCTCGGTCCTCTTCTGCTGGGGCGCGGATCGGCCTCGCCATATGCGCCCGCGTTCGGGCTGATCGGGGCGCTGCTGGCCGGCGCGATTCTCGCGAGCGGCCTGGAGGGGCTCGGTTTCAAGCTGCTGCGCCGCACGCTGGTCGTGCCGGGCGCCGGCCTGCTCGACGGCCTGTTCGGGGCGGCGCTCGGCGCCGCGCTGGGTCTGGGAATCGTCTGGATCGTTGCGGCCGTGGCGGCGCAGACGCCGGGCGCGGGGCGGCTGCGCGCGGACATCCAGCGCTCGGTCATCCTCGGCGAGCTCAACCGGCTGCTGCCACCGTCGGGGCCGATCCTGAACGCGCTCTCGCGGCTGGACCCGTTGCCACAGCTGGCGGGCCCCTCGCCGGACGTGGCGGCGCCGCTGCCGCGGATCGGCCGCGCCCCGGGCGTGCGCGCGGCCTCGCGCGGGGTCGTGCGCGTGCTCGGCAGCGCCTGCGGGCTGGCGATCGAGGGCTCGGGCTGGATCGCGCGCGCGCATGAGATCGTCACCAACGCGCATGTCGTCGCCGGCGAGCTGGACACGACCGTCGAGGTCGGTGGTCGCCCGCCTGCCCTGCCCGCGGAAGCGATCGCGTTCGATCCGACCGCGGACATCGCGCTGCTGCGCGTCCCCGGCCTCGGCGTCGTGCCGCCTCTGCGCGTGGCGAGCGAACCCGCGTCCGGCAGCGCCGGCGCCATCCTCGGTTATCCCGAGAACGGTCCCTACGACGTACAGCCGGGACGCATCGGACTCACCCAGACGGTGCTCACCGACAACGTCTATGGACAGGGTCCCGTGCGCAGGCTGCTGACGCCTTTGCGCGGGCTGGTGCGACCCGGCAACTCCGGCGGTCCGCTCGTGGACGGGAGCGGCGCGGTCCTCACGACGGTCTTCGCCGGCACCGTCGGCGGCCATCCCGCCGGTGGCTACGGCGTGGCCAACGCGACCGTCGCGCGCCTCTTGGCCGATGCCGGATCGGCTGCGGTCTCGACCGGTCCCTGCGCGGCCGGTTGAGCGCTCGTCGCCCGCTCGTCGATCGCGATCTGCACCACCGCCAACCGGCGCACGAGCGCGGAGCGGACCTGCTCCAGCTCCGCGGCGCTCAGCAGCGTCGGGCCAGGCCCGCGACGAGTGGGGGTCGGTCGCGGCACGACGCCCGGGTGTTCGGCTTCGATCTCGCCGATCGCCCGCTCCAGTGTGGCGATCTGCGCCCGCAGCGCGCGCCTGCGCGCGAGCGCTCCGGCGGTCTCCTCGCCCATGTCCTCCATCTCGGCGCCGGCCGGGGCGGGCGTCTGCGTCGCCGGTGTGCTCGGTGCGCCCTGGGGCATGGCCACATACAGCGCCGCAGCGACCTCGCGCGGATCCACGCCGATCGCCTCGGCTTCGCGGGCCGCGTCGGCCGCGATCGTGCCGACGGCCGACGGTCGGGGGAGCGTGCGGGCGACGAACGTGCCGCTGCCCTGATGGCTTTCGAGCAGGCCTCGCTGCTCCAGCCTCTGGTAGACGGCGCGCACGGTGTTGACGTTCAGGCCGCTCGCCTCGGCCAGCTCGCGCAAGCCCGGCAGGCGCTGCCCGGGACGGAACTCGCCGTCGTAGATGCGCGCCGACAGCGCCCACCCGAGCTGCAGTCCGATCGGCACCTCGGCGTCGCGGTCGATGGCCGCCGCGAACTCGTCCAAGCGACGCTCGGCCGATCCGGCGTTGTCCAGCTGTGCACTCACAATCCCCACGGTAGCGCTTAGTTCGCCCAGAACGCTAGTGTGCTGGTTAACTAGTACACTGGCAGAATGAATCGTGCGTTTTTGCCGGCGCGAGGTTTGATGGAGGAGGTCGGGGACATGATGATCCTGACCGGCAGGACGATCTCATCCGCCCTGCGCCCCCCGTATCCATACGGTGAGGAGTTCGTGTCGCAGTTCCTGTTCGCGCTGCGGTTGTGCTGGTTGCCGCTGCTGATCTCCAGCGTGGCGATCAACTACGCCGTGCCCGGCATGCAGGCGGTGAACTTCTTTTCGCTCTTCGGCGCGCTCGACCGCGTCGGGGGCATCTTCGTGCTCGCCGCGCTGCGCGAACTCGGGCCGGCCGTGACCGCGATCGTGCTCGCGGGCGTCGCGGGCACGGCGATCACCGCGGACCTCGGGGCGCGCAAGGTGCGCGAGGAGCTCGACGCGCTGCAGGTGCTGGGCGTCGACCCGATCAAGAACCTGGTCGTACCCCGCTTTCTGGCGCTGATGCTGGCGACCGGTCTGTTCGATGTCTACGCGGTGCTGTTCGGCATCTTCGGAGGACTGCTCGCGGAGCTCGTCAACGGTCAGCCGCTGGGACCGTTCTGGACGACTTTCTTCGCCAACGCGGACATCACCGACCTGTGGGGATCGGTGCTGAAGACGACGATCTACGGGGCGATCATCGCGATCGTGTGCTGCTACAAGGGCATGACCGCCTCCGGCGGCGCCGAGGGCGTGGGCAGGGCGGTCAACCAGGCGGTCGTGATCTCCTTTCTGAGCCTGGGCGCCTTCAACTACGCCTTCACGCAGACGCTGCTCGCCACGCATCCCCAGATCCTCGTCATCAAGTGATCGCACCGGCAAGGCGGGCCAGCGGGTGAAAAGCCCGCGGGGAGGTCACCCGCTACGCTGACCGCCATGTCGAAGACCCTGCTGATCGCCGAGAAGCCCTCCGTGGGGCAGGACTTGGCGCGCGTGCTGAAGGGGCCGTTCCAGAAGAAGGAGGGGTGGCTGGAGGGGCCTGAGGACGTGGTCACGTGGGCGGTCGGCCACCTCGTGCAGCTGGCCGAGCCCGACGAGTACGACAAGAAGTTCAAGCGCTGGCGGATGGAGGACCTGCCGATCGTGCCCGATCGATTCAAGCTCGTGATCCGCGACGAACGCTCGCGCAAGCAGATGGCGGTCGTCACCGCACAGCTCGGCCGGGACGACGTCGATCTGGTGGTGAACGCCTGCGACGCCGGGCGCGAGGGGGAGTTGATATTCGCCTACCTGTACGAGAAGGCGAAAGGCAAAAAGCCCGTCAAACGGCTGTGGTTGAGCTCGATGACGAACGCCGCGATGAAAGCGGCGCTCGGCTCGCTGCGCCCCGCCGAGGAGCTCGCCTCGCTCGAGCAGGCGGCCCGGTCGCGCTCGGAGGCGGACTGGATCGTGGGGATGAACGCCACGCGCGCGGCGACGATCAGGCTGCGCAGCTCGTTCGACGGCGCGGTGTCGCTCGGGCGGGTGCAGACGCCGACGCTCGCGATCGTGGCGCGGCGCGAGGAGGAGATCAAGGCGTTCAAACCGGAGCCCTACTGGCTGGTCGACGCGACGTTCGCGGCGGGCCCGCCGGCGGACGACGGCGATGGTGCGACCAACGGTGCCGGTGGCGGCAACGGTGCCGAGGAGGCCGACGCGTACGCCGGGGAGGGGACGGACGGCGAGCGGGTCTATCGCGGGCGATTCCACGCCGGCGCGAAGCCGCGGATCGCGAGCGAGGCCGAGGCGGTGGCGATCGTCGAGGCGTGCGAGGGCTCCACGGCGACGATCACGAAGCTGGAGAAGAAAGAGCAGCGCGAGAAAGCGCCGATGCTGTACGACCTGACGACGCTGCAGCGCGAGGCGAACACGCGCTACGGGTTCTCCGCGAAACGCACGCTGGCGGCGGCGCAGCGCTGCTATGAGGAGCACAAGGCGCTGACCTACCCGCGCACCAACTCGCGGTATCTGACCAAAGACATGGTCGCCGAGATCAAGCCCACGGCCGAGCTGGTGGGGGGTCACGCGGAGTACAAAAAGGCGGCCGCGTACGTCACCGGAATGGATCTGCTGCCGCTGGGGAGGGTGGTCAACGACGCGAAGGTGACAGATCACCATGCGATCATCCCGACCAGGTCAGAGCACGATCTGGATCGCATGGGGTCGGACGACAAACGCATCTACGACATGGTCGCGCGCCGCTTTTTGGCGGTGTTCCATCCCGAGGCGGTGTTCGAGAACACGCGCGTGGAGAGCACGGTTCCCGCGGGCGAGGACGAGCGCGACGGCGGGTACGTCTTTCGCACGCGCGGGCGCCTGCTGCTGGTGCCGGGTTGGCGCGGGGTGTACGACGAGACCTCCGCCGCGAGCGCCGCGAAGACGAGCGGCGCCAGATCCGAGGGCGAGGAGGACGAGGGGGCAGACCAGCAGTTGCCGAAGCTCGAGCGGGGCGAGCGCGTGCGCACGCGCGAGATCGCGAGCGCGCGCAAGGAAACCAAACCGCCGCGGCGCTACAGCGACGCGTCGTTGCTGGGAGCGATGGAGACGGCGGGCAAGCTCGTCGACGACGACGAGCTGCGCGAGGCGATGAAGGACTCGGGCATCGGCACGCCGGCGACGCGGGCGGCGATCATCGAGCGGCTGATCACGGTCGGATACATCGAGCGCGACGGGCGCTCGCTGGTGGCGACGGACAAGGGCCTGAACGTGATCCGGCTGCTGAACGAGCACGCGCTGACCTCGCCGGGGCTGACGGGCGACTGGGAGAATCGGCTCGGCAAGATCGAGCGCGGCGAGGACTCGCGCGAGAAGTTCATGGGCGACATCGCGGGGTTCGCGAAGGAGACGATCGCCGAGCTGGACGAGAAGCTCAAGGACGTGCGCATCCCTCGCGCGAGCCTCGGGCCGTGTCCGGTGTGCGGGCACGAGATCATGGAAAACCGCAAGGGCTACTCCTGCTGGGCGCGCAACGATCCCGGATGCGGGTTCGTGATCTGGAAGGGCAAAGCCGGCAAGCAGTTGCCCGTGGAGGTCGCGCGCGAGCTGATCAAGACCGGCCACACGGCGCGCGCGATCACCGGCTTCAAAGGGCGCAGCGGGCGCAGCTTCAAAGCCCACCTCGCGCTCGAGCAGACCGAGGAGGGCAAATGGCGGGTCGAGTTCGACGAGCCCTGGGCGAAGGCGGGCGCCAAGCCGCCGGAGGCGGAGGCCGAGAGCGAGACGCCCGATACCGCGCGGGCGGCGAGCGATATCGAGGCGCGCACTGCCGCCTAGCGGGTTGACATCGGGGGGAGACCCGCAGGCCAGTAGGTTCGACCACCCGTAGTGGCGCCGGTCACCGCACCCGCCGGCGTATCGGGAGCAGCGCCCGCGGCGCGGGGGACGGGCCCGGCGCCGTTGCGCGATTCACGAGTGCTTGACGAATTGCGCGTGCGACCATGGTCGGCGTCCTCGCTGGAGCTGTGGATCGCGTGCCCGGCGCGGTGGTTCGTGGAGCGGATGCTGCGCCCCGACAGCCCCGAGCCCGACCCCGAGCCGCTGACGCGCGGGGGGCTCGCGCACGCGGCGCTGCGCGACACGCTGGAGGGGCTGCGCGAGCGCACGGGCTCGGCCCGGGTGACAACGGCGCGGCTGGGGCTGGCGCGCGAGCTGCTCGGCGAGTCGCTGGCGCGGCACGAGCCGGAGTTCCCGCTGTCGGTCCGCGCAGAGCGCGTGCCGAGCGCTCGCCGCCGGCTGGAGGCCGACCTGGAGCGCTACCTGACGCACGCGGCGGGCGCAGCGACGGGAGGCGACGCGGAGGGCGCCCCGCTGGAGCCGAAGTGGCTGGAGCTGGGGTTCGGGTTCGACGACGAGGAGGGTGCTCTGCCGGCGCTGGATCTCGGCGGGGGGGTGAGGTTGCGCGGGCGCATCGACCGCATCGACGTCACGCCCGCGGGCGAGGCGGTCGTGTACGACTACAAGGGCGCCCGGGTGACGCCCGGGGCGAGGTGGATCGAGGACGGCAAGATTCAGCTCGCGCTGTACATGCGCGCGGCCGAACGCCTGCTCGGAGTGCGCGTGGTGGGAGGGCTGTATCAGCCGCTGGGGGGCGTCGATCTGCGCGCGCGGGGGGTCCTGGACGCGACGGCGGGTGTGGGGGTGGAGTGCGTGCGCACCGATCTGCTGGACACATCGGAGATCGAGGCGCTCGTGCGGGACGCGGTCGGACTCGCGTGTGCGGCGGCGGCGCAGGCGGTGGCCGGAGCGATCGAGGCGCGGCCGCTTACCTGTGCCTACACGGGCGGGTGCTCGCACCCCGCGATCTGCCGGGCCGCGCGCTGATCGTGGAGCGGCTGACGGGATGGGAGCTGGCCGATCCGCAAGCGGGCGCAAGCGAGCCCGCGGATGCGGCCGAACTCACGGCCGAGGCGCCGGCGCCGAGGACGCTGACGCCTGAGCAGGAGCACGCCGTGAGGCGGCGCACCGAGCCGTTGCTGCTGTCCGCCGGGGCCGGGAGCGGCAAGACCTCGGTGCTGGTCGAGCGGTTCGTCAGGGCCGTGCGCGAGGACGGGATCGCGCCCGGGCGGATCCTGGCGATCACGTTCACCGAGCGCGCCGCGGGCGAGCTGCGCGAGCGTGTGCGCGCGCGGCTGCTCGAGCTCGGAGAGACGGTCGCTGCACACGCGATTGACGGTGCGTTCATCGGCACGTTTCACGGGTTCTGCGCGCGGATCCTGCGCGCGCACGCGCGCGAGGCGGGACTGGCGGAGAATCACGAGATCCTCGATGAGGGTCTCGCGGGACGGTTGCGCCGGCAGGCGTTCGCGCAGGCGCTCGGCGAGCTCGTGGGCGACGGGCATCGCAACGAGGCGGTCGATCTGATCGCCGCCTACACCGCCGACCGCGCGCGCGCGACGGTGCTCGGGGTGTACGCCGAGTTGCGCAGCCGCGGGCAGCGCGCGCCGCGACTGCCGCCGCCCCAGCCCGGGCGCGCGCCGAGCGGGCAGGCGGAGCTGTTGGGAGCCGCCGAGCTGGACGCGGCGGGCGCACGGGAGGCCCGCGCCGTGGATACGGCGGGCGCGCGCGCGATCGTGCTGTGGGACGAGCTGCTGGGTCGGTTCGGCGAGCGTTACGACGCCGCCAAGCGCGCGCGCGACGGCGTGGACTTCGACGATCTCGAGCTGCTCGCGGGCGAGCTGCTCGCCCGCGAGCAGCGGATCAGACGGGCCTGGGCGGAGCGGTTCGAGCTGCTGATGGTGGACGAGCTGCAGGACGTCAACCCGCGTCAGCTTCAGCTCGTGAGCGCGCTGGAGCGCGAGAACCTGTTCACGGTGGGCGACGAGTGGCAGTCTATCTACGGATTTCGTCACGCCGACGTCGGCCTGTTCAGGGAGCGTGACGCGCGCCTTCGGCCGCTGGGGCAGAGCCTGCGGCTGGCGCACAACTTCCGCGGGCGCCCGCAGCTGCTCGGAGCGGTGAACGCCGTGTTCGCGCGGCGATTCGGCGAGACCTACATTCCCCTGCGCGCGGGCCGCGAGAGCGAGCGCGAGTCCTGGGCGCACGGCGAACCGCGCGTCGAGCTGCTGCTCACCGACAGGCGCGGCTGGAGCGACGCGCGGGCTCTCCTCGCGGCGGCCGGCGGACAGGTCTCGGGCGCGGCGGACTGGCGGGAGGCCGAGGCGCGCGCGCTGGCGCGGCGCGTGCGGGAGCTCGTCGCGGCCGGGCGCGCGAGCGCCGGTCAGGTGGCGGTGCTGTTGCGGGGCATGGGCGACATCGACTGCTACGAGCAGGCCCTGCGCGCGCAGGGCCTGCATACGGTCGCGAGCGCCGGGTCGTTCTGGGCGCGTCAGGAGGTGGCCGACCTGCTCGCGTACCTGCGCGCGCTGGCGGATCCCGGCGACGAGCTCGCTCTGTATGGCGTGCTGGCCTGTCCGCCGGTGGGACTGGCGAGCGACGATCTGGCCCTGCTGGCGCGCGAGGCGCGCGAGCAGGAGCGCAGCGTGTGGGAGGTGGCCCGCCATCCCGACGGAGGAGGAGGAGCAGCAGCGGCAGCCACTGCTACGACTCCCACCACTGCCACCACAACCGACGCGACGGGCTGTGGCGCGGCCGTTCCCCCGCGGGACGGTGGGCGCGAGCGTGCGGCCGAGCACTGCGCGTGGCTGGAACGAGAGCGCGAGCTGGCGGATGCGCTGACGCTGGCGCAGCTGCTCGAGCGGGCGATCGAGCATGGCGGTCATGCGGACCGTCTGCGCACCGGGGAGGACGGACAGCGTAGGCTCGCGAACGTGCACAAGCTGATCGGGTTGGCGGGGGAATGGGAACGCAGCGAAGGGCGCGACCTGCGCGGGTTCCTCGACGAGGCGGCGTTCCAGCAGGGGGCGGGCGGCATGGGGTTTCAGGCGAGCGCCGAGACGACCGCCGAGCCCGACGCTGCTACGCCCGTCGCGGGCGCGGGGGCGATGGACGCGGTGCGGCTGATGAGCGTGCACGCCGCCAAGGGGTTGGAGTTCGACGTGGTCTGCGTGGCCGACCTCGGTCGCGCGCCGAGCGTCGGCGTGCCCGACCTGCTCGTGCAGGGCGATCGCGTCGGGGTCCGGCTGGTGGGGCTCGCCGACCCCGAGCCGCGCCCGGCGTTGGACTACGCGCAGCTGGCGCAGGAGCGCCGCGAGGCTCAGGCGCAGGAGGAGGACCGGATCGTGTACGTCGCGATGACCCGCGCGCGCGAGCGGCTGCTGCTGAGCGGTGCGGTGGACTTCTCCGGCTGGCCACGCGAGCGCCCGGGCGCGGCCCCGATCGCGTGGCTGGGGCCGGCGCTGGCAAGCGAGCTGCCCGCGCTGTGCGCCGAGGCGGCGCGGCGTGTCCCGGAGGACGCCGATGTGCTCGCCGGCGCCGCGGAGAGGGCGGGCGGCATTGCGGATCAGGCGGGCGGGGAACGGGCGACGGGGACTCGAGGAGCGCCCGTGCTGAGGGTGGACGGGACCGACGTGCCGTTGCGGTTGGCTCTGAGCACGCCCGTGGCGGCGGCGTGAGTCAGGCGCGACCCTCGGACGACGAGCTGTTCGCCCAGGCGCGCGCGGGCGAGGAGCGCGCGCGCGAGGAGCTCGTCGAGCGCTACCTGCCGCTGGCGCGGCGGCTGGCGCGTCGCTACCAGCGCAGCGAGGAGCCGCTGGAGGATCTGACGCAGGTCGCCTCGCTGGGGCTGCTGAAGGCGGTGGACCGCTACGACACGACCCGCGACACGGCGTTCTCGAGCTTTGCGGTGCCGACGATCCTCGGCGAGCTGCGGCGCCACTTTCGCGATCGCACCTGGTCGGTTCGGGTCCCGCGCGAGTTGCAGGAGCTGGCGTTGCGCGTGGACAAGATGGCCTCGGGGCTGTCCTCCGAGCACGGCCGGGCGCCGACGGTCGGCGAGATCGCCGCCGCGATGGGCTGCACCGATGAGCAGGTGCTGGAGGCGCTGCAGGCCGCCGGGGCCTACCGCGCGGGCTCGCTGGACGCGCCGCGGTCGGGGACCGGAGAGGACTCGGCGGGGGAGAGCGTCGCCGACGCGATCGGCATGCAGGAGGGCGGGTTCGAGCGCGCGGAGGAGCGCGCGACGCTGGGGCCGATGTTCGCCCGCATCACCGAGCGCGAGCGGTTGGTGCTGACGTTGCGCTTCGCCGAGGATTTGACCCAGGCCGAGATCGGCGAGCGGATCGGCGTCTCGCAGATGCAGGTGTCGCGGCTGATCCGCCAAGCGCTCGCGCGGCTGCGGGAGGGTATGCGCGAGGAGCCGCCGCCCGCCAGGTGATCGTGATCGGACCCCGCTCCGGATCGCCCGTCCGGGCTTGGAGCGCAAACGCCCGGCGCGGGCTGCGGTGCCCACGGGTTGACATCGACTCGAAAGCCGTCAACATTGTGAGCATGCCCCGATCGATGTGGATGGGCACGCTCAACTTCGGTCTCGTCAGCATGCCGGTCAAGCTGTACAGCGCCGTCACCAACAAGAGCGTGCACTTCAACCAGCTGCACGGCGCGGACCATGCGCGCATCCAGCAGAAGCGCGTGTGCTCGGCTGATGGCGAGGAGGTTCCGTTCGAGGAGATCGTCAAGGGTTACGAACTGGCGCCCGAACGGTACGTCGTGATCGAGGACGCAGAGCTCGCTGCGCTCGCGCCCGAGGCGACCCGCACGATCGAGATCCAGGACTTCGTCGAGATCGACGAGATCGACCGCATCTACTTCGACCAGCCGTACTACATCGTCCCCAACCGCGGTGGCGCGCGCTCGTACAAGCTGCTGCTGCAGGCGATGCGCGACACCGGCAAGGTCGGGATCGCGCGCGTCGTGCTGCGCTCCCGCGAGCGGCTCGTCGCGGTGCATCCGCGCGAGGACGTGCTGATGATGACCACGCTGAGCTACGCGGATGAGATCAACCAGACGAGCGAGCTGCGCGAGCTCGGCGGCGAGGAGGAGTCCGCCACCGTCGGCGAGCGCGAGCTGGACGTCGCGCGCCGGCTGGTGCAGTCGCTGGCGGAGCCGTTCGACATTGCCCGCTACCGCGACACCTACCGCGAGGCCGTGCTCGAGCTGATCGACCGCAAGGCCAGCGGCGAGGAAATCGTGATCGAGCCGCGCCCCGCCGTGGAGGCGCTGCAGTCTCCGGACCTGATGGGCGCGTTGCAGGCGAGCCTGGAGCGAGCCCGCGAGCGTGGCGGGAGCAAAGTGGCGGCCAACGGCAAGGATGGGGGGCGCAAGCAAGCTCCCGCCAAGAAAGCCCCGGCCAAGGCCGCCGCCAAGTCTCCCGCGAAGACGAAGAGCGGCTGATCGGACGAAGCCGGCGGCTGATCAGGCGAAGCCGATGGTGAGGATCAGCTCCTCGCCGTCGCCGTCCGGCGCGGGCTCCACGCGGCGGCTGTCGGAGTAGCGCTCGATCACGTTGCCGACGTCCGGGAGCAGAGCGTCGTCCAGAAGTCCCGCCGCGCCGCCCGCGCGCAGCTCGGCCACGCGCAGCTCGATCGCGCGCTCCTCCGCGGTCAGCGTGTAGGCGACATGGCTGTCGCGAACATGGGCGGGGGCATGCGCGGAGATCGCGTCGCACAGGATCAACGCGTCATCGAAGCGGTCCAACGGACACTGGGCCCGGGCGAGGATCATCGACGCGACGCGGTTCAGCACCGGCCCCGCGAGCGGGCCGGTCGCCACGCGCAGCGAGACGGGCCCCGGCGGACCCGGCGGACCCGGCGGCGATGGGGCGTCCGGCTCGGGCGTCGTCGAGTCGCTCACGTCCGCGGAGTCGGGTCGATCTGGTCGTCCTGCCCGTCCGCCGGCGCTACCGGACCCGCCGGGGCGCTCGAAGAAGCCCCGTTCGCCTGCCCGTCGGACAGCAGGAACGTCATGCACACCTCCGTGCGTTCCTGCTCGTCGCGCCCGAGCTGCACGGACTCCGCCAGCGAGGCGATCAGCGGCAGGCCCAGGCCGAGGCCGGGGCTGTCCGGGTGCGGCGCGATGCCGGGCCCCCGGTCGCGCACCACCACGGTGAGGGCGCCGTCGTCCACCGTGGCGAGCACTTCCAGCGGCCCGGGGGTCTCGCCGGCATAGGCGTGGACGACCACGTTGGAGCAGGCCTCGGTGACCGCCAGGCGCACATCGGAGAGCAGCTCCTCGTCCACGGCGAGCGCCTCGCCGAGCGCTCCGAACGCGTGGCGGATCAGCGCAATGTTCTCTGCCCGAGCCGGGAGCGCTAGCTCCATGTCCGGCGTCATACTCGCTCCTGGGGTACTCGAGTTGCCTGCGTCATCACTGATAGTGCCCGGTAGCGGCGATTCTCACACGCCGAGCATACGCCAGGACCCGCGGCGCCGGTCCGCGAGCGCGCGTGTGGGTGCAGGCGGAGCGCGAGCTTCGAGGGAAGTGCAAGCGCCGGGCGGAGCGGCCAGGGCCGTGTGCGGGGCGTGTTTTGGGCGAGGCGGTGGACATCCACGGCTGTGTGCGCTCGCGGCGCAGTGCGCGAACGCTCGCGCGCTGTGAGCGCTGATACCCTTTCCACTCCGCCTCAGGTGTCCGCCCGTGCCCGCGCGTCGTGTGTCGTTTGCGCGGGAATGCACCGCCCCCAGGGAGCACTTCCATGACTTCGCACACCATGCAGCCGCCCAAGGCCGTCGGACTCTACGACCCCCGCTTCGAGCACGACGCGTGCGGCGTGGGCATGGTCGCGCGCCTGGACAACACGCCGACGCACGAGGTCGTGGAGCGGGGGATTGCCGCGCTGCGCAACCTCGAGCACCGGGGCGCCTCCGGCGCCGATCCGTGCACCGGCGACGGCGCGGGGATCCTGATGCAGATGCCCGACGAGCTGCTGCGCGCGGTGGTCGAGTTCGAGCTGCCGCCGGCGGGTCGCTATGGGGTGCTGATGTGCTTCCTGCCCTCCGCGGACGAGGCCCGTCGCGTGCGGCTGGGAGAGCTGCTGGAGCGGACCGTCGTGCAGGAGGGCCAGACGGTGCTCGGCTGGCGCGAGGTGCCGGTGGCGCCGGAGCACACCGGCGAGGTCGCCGGCGCCTGCCGTCCGGAGATCCGCCAGCTGTTCGTCGGCGCGGGCTCTCACGGCGCGGCTGGGACCGTGGTGGCTGGGACCGGGTCCGGTGGCGCGGGCGAGACGGGTGCAGTCAGCGGAGGGTTCGACCAGGATGCGTTCGAGCGCAAGCTGTACGTGATCCGGCGCGTGTGCGAGCTGAGCCCGGAGGGCGAGGGGCTGTATGTCGCGTCGAGCTCCTCGCGCACCCTCAACTACAAGGGCATGCTGATCAGCTGGCAGCTGGCCGAGTTCTACCCCGACCTGCGCGACGAGCGCTGCAAGAGCGCGCTGGCGCTCGTGCACTCGCGCTTCTCGACGAACACGTTTCCCAGCTGGGAGCTCGCCCACCCCTACCGGACGATCTGCCACAACGGCGAGATCAACACGGTGATGGGCAACGTCAACTGGATGCGCGCGCGCGAGTCCGAGCTCTCGAGCGAGCTGTTCGGCGAGGATCTGCCCAAGATTTTGCCGGTCGTCACACCGGGCAATTCCGACTCGGCGACGTTCGACAACGTGATGGAGCTGCTCATGCTCGCCGGGCGCTCGCCGGCGCACGCGGCGATGATGATGATTCCCGAGGCCTATCGCGACCGCGAGGACCTGCCCGCGGACCTGGTCGGGTTCTACGCCTACCACGCCTGTCTGATGGAGCCGTGGGACGGTCCGGCGTCGGTCGCGTTCACCGACGGGCGCGTCGTCGGCGCGACGCTCGACCGCAACGGGCTGCGTCCGGGGCGCTGGGTCCAGACGGCCGACGGGCACGTCGTGCTCGGCTCGGAGACGGGCATGCTCGATGTCGCCCCGTCGGAGATCAAGCGCCTGGGACGGCTGCAGCCGGGCAAGCTGTTCCTCGTCGACCTGCAGCGCGGGCGGATCGTCGAGGACGGCGAGGTCAAGCGCGCCCTCTCCACGCGCAGGCCCTACCGCGAGTGGTTTCAGCGCAGCTCGGTGGCGTTCGAGGAACTCGAGCGCTCCGAGCAGGTGACGATCTCCGATCAGCCGCTGCACCGCCGCCAGCGCGCGTTCGGCTTCACCCAGGAGGATCTGCGCGTGCTGCTGAGCCCGATGGCGCGCGACGGGGTCGAGCCGATCGGCTCGATGGGCAACGACATCTCCCTCGCCGTCCTGTCCGACCAGGCGCCGCCGCTGTTCTCCTACTTCAAGCAGCTGTTCGCCCAGGTCACCAACCCGCCGATCGACCCGATCCGCGAGGAAATCGTGATGAGCCTCGAGACGACCCTCGGCAGCGAGCGCAACCTGTTTGAGGAGACGCCCGAGCACGCGCACAAGCTCGTGCTGGAGCGCCCGATCCTGCTCAATCGCGAGCTCGAGACCCTCAGGCACGTCTCGCATGAGCTGTTCAGGGCGAGCACGATCGACATCACGTGGCCCGTCCTCGACGGCGCCGCCGGCATGGCGGGCGCGCTGGAGCGCGTTTGCGAGCAGGCGCACGAGGCGATCGCCGCGGGCGTCAACATCATCGTCCTGTCCGATCGCCTGCTCGGCCCGCGCCGCGCGCCGATCCCGTCGCTGCTGGCGGTCGCTTCCGTGCACCACCACCTCGTGCGCGAGGGCACGCGGCTGCGCGTGGGGATCGTGCTGGAGTCCGGCGAGCCGCGCGAGGTGCACCACTTCGCGACGCTGATCGGCTACGGCGCGAGCGCGATCAACCCGTACCTGCTGCTGGAGACGCTCGACGAGCTGGTCATCGAGGGTCGGATCGCGCCCGGCGCGAGCGACGGCGCGTCGGACGGGGCGCGGCGACCGGCGGGCGAGGAGCTGAACGCGCACCTGGAGCAGGCCGCCCAGAACACGATCAAGGCGATCGGCAAAGGGCTGTTGAAGACGATCTCCAAGATGGGCATCTCCACGATCCAGTCCTACCGCGGCGCGCAGATCTTCGAGGCGGTCGGCCTGGAGCGCGAGCTGATCGACCGGCACTTCGCCGGCACCGCCTCGCGCATCGGCGGGGTCGGGCTGGACGTGCTCGCGACCGAGGCGCTGGAGCGCCATGCGCGCGCCTATCCGACTCCCGAGGACGACCTGCTCCCGGTCGGCGGGGTGTACGCGTGGCGGCGCGACGGCGAGCACCACATGTGGAACCCCGAGACGATCGCGCTCGTCCAGCACGCGGTGCGCGCGGTGAACGGCAACGTCGCGGCCGCGCTGGCAGGCGAGGGCGACGCGCTCGCGGAGGTGCGCTCCAGCGAGGCTTACGCCAAGTACCGGGAGTACGCTCGCGCGATCAACGAGGACGCGGCGCGCAGGGCGACGTTGCGCGGTCTGCTCGAGATCGGACCCCGCGAGGATGCCGCCGCCGCGTGTTGGCCGATCTCCGATCGGTCGATCGCCCTGGAGGAGGTCGAGCCCGCGAGCGAGATCGTGCGGCGCTTCTGCACGGGCGCGATGAGCCTCGGCTCGATCTCGCGCGAGTCCCACGAGACGCTGGCGATCGCGATGAACCGCCTCGGCGGGCGCTCGAACACGGGCGAGGGCGGGGAGGACCCCGCGCGCTACACACCCGACCCCAACGGCGATCGCCGGCGCTCGGCGATCAAGCAGGTCGCCTCGGGCCGCTTCGGCGTGACGATCCACTACCTCGTCAACGCCGATGAGCTGCAGATCAAGATGGCCCAGGGCGCCAAGCCCGGCGAGGGCGGTCAGCTGCCCGGACACAAGGTCGACCGCTACATCGGCGCTATCCGCCACACGACGCCCGGAGTGGGCCTGATCTCGCCGCCGCCCCACCACGACATTTACTCGATCGAGGATCTCAAGCAGCTGATCTACGACCTGCGCTGCTCCAACCCTCCGACCGAGTCCAGCCCGGGGGCGCAGGTGTCGGTCAAGCTCGTCGCCGAGGTCGGCGTCGGCACGGTCGCCGCGGGCGTCTCCAAGGCCAACGCCGACCGCGTGCTGATCTCCGGCCACGACGGCGGCACCGGCGCCTCGCCGCTGTCCTCGATCCAGGCCGCGGGCGTGCCGTGGGAGATCGGGCTGGCCGAGACCCAGCAGACGCTGCTGCTCAACGACTTGCGCTCGCGCATCGTGGTGCAGACCGACGGCCAGCTGAAAACCGGCCGCGACGTCGTGATCGCGGCGATGCTCGGCGCGGACGAGATGGGCTTCTCCACCGCGCCGCTGATCGCGACGGGCTGCATCATGATGCGCGCCTGTCACCTGAACACCTGCCCGGTGGGCATCGCCACGCAGGACCCCGTGCTGCGCGAACGCTTTACGGGCACGCCCGAGCACGTCGTGAACTTCTTCTTCTTCGTCGCCGAGGAAGTGCGCGAGATCCTCGCCTCGCTGGGCCTGCGCTCGCTGGAGCAGGCGATCGGCCGCGTCGACCTGCTGCGCGCGCAGCGCGCGATCGAGCACTGGAAGGCGCGGGGGGTCGACCTCACGCACATCCTCACCCACGTCGAGCTGTCTGAGGACGCCCCCCGGCGGCGCATCGAACCGCCGCCGCCGGTGCTGACAGACGCGCTGGACTGGGAGCTCGTAAAGCGCTCGGCCGGCGCGATCGAGCGGGGCGAGCGCATCGCCTTCGCGCTGCCGATCCGCAACGTCAATCGCTGTGTCGGCGGCATCCTCTCCAGCCACATCGCTCGCGCGCACGGCGCGGCCGGGCTCCCGGAGAGCTCGATCGAGGTCTCCTTCGAGGGCTCGGCCGGGCAGAGCTTCGGCGGCTGGCTCGCCCCGGGCGTGACGTTTACGCTGCGTGGCGACACCAACGACTACGCCGGCAAGGGACTGTCCGGGGGCGTGCTGGCGGTGCGCCCGCGCGAGGGCATGGCGAGCGAGTTCGTCGCCGAGGAGAACGTGATCGTCGGCAACACGCTGCTGTACGGGGCGACCGGCGGGCGCGCGTTCTTCCGCGGCCTGGCGGGCGAGCGCTTCGCCGTGCGCAACTCCGGCGCCTGCGCGGTCGTGGAGGGCGTGGGCGATCACGGCTGCGAGTACATGACGGGTGGGCGCGTAGTCGTGCTCGGGCCGACCGGACGCAACTTCGCCGCCGGCATGAGCGGCGGGGTCGCATACGTGCTCGACGAGGACGGCACGTTCGCGCGGCGGTGCAACATGGGCATGGTCGGCTTCGAATCGCTCGGCGAGGAGGATGGGGCCGAGCTGCGGGCGCTGATCTCCGAGCACGGCCGGCGCACCGACTCCCCGGTCGCCGCCCGGGTGCTGGCGGAGTTCGACGACCTCCTCGCGAAGGGGGCGTTCGTGAAGGTGATGCCCCACGACTACAAGCGCGTGCTGGCCGAACGCGTGGCCGAGACACGGGAGGCCTCCTCGCCACAGGAGACCCCGCCGGCGGTAGCGGCCTGATGAGCAAGCTGGAGATATTCGGCTGTGGAAGGCTGGGCGCCGGCATGCCCGGAAGGCGTGGGGCCTGATGGGCAAGCTCGGCGGCTTTTTGCAGATCGAGCGCCACGGGATTCCCTACCGGGATCCCGACGAGCGCGCGCACGACTATCGCGAGTTCCTGATCACCCGTCCGACGCAGGAGCTGCGCGAGCAGGGCGCGCGCTGCATGGACTGCGGCGTGCCGTTCTGCCACAACGGCTGCCCGCTCGGCAACCTGATCCCCGACTGGAACGACCTCGTCTACCGCGACCGCTTCGAGGACGCGATCGTCCAGCTGCACGCGACGAACAACTTCCCCGAGCTCACCGGCCGCCTGTGCCCCGCCCCGTGCGAGGCGGCGTGCGTGCTGGAGATCCGCGAGAACGACGCGGTCACGATCAAACAGATCGAGCTGGCGATCGTCGACCGCGCGTGGCAAGAGGGCTGGATCGTCCCGCGCCCGCCCCGCCGCGAGACCGGGCAGTCGGTCGCCGTGATCGGCTCGGGACCGGCGGGCATGGCCGCCGCCCAGCAGCTGCGTCGCGCGGGCCATCGCGTCGTGCTGTTCGAGCGCGACGAGGCCGCCGGCGGCCTCGCGCGGTTCGGCGTGCCCGACTTCAAGATCGAGAAGCGGATCGTCCAGCGGCGCGTCGAGCAGCTCATTGCCGAGGGCGTGGAGCTGCGCTGCGGGGTGGAGGTCGGCGGTCCGGGGGGCGTAGGCGTCGAGGAGCTGCGCGGCGCATTCGACGCCGTAGTGCTCGCCACCGGCTCGCGCGTGCCACGCGACCTGCCTGTCCCCGGTCGCGAGCTCGACGGGGTGCACTTCGCGATGGACTACCTCTATCAGCGCAACCGCTGGGCCGCGCGCGAGTTCGGCCCCGCCCCAGACGCCCCGCAGCCTGCCGACGGACCGCAGATCAGCGCGCGGGACAAGGATGTCGTCGTGATCGGCGGCGGCGACACGGGCGCGGACTGTGTCGGCAACGCATTGCGCGAGGGCGCGCGCTCGATCGTCCAGCTCGAGCTGCTGCCCGAGCCGCCGGAGCGCCGCCCCGACGACCGCACGCCGTGGCCGGAGTGGCCGCTGAAGTACCGCATGAGCTACGCGATGGAGGAGGCGTTGACCGAGGGCGTGGGCGAGCAGGACTACTCGATCGTGACGACCCACTTCTCCGGCGACGCGGATGGCGGGGTGGTGGCGCTGCACGTCGCCCGGGCCGAGCCCGCGCCCCCGTTCGCCCCGATCGCCGGAACCGAGCGCGAGCTCCCGGCCCAGCTGGTGCTGCTGGCGATGGGGTTTCTGCATCCCGAACAGAGCCTGCTGGATCAGCTCGGCGTCGAGAAGGACCCGCGCGGCAACGTCAAGGCCGTCAGGCCCTACACGACCTCCGTCGAGGGTGTCTTCGCCGCCGGCGACGCCCGCCGCGGGCAGTCGCTGATCGTGTGGGCGATCAACGAGGGCCGTCAGTGCGCGCGCATGGTCGACCGCTACCTCGCGGGCCGGCGCAACGGCGCGGTCGCGGGTGCGCAGACCCTGCCCGAAGACCAGGCGCTCGCCGGTCACGCCGACGCCGACGAAGGCCCCGAGGGCCCGCCGACACACGTCGGGCCCGGTGTGCCCGCGGAGTAGCTCCCCAAGCACACCGAGCCCGTCTGCGCCGAGCCGGTCGGCTACCGTGCGCCGCCGAGGGGCTCTCCATCGGCTCGGTCCCCAGCGCGGTGGTAGGAATCTGGTGCTACCATTGGGCTGTGTCCGTGCAAAAGGTTTCCATCTCCCTCGACGAGACCGTGCTCCTGGCTGCGCGTGAGGCGGCCAAGCGCCGCGACATGAGTCTGTCGGCGTGGCTGAACGGCGTGGCCGCCGAGGCGCTGGCCCACGAAACGAGCATCGAGAAGGGTCTTCAGGGCGTCGCGGAATGGGAAGCCGAAAACGGGCCGATCACCGCTGAGGAGCTGGCCAAGGCCGACGCCATCCTCGATGCCGCGGGGATCGGCATTAAGCGCGAGTCCGCTCGCGCCGCGTGACCGGCGTCACCTACGACACGGGTGCGTTGATCGCGGCCGAACGCGATTCGAGATCGGTGTGGCGACTGCACAGACGCATGATCGAACGCGGGATGCAGCCAACGCTCCCGACGGTCGTCCTGGGCCAGGCCTGGCGCGGCGGTCCCCAGGTAGGGCTTTCGCGGCTGGTGAACGGGTGTCGCATCGAGCCGTTCACCGAGGCGCAGGCACGTGCCGCCGGGGCGGCCCTCGCCGCGAGCGACGGCCGCGACCTGGTCGATGCGGCGGTCGTCGTCACCGCGCTCGCCCGCGGCGATCTGATCGTCACCAGCGATCCCGACGACCTGCGGCGGATCGCAACTGCCATCGGCCGCTCCGTCGAGGTCTACGTCGTCTGAGCCGGGCGGCGGCTGGCGTCCGCGCCGTCTCGGATCGCGGTAGGTCATTGACTCGGATTGCGGAAGAAAAAGGTCTCGAATTGCGGAAAGTTTTGCTCTCGAATCGCGGAGAGTACCCTAGAATGGGCGGGGATGTCAGCGCTCGCGAGCTGCGATCTCTGCTGAAGTTGAGCGCCAAGCTGGGAAGACAGTTCGTGGGAGGCGTGGTGCTCTACACCGGCGCGCGCGCATACACCCACGAAGGGATTCAGATCCTGCCGATCAGCCGGCTCTGGCGAGTCGGGCGCCGCTGAGCTGTTCGTCGGCACGCGACTCCGTCATCGGTACATGCGTGTCCGGGTGCGAGCTTTGGTGGGTGACCCATAGCCTGCCCCTTCGTCGGGTTGCGGTCGGCGCCGGTCACGGCACCTACCGGCGTTGAGGTCGCGCTTTTGGTGGCGGTCGATGACTGGCCGGTTTTCGCTCTGCGGAGCGGTGCGCGCAGCGTTCTGTACGTGTGGTTTGCGCACTCGACGAAGTCCGCACTTGACAACCCCTGTTATAGACGCTATGTTCTTGGTTGTCATGACTCCCGCTTGAGGAGTCGGGCACAAACATAGGATCGGGTTTGGGTCTTCCTTCGTGGTCGACCTTGTAGCGCTTATAGAGGGTTTCTTCGGAGAGGGACCTGAATCGCTTCGGTGAGGGAGCTGTTTTCGCGTGAGTTCGTTGGGGACATACGTGCCAGAGATTGCCGCGCGCCCGGTGGGGTCCGTAGGTAGATGCGTCAGCAGCGCTGACTCATCTCTCTCTCTCTCTCTCTCTCTCTTGTCCGCTTAGCGCCGCTGATCTAACCGCCGAAGCGCCGCAGGGTTTCGCCCCCCACGCGGGGCATGGTCACCCGTACCACGCGCCTTGTTCGAAGCTACCCTGCCACGCGCGCAATGAGGTTCGCCGCCCGCACAAGGTAACACGAGACCGGAGCAGTGCTTACACGCACGCGAACGGCCGGCAAGCCCACTGTGAGCTGTATTGCCGTGCGTCTGGAGGCGTAGCTGGGACTCCCCGCGCTTCGTCCTTGCAACGCGCTTCGGTGTATCTCAGGTCTTCACATGCGAGGCGTCGCGATGTGGCGATTGTCTGCCGTGCGCCTGGAGGCGTAGCAGGGACACCACACGCTTCGTTCTTGCAACGCGCTCCGTCTCGCACGAGATGCACCCGGAGGGTCGCGTGATGGCCTCGCGCGCGGGCGTTCGTCGACACGGGCAGAGCACGGTCGCGCGTTCGCGTGCTGCTGCTCGCCGGGGTGATGACTCGCGTGCGCAGGTCTCGGAGATGCAGCGCTCGCGGCTGCTGGCCGCGGCCGTACGGACGGTCGACGAGCTTGGCTACGCGAGTGCGACGGTTGCGCCTATAACGCAGCGTGCGCGTGTGTCGCGGCGCACGTTCTACGAGCTGTTCGCCAATCGCGAGGAGTGCGTCGCGGCGGTGTTGGAGGACGCGGCGCGGCGGATCGGCGCTGAGATCGAGCGGGCCGGTCTCGGGGGCAGGCCGTGGCGTGAGCGGGTGCGCGGCGGGTTGTGGGCGATCCTGTCGTTCTTCGATCGCGAGCCGGTACTGGCGCGGGTGTGCGTGGTGCAGGCGCTGCGTGGCTCGCAGGCGGTGTTGGAGCGTCGCGAGGAGATCCTGCGGGGTCTGGCTCGCGTCCTTGACGAGGGTCGTGGGGAGAGCGCTCGCGGTCAGGGGTGTCCACCGCTGACGGCGGAGGGTCTCGTCGGCGCTGCGTTCGCGATCGTCTACGCGCGCTTGTTGCGCGGCGACTCAGAGCCCCTCACGTGCTTGCTCCCGGAACTGATGGGCATGATCGTGCTGCCCTATCTCGGGCCGGCCGCCGCGCGTCGCGAGCAGGCGCTGCCCGTGCCGGCCTCGACGAGTGGTTCGGCCGCGCGGGATGGTGTGGCGCCGCGCGTCGAGCACGATCCGCTGGAGGGCATCCCCATGCGCTTGACGTATCGCACCGCACGGGTGCTGGAAGACGTCGCGGAGCATCCGGGTGTGAGCAATCGCATGGTCGCTGAGCTCTCGGGGATCGTGGATCAGGGACAGGTCTCCAAGCTGCTGGCGCGGTTGGAGCGTTTGGGGTTGTTGCAGAACATGGGTGAGGGTCACGTCCGGGGTGAGCGCAACGCGTGGCGGTTGACCGGCAGAGGTGTGCAGGTGACACAGACGATCAGCGCGCACGCGCACAACAACGGGGAGGTCGCGTAAATGCGCCTGAAGAAGGCAAATGTGGGAGCGTGCATATGCGCGCTCGCGTCCCTCGTCGTCCTGTCTGGCGTGGGTCTCACGGCTGTCCCCGCGCTCGCGCTCAATCCAGAACGTCATTACGAGATGGTCAGCCCCGTGTACAAGGGAGGCTACGGCGCGAACGGAATCGAAGCGCTGGCGATCGACGGGGAAAGCGTGGCTTTCGTATCTCTCGGGGCGTTCGCGGGCGCACCGTCGAGCCCTGCCCTGAATAGTTATCTCGCGCGTCGCGGCGCGTCCGGCTGGTCGACGGTGCCGTTGATGGCTCCCGCAGCGATCGCCCCGTGGGTGAACGGTCTAAAGAGCCCGAGCGACTTCTCGCCGACGCTTGATACCTCGCTCACGTTCACGAAACCGGGTGCGAACTACGGCGCCGCGTTCCCTGGCTTCGAAGGCGAGTACCTGCTACACCCGACCGGGCTTCCTGACAACGCCGCCGGGTTCTCGCTCGCCGGGCAGATACTGGCCACTGTCGACAAGAAACCCCTACGACTAGAGCCCCCGGCGGCGCCAAGTGCCGATTTCTCCCATATCGTCCTGACCACGGGCAATACCGAACGCCTGCTGGAACAAGCGCCCGTCGCGGAAAACGAGAAAGGCCTGTATGACATGTCGGTGAATGGTCCGGGGGCGCCGTCGCTGAAGCTGGTGGCGCTCAAGAACAACGGCGAACTGATCGACCGCTATTGCGGGGCAGCTCTCGGTACCGCTGTCGGTAAGGCGAGCAAGTTCAACGCCATCGTGGCTGACGGCGCTGTGATTTTCTTCACGACGAACGCGAACGAAGCGTCGAAGGAATTCTGCGATGGCGCCGAAGGCGAACCAGGCCCGCAACCACAGAATCCCGCGATCGTGTACGCGCGCCTCGCTGGCCAGCGAACGCTGCAGATCTCGGCGCCGCTCGCAGCCGATTGTGAAGTGACGGCTCCGTGTCATGCCGCGCCGCAGATGCGCGCCGAATTCGTGGGAGCCGATGAAGCCGGGGCGAAAGTGTTCTTCGAGACGAGCCAGCCGCTGGTGAGCGGCGACCGCGACACGGGCAACGACCTGTATATGGCCACGATCGGATGTCCGTCCGGAAGAGAAAGTTGTGCTGTCGCGGAACGGGAAGTGACGGGACTCACCCAGGTTTCTCGCGACCCGACTGCCGGGCAGGCCGCGGAAGTGCAGGGCACGGTGCGGATGGCCGGAAACGGCTCGCGTGTCTACTTGGTCGCGCGTGGTGTGTTGACCAGCGGCCCGAATGCGGAAGGACGGACGCCGGTATTGGGTGCAGACAACCTTTACGTGTATGACAGTGTAAATGCCAGCATGACGTTCGTCGCCGATCTCTGCTCCGGGCCGGGAGCATCCGGCGAATCCGGCGACTCGAACTGCCCAGCAACGCTAACGGTCAACGCAAATGACACGGCAGTATGGAACGGGAACGCAGAAACGGCGGGCGATGGCCGATTCCTTGTGTTTGAATCATTTGCTCGACTCGCCGGTGGTGACTCCGACACGAGAAAGGACGTGTACCGGTATGATTCTGTGACCGGAGTGCTCGACCGTGTATCCGTCGGCGAAGACGGTTACGACGCCAACGGCAACAGCAATAGCCCCAACGCGGATGCGTATCTACCTCAAGACATCGGCCGAGGACTGAGTGCTCAGGCCGGTCGGGGAGATTATGCGCGCCTGCGCTCGCGTTCGGTCAGTGAAGATGGCTCGCGGATCATCTTCGTGTCTGCGGAGCCGCTCTCGCCGCATGCGATCAACGGTCTGGAAAATCTGTATGAATGGCATAAGGAGCCTGGGTGGAGTGAAGGGCGGGTGTCGCTGGTCTCGAGCGGCAACTCGACCGAACGGGTGACCGACGCCGTGATCTCGCCATCGGGACGCGACTTGGCGTTCGTCACCTCGCAGGGTTTGGTACCGCAGGACACCGACGGCGCGCCCGATGTCTACGATGCGCGTCTCGGCGGCGGGTTTCCAGCCGTACCGGCGCCCGCGCAGCCTTGTTCGGGTGACGCTTGCCAGGGGCCGTTGACGAACTCCGCGCCGCTGCTGGTGCCGGGTAGCCTCTCTCAGGCGCCGGGGGAAAACCTTGCTTCCCCGGCGCCGCAGGCGCTCGCGACCGGCACGACCAAGGGTCGCGTGAGGTGCTCGCGGGGCAAGACGCTGAGCCACGGAAGGTGCGTCAAGGCCAAGGGTAGACGGCACGCAAAGCACAAACGGGGCGGCGCCGCACCGAGGGGCAGGTCATGAGGATACCTGCGCTGCTGAGGCTCCTGCCGCTCGTCGCGACGGCTCTGCTTGTCCTGCCGGTGGCGGCAGGTGCCTCCGAAGTGAAGCCCTTTGGGATTGAAGCCTTTTCGCTGCAGACGACCGGGCCTGCGCGGGAAGTGACGAAATACAACCCGGGCAGCTCGGAACCGGTCCGGCAGTTCGTGAACGAACCGTATTCGTTTACGCAAGCGGCGGGGCACCCGTACGCGTTGACGACGAGGATTCAGATGGCGGGCGAAACGATCACGGAATCCGCCGGCAAAAGCGAAGTGGTACCGACGCGTGACCCGAAGGATTTGGTGGTGAATCTCCCCGCCGGCTTGTTGGGTGATCCGCAGGCGCTGCCGCGTTGCCCGCTTGAAACTGTGACGGACAAATCACTTCGGTGCCCGGCGGACACGCAAGTCGGGGTCGTCGTACTGCATCTGCTCGGCGGTACCGAATCGATCGCACCGATTGTGAACTTGACGCCGGAAGCGGGCCAGTCTGCCGAGTTCGGCCTCGAAACCGCCATCAAACTGACGTACCTGTTGACGGCGCATGTGGTGCGTAGCGGGTCGACGTACGGTTTGACGGTCGCCTCGACCCAGATCCCGGTGAGCCGCCTGACGTTTGCCGAATTGACGTTTTGGGGTGTGCCCGCCGAACCGAGCCATGATGCTCAACGTGGACTGGTGTGTGAGAACACGCGATCGGCGCTGAACGGAGGGGCCTTGGGTAGTTTCTGTGACTTTGGCACTGGTGGCCTTGAAGGTGAAACTAGTCGCGGCGGTTTGTCTGCGGGTGTTCCTGAAGTGCCGTTTTTGACTTTGCCTGTGGATTGTTCGGCTGGTGTTGGTGCGCGGACGGCGGTGTTGCGTGGTGATTCGTGGGAGGAACCCGGGACGGTTAGGGAAGGCAGGTATACGGGGTATACGGAAACGCCGTGGGTGATGCCGAGGGTTACTGGCTGTGACAGGTTGCAGTTTGGCCCGTCGATTGAAGTGCAGCCGGATACGTTGCTCGCGGATGCGCCGGTTGGTTTGGGGGTGACGGTAGATGTGCCGCAGAACTTGAGCCCTGTGGCGACGGCTACTCCGGAGTTGCGTGACGCGGTGGTGACGCTGCCGGAGGGTTTGTCGATCAGTCCCGGGATCGTGGATGGCATCCAGGCGTGTAACGCGACCGGTCCGGAAGGGATCAACATCCCCGGTCTTGCAGTCAATCCGGAAGTCGAAGAAAACGGACCCAATGGGGAATTGCAGCTGGCGCCGGGCAAGTGTCCGAACGCGTCCACGGTGGGTACGGCCGAAGCGGTCACGCCGCTGTTGCCCGAACCCGTGAGGGGCCACGTGTATCTCGCGCGCCCGGGTTGTGGCGGCGCGGGTCAGGCCCCGTGCACGACGCAGGACGCGTTGGATGGCAACCTCTACAAGCTCTACCTGGAACTCGGTGGTGTAGGCCCGTTGGCCAACGCGGGCGTGAACTTGAAGGTGGAGGGGGAGGTCGAGGCCAACCCGGCGACGGGGCAGTTGACGACGAAGTTCCTGCAGAACCCTCAGTTTCCGTTCAGCGAACTGCACATCAATCTGAATGGCGGTCCGCGTGCGCCGTTGGATACCCCGGCGGCGTGTGGGCCAGCGACCACGACGGCGGACTTCACGCCGTGGAGCGCCCCGGGCCTCGCGGAAGGGGTGCCGTTCCCCGGTACACCGGATGGGACACCGTCGTCGTTCTTCAGCGTCGGAGGGTGCGCGAGCCCTCCTGGCTTGAACCCGGGGTTCACGGCTGGGACCGTGAGCCCGCAGGCGGGGGCGTTCAGCGCGTTCACGCTGAACTTCTCACGCCAGGACCGCGAACAGTTCCTCTCTGGGATCCAGGTGCACACCCCGCCGGGGCTGCTGGGGATGCTCTCCAGCGTCCCCCTGTGCGGGGAACCGCAGGCGCAGCAGGGGACCTGCCCGGAAGCTTCGAAGATCGGCACGACGAGGGTCGCGTCGGGCGCGGGCTCGCATCCGTTCGAAGTGGGCGGGAACGTGTATCTGACGACCGGCTACAAGGGCGCGCCGTTCGGGCTGAGCATCGTCACGAACGCGGTGGCGGGGCCGTTCAACCTGGGTTTGGTGGTCGTGCGCTCCAGGATCGACGTGGACCCCGTTACCTCGCAGCTGACGGTCACCTCGGATCCGTTGCCGCAGATCATCTTCGGCGTGCCGCTCAGGTTGCAGCGGGTGACGGTCAACATCGACCGGCCGAACTTCATGTTCAACCCCACCAACTGCAGCGCCCAGCAGATCACCGCCGTCGTGACCGGCAGCCAGCAGGCGGTCGCGAACGTCGCGAGCCCGTTCGCCGCGGGGGGCTGCCGCAGTCTCGACTTCAAACCGTCCTTCACTGTGTCCACGAGCGGTCATACGAGCAAAGCGGGGGGCGCCAGTCTCGACGCGAAGGTCACATACCCTGCGTTCAAAGCAGGCAGCGAGGCGAACATCGCCTATGTCAAAGTCGAATTGCCCAAGCAGTTGCCCTCGCGGCTCACGACGTTGCAGAAAGCGTGTCCGGACGCGACGTTCAACGCCAATCCTGCCGGTTGCCCGTCCGCGTCGATCATCGGGATCGTCAGGACCTCCACGCCGTTGCTGCCGGTCGGGTTGGAAGGTCCCGTGTACTTCGTCTCCCACGGCGGCGAAGCGTTTCCCTCGCTGATCGCGGTCCTCCAGGGCGACGGTGTTCGCGTCGACCTCACCGGGACAACGTTTATTTCAAAGTCTGGGATTACGAGCAGCACGTTCAAGACGGTGCCGGACGTACCGGTGAACACCTTCGAGATCTATCTTCCCGAGGGTAAGTTCTCCGCGCTCGCCGCCAACGGCAACCTGTGTAAGTCCAAGCTCGTGATGCCAACGGAATTCGTCGCGCAGAACGGTGCTGTTATGAAGCAGAGCACGAAGGTCAGCGTGACCGCCTGTCCAAAGGCGAAGAAGGCGAAGAAGAAGCGCCGAGCCCGAAAGGCTCGAGTTGCTAGTCACCGCAATGGGAGGGCAGGCCGATGAGCGCCGGCAGCATAACCCGCCGCGCTTTGCTTGCCGGGCTCACAGCCGTCATCGTGATTCTCGTCGGCGCCACGGCCGCCCAGGCCGCGCCGGAACCGACGAAGTTCCTGTTCAACCGCCACATCGGCTGGGAAGTTAACAAAGCAACCCTGGGGAACGTTTGTAGCCTCAGCGAAGAATGCCAGCCGGCCAAGGAATCGCACGAACCGGCTGAACCTGGTGGGTTCGCGTTCCCTGGAGGTGTCGCGGTGAGCAAGGAAACCGGGAATGTGTATGTCGCGGACAAACTGAACCGGCGGATCCAGGAGCTGACGCCCGAAGGCCGGTTCGTGAGCATGTTCGGCTGGGAAGTCAACAGGACGAAGGTCGAAGCGAAAGCCTCCCAGGCTGAACAGAGCGTGTGCACCGCCGCCAGCAAAGACGTTTGCCAGGCCGGCGTCTCAGGGGATCTGCCGGGGCAGCTGCACCGCCTGAAAAGCCTCGCCGTCGACCCGGTCGGCGGGGCGGTGTGGGTCGCTGAAGGCAACGAAGCGTCGGGCGTGCCGACTGAGCGGGTGCAGAAGTTCACCGCGACAGGGCAGTGGGTGCTCGAGATCGGCAAGGGCGTCAACGAAACCACCAAAGGCAACCTCTGCACCCACGAAGAAGAAGTCAAAGAAGCCCGCAAATGCGCCGCTCCCGCGGCCGAACCCGGCAGCGAACCCGGCCAGTTCAACTTCGAAGTGGAATCCAGCAGCCTGCTCGCCGTTGGGGGCCCCGAAGACCTCCTCTACGTCGGCGACGAAGGACGCGTGCAGAAGTTCAAAGCCACCGGCCAATCCGCAGGCGAAATCCCCCTCACCGCGTTTCCCTCCTCGAGTAAAGCGACCGCGGTTGCGGTGAACCCCGCCGGGGAACTGTTCGTCGTCGAGGAACACGCCGGAGGCATCCACATCTACAACGCCAAAGGCGAACTGCAACCCACCGTCATCGACGCTGCGGGAGGACCTCTTGCAGTCGCGATCGACACGCTCGGGCGCCCAGTGCTTATCGAAGGCAGCCACGGCCTGCTCTATACCACCACGGGCGTGAAGCTCAGTCAGTTCGCGCAGCCCTCCGGGGAAATGGGAGCCCCGCAAGCCCTCGCGTTCGGCCCCTCGGGCGAACTGTATGTTGCCGATGGCGGGACCCAGGAAGTCGAAGCGTACACACCAGCCGTCTACCCCTTGGCGGCTACCTGTTCGGCCTCGGAAGTCGCGGCGACGTCCGCGCGATTGTGTGGGGAAGTCAACCCGAACGAAATGCCAACAATCGGCCTGTTCGACTATGGCACCACAAAAGGCTCCCTGAATACCCCGAGCGTGTTCTCCGGGGAAGGCGGCGCGTTCGTCCCCATCACGGCGGCGGTCGCGGGACTGGTGCCGAACCAGACCTACTATTTCAAGACGGTCGCGGAAGGCAAATTCGGCGGGGAAACGCGGGTCTCCGCCGGCGAAGAACTGAGCTTCCAAACACCGATCATCGCACCGCAGATCCTCGGGGAACCCACCGCGAGCTTCATCACCGGCGAAACCGCCGTCCTGGATGGTGCGTTGAACCCCGAGCACACCAACACTACATACCGCTTCGAATACGCCCCCTGCCCCGCACTCCCCTGCCCACAAGCCACGACCACGACCAGCCAGGAATCCCCCCAGAACGGTGAACTACCCGTCGCCCAAGAAGCCAAAGGGCTAGCCGCGGACACTACCTACCGGTACAGGCTGCTCGCCGAAAACGAAACCCATCAGGCCGCGACCGGCCCCGAACAAGCCTTCACGACCGCTCCCGCGGCGAGCGTGACAGCGAGCACCGGACCCGCAAGCGCCGTCACCGCCACGAGCGCCGTCGTTACGGGCACCGTCAACCCCGACGGCGAACGAGCCAGCTACACCTTCGAGTTCGGCGTCTGGGAAGGCGCCGCCACCCAGTACGGGATCGTGCAATCCGCCTCCACGGGCGCCGGCAGCACCCCCCTCGAAGAGGCGCTCCTCCTCACCGGCCTACAACCAGGCACGACCTACGCCTACCGCATCGCCATCACCAGCGGACACAGCCACGCCACTGGCACAGCAGCGCTCTTCATGACGCAAGGGCTACCGTCGCTCCTCATCCCACCCGGCGTCTCACCGCTGCTCGCAATACCGAACATCGCGTTTCCGCAGCCGGCCACCGCCCCCAAGACGACGGTCAGGAAGGCGCCGACAAGAGCGCAGAAGCTCGCTGCCGCGCTGAAGGCATGTGCAAAGAAGCCGAAGCAGCAGCGTCCCAGCTGCAGGAAGCAGGCGAGGAAGAGGTACGGCAAGGCTTCGTAGTAGTGGACATTGTCGCGCCTCTCTACGCAGGCGCGCACGCGAACGACTGCGGACACTCCGCGGCAGACTCGCTTCCTCGCCTGGTCTCGACACCCCCGGCGCCAACCGTGTGTTTCTTCTACGCTTGCTCCATGGCCTCCGCCAACGGATCGCTGCCCCGGGCGTGCATCATCGGCGCGGGCTCCTCCGGCATCGCCGCCGTCAAGGCGCTGCACGAGCGCTCCATCCCCTTCGACTGCTTCGAGAAGTCCGACGAGGTCGGCGGCAACTGGGTGTTCGGCAACCGCAACGGCATGTCCGCCGCCTATCGCGACCTGTTCATCAACGTCTCGCGCGAGCGCATGTCCTACTCGGACTTTCCCATGCCGTCGTCCTACCCCGACTTTCCCCACCACACCCACATCCGCGAGTACTTCAACGACTACGTCGACCACTTCGGCCTGCGCGAGCTGATCTCCTTCGAGACGAGCGTCGAGCGCGCCGACCGCCGCGAGGACGGCTCCTGGGAGATCACGCTTGGCAGCGGCGAGACCCGCACGTACGACGCCCTGCTCGTCGCCAACGGCCACCACTGGGACCCCCGCTGGCCCGAACCGGCCTTCCCCGGCGCCGACACGTTCGCGGGCGAGCAGCTGCACGCGCACTCCTACGTCGATAACTCGCTGTTCGCGGGGCGCAACGTCGTCATCCTCGGCATGGGCAACTCCGCCATGGACATCGCCGTCGAGTCCTCCTACGTCGCCGCCCACACCTACCTCTCCGCGCGCCACGGCGCCTGGATCATCCCCAAGTACGTCTTCGGCAAACCCGTCGACCAGCTCCCCAACCCCCCGCGCGTCCCCTTCGCCATCCGCCAGCGCATGATCCACCAGGTCATCCGCTCCTACACCGGCGACCCCGAGCGCTACGGCCTGCCCAAACCCGACCACAAGTTCGGCGAGGCCCACCCCACCGTCTCCGGGCGCATCCTCGACCGCATCGCCCACGGCACGATCGCGCCCGTCCCCAACATCGCCTCTTTGGAGGGCTCGCAGGTGCGCTTCACCGACGGCCGCGCCGTCGACGCCGACGTCGTCGTCTACTGCACCGGCTACCGCATCACCTTCCCCTTCCTGCACCCCGACCTCGTCTCCGCGCCCGACAACCACATCGAGCTCTTCCGCCGCGTCTTTCACCCCGACATCCCCGGCCTCTACTTCATCGGCCTGCTCCAGCCCCTCGGCGCGATCATGCCGCTCGCCGAGGCCCAGGGCGAGTGGGTCGGCGACCACCTGCTCGGCGACTACGTCCTGCCGGCACCCGCGCAGGTGCGCGCCGACATCGCCTCGGACCAGGCCGCGATGCGCAAGCGCTACGTCGCCTCCAAGCGCCACACGATCCAGGTCGACTTCGACGACTACCTGTACGACCTCGCCGCCGAGCGCCGCGCGGGCGCGCAGCGCGCCCGCGCCCGTCTGCTTCCGGCGTAAGGGGCTCGAGCCGCGCGGCTGACGGGGGCTGCGCCGACGGCGTCTTCTACGCTGTTTCTCACAGCCATGCCCACCTTCTGCCGGCACAACCGCTTCATCGAGCGCTGCCCCATCTGCAGCAAGACGCTGCTCGGCGCTACACCGGCGGGCGCCGGCAAGCGGCTTAAGTCCTCGCGCGACGCTGGAGGACCGTCGTCCTCGCGCGCTACCTCGCCCACAAGTCGGCATCGACGCCTGCGCGCCGGCGGGCGGGAGGTGCGCGTCCACCGCGAGACGCGCGCCCAGGACGACGGCTACGGCAACGCGCTCGTACCGGGCCTGCACGCCTCCGACGACGCCGCTCGCCTCGCGGAGGAGATCGCGTTCGCCAATGGCCGCCTGCTACGGATGCACGCGGCGCCGCCCAGCCTGTTCAACGAGATTCGCGCCCTTGCGGGTGACGGTCAGCTCGAGCGCGCGAGTTGGCTGTGCTTTCTGACCGTCTACCTGTCTCCGCTGCAGGGCGACGATCCGTTCGCGGGCGTGCGCCTGGCGCTCGAACGCGAGGGCGACGGCAGCGGCATCGTCGAGGGCGCTCGCGCGCACCACGACCACGGCGATGGCGGTGGCGAGGGCGCTCGCGCGCACGACGGCGAGGGTTCCCCGCTCGACGGCGTCCCGCTCGGGCCGCGCACCTCCCACGATCCTGCGCGTGGCTCCGAGACGGTGCGCGCCTACCGCCACTGGGCCCTGCACGCGGGCTCCCAGGCGCAGGGGCTCGTCGGCGAGGAGTCCTGGACGCCCCAGCGGCGCTTCGAGCGGGCGTTCGAGCGGCTCGCGCTGCCCGGCTTCGGGCGCATGGGGCGCTACGAGCTGCTGGTCACGCTCGGGCGGCTCGGGCTGTATGAGCTGCAGGCCGACTCGTTGCATCTGGCGTCCGGGCGCTCGGAGCGCGAGGACCTGACCACCGTCGCCGCCAAGCGTGTGCTCGCCGTCGGCGATCCGATCTACCTCGAGCGCCGTGCCTGCGCGTTCGCGCAGGAGCTCGACGTGCCGATCGACGCGCTCGACCTGGCGTTCGCCAACTGGGGCGCGGGCGAGCGCGCGACCCTCGGCTTCAAGCCCGACGTGACCGATCGCCACGCGCTCGAACGCGTCCGCGAGGCGTTCGATCTCGATCCGCCCGCCGACTGAAGCCGCTCGTTGCCTCGGACTCCCGGCGCTTTACGATCCGCGAGGCATGGGCGGCCGATCGGTGCAAAAAGTGCCGTCCACCCCGACTCTTACAGTCTGCGCAATGCCGCTGTGCTTCATCGAGCCTCAGGACGCCATCCGCGTGATCGCCGAGTCCGTCGGCCGTGAGGCCCGCCGCCAGCTCGTCGGCGAGGTCGTGCGCGCCTGGGTCGACGACATTCCCGACCAGGAGCTGTCCGTCCACTACGCCCGCGCGATCGCCGACCTCGACCAGGACGACCTGCACCTGCTGGCGGCCTGGCACGCCTCGCTGGAGGTGGGCCAACCGATCCCCAACACCGACTTCCTCGTCGGCGTGTTCCCAAGCCTTGGCGACAACCGCCGCGAGGCTTTGAAGATCGCCGCGGGCTTTCGCGGCGAGGAAGCCTTCCAGGCCGGCGTCTCCGAGGAGCAGGCGCTGGACACCGTGCTCCCCTGCCTCTCCCGCGAGCGGGCGATCGAGCTCGCGCACGAGTGCATCCAGCTGTATGCCTGGGATCGCTTGGGAAGCGACAACTGACCTGCCCCAGTCGGCTGCCCGGACGCGCGAGCTAGACTCCGAGCATGTCCGACCTTGCTGCTCCACCGACGGTTGACGATGTGATGGACGCCCTGTCCAACGTGATCGACCCCGAGCTGGGCCTCGATTTCGTGGAGCTCGGGCTGATCTATGGTGTCGAGGTCAACGACGGCAACGTCAGCGTCACGTTCACGCTGACCACGCCCGGCTGTCCGATCGGCCCGCAGGTGACCGAACAGATCGACGAGTTCGTCGGCGAACTGGACGGCGTCAAGACGATCGACTCCGAGATGGTCTTCACGCCGCCATGGTCGCCCGAGAAGATGTCGGAGGATGCCAAGTTCGCCCTGGGCTACTGACGCCCGGGCACAATCAGGCCGGCGCGGCGACCGACTCGCACGCGAGCGCGACGAGCGTGGCGAGCTCCTCGGCGATCGTCTCGCCGATCTGCTCGATGTCTGAAAGCGCGTCGAAATCGCCGAGCAGCCCGAAATTCATCTGGCCGTTGTAGGACATGATCGCGATCGCCAGCGCGTGGTTTTCGGGCAGGAACGCGACCGGGAAGGCGGCGAGCATCTCGCGCCCGAGCACATACAGCGGGAACTGCGGCCCGGGGACGTTCGTCACGAGCAGGTTGAACAGGCGCGTGGAGAAGTTCAGCCGCGACGCCTGCGCCAGGATCGTCGGCGGCGCGAAGTTCTGGGCGCCCGCGATCACCTCCGCGCCGAGCGCCTGCTTGGACTCCTTCAGCCCGTCCATCGCGTGTGAGACGAACCGCAGCCGCTGCACCGGGTCGGCGATGTAGACCGGCAGCGGACCGCGCATCGCGACGATGCGGTTTCCCCCCTGGTGGTGCTCGTCCTCGGCGCGCACCGACACCGGCACGAGCGCGCGCAGCTCGACGCCCTCGGTGCGCAGGCCGCGGGCGATCAGGAACTCGCGCAGCGCGCCCGCGACGACCGCGAGCACGACGTCGTTGACGGTGCCGCCGAACGCGTTCTTGACGAGCTTGAAGTCCTCCAGCCGGCTGGCGATGCCGAGGAAGCGCCGGTGCGGGCCGATGGGGACGTTCAGCGGCGTCTCCGGTGCCGGATTCAGACCCGCCCACACGATCTCGCCGATGCCCTCCGCCGCCTCGCGCGTGCGCGCCAGCGCGCGATCGGGGTGCGTCAGCGCGTCCAGGGCGCCCTCGGCCAGCTCGATCCCGGCGCGCACCGCCCCCTTCAGGCCGGCCGCGACGAGCTCCGGGGTGCCCGGTTCGCGGTGCGGACGCCACGCCCGCCCGGAGTGCTTGATCGGCGGCGGGTCCGGGCTGAGGTCGAACAGCACCGTCGCCAGGTCGATCCCGGCGATGCCGTCGATCAGCGCATGGTGGGTCTTCGAGATCAGCGCGAAGCGATCGTCTTTGAGTCCCTCGATCAGCCACATCTCCCACAGCGGCTTGGAGCGGTCCAGCTGCTGGGAGAAGATGCGCGCGGTCAGATTGCGCAACTGCTCGGGCTCGCCCGGCGTCGGCAGCGCGGTGTGGCGCACGTGGTACTCCAGGTTGAAGCTCGGATCGTCGATCCACACCGGCCGCCCGCTGTCCAGCGCCGTATACGCGAGCTTGTGGCGGTAGCGCGGCACGAGGTGCAACCGCCGGCGGATCTGTTCCAGGAACTCCTCCATCGGCGGCGGAGGCCCTTCGACGATCGTCAGCCCGCCCACGTGCATGTGCGAGCTCGGTCCCTCCTGGTGCAGGAACGACGCGTCCACCGGCGTGAGTCTGTCCAGGTGCTTTTGCGCCATGCACGGTTAGCGTACCCGGCTCCCGTTCGACGAGCTCGCGCCGGCCGTTTGCGATCCGCGGTCCCCTTGCGCCGGCCAGGCCCCCAAGCCGGTCGGGTCGCTTTCCCGGCCCTACAATGAGCCTCGTGTCCGAGACGGCGACCGTGCCCAACACAGTCGAGAAGCTGCTGCTCGCCGCGCCGCGCGGATACTGCGCCGGCGTGGATCGCGCCGTGCAGACCGTCGAACGCACGCTGGACGAGCACGGCGCGCCCGTGTACGTGCGCAAGCAGATCGTCCACAACCGCCACGTCGTCGAGCTGCTCACCGAGCGTGGCGCGGTGTTCGTCGAGGACGTCGGCGAAGTGCCGGAGGGCGCGATCACGGTCTTCTCCGCCCACGGCGTCGCCCCGAGCGTGCGCACGGCCGCGCGCGAGCGCGGGCTGCAGACGATCGACGCCACCTGCCCGCTCGTGACGAAGGTCCATCGCGAGGCCGCGCGCTTCGCCCAGGACGGCTACACGATCGTGCTCGTCGGCCACGATGGCCACGAGGAGGTCGAAGGCACGATGGGCGAGGCGCCCGAGCGGATCGTGCTCGTGCAGAGCGAGCGCGACGTCGACGAGCTGCGGGTCGACGATCCCGAGCGGATCGCCTACGTCACGCAGACGACCCTGTCCGTGGACGAAACCGAGGCGATCGTCGCGCGCCTGCGCGAGCGCTTCCCGCAGATCGTCGGTCCCCGCACCGACGACATCTGCTACGCCACCACCAACCGCCAGGCCGCCGTCAAGCGGCTCGCCGGCGACTGCGACGTGATGCTCGTGATCGGCTCGCGCAACTCGTCCAACTCGGTGCGCCTGGTCGAGGTCGCGCGCGACTGCGGCACCGATGCCCATCTGATCGACAACGCCTCCGAGGTGCGGGAGGAGTGGCTCGCCGGCAGGCGCGTAGTCGGCATCTCCTCCGGCGCGAGCGCGCCCGAGAACCTCGTGAGCGAGCTCGTCGACTACTTCCGCGCGCGCGGCGTCCTGGACATCTCCGAGGTGGACGTGATCCGCGAGGACGTCCGCTTCATGCTCCCCAAGCCGGTGCGCGAGTTCGCCGCCGGCGCCAACGCATCCTGAGCCGACATCACGCTCTGTGACGCGCACGCTCATCGTCTCCGACCTGCACCTCGGCGGGCTGTCCGGCGTCGATCTGCTGCGCCGGCCCGAGCTGCGCGCGGCGCTGCTGGAGGAGCTCGACGGCGTCGACCGGCTGGTGCTGCTCGGCGACGTGCTCGAGCTGCGCCACGGTCCGCCGCACGAGGCGCTGCTCGCGTCGCGCCCGTTCTTCGAAGAGGTGGGGCGCGCGCTCGGCGGCGATCGCGAGCTGGTCGTGACCGCCGGCAATCACGACCATTTGACGGTTTGCGCCTGGCTCGACGCGCGTGCGCTGCGCGAACCGGCGCCCGAGCCGCTGCGCGCCGAGCAGCGCTTTGACCCCGCCGAGGCTTCCCCGATGCTGGCCCAGATCGCCCGCTGGGCGGCCCCGGCCCGCGTCACCGTCGCCTACCCCGGCCTGTGGGTGCGCCCGGACGTGTACGCCACGCACGGCCACTTCCTCGACGCGCACCTGACCGTCCCCACGCTGGAGCGCATCGGAGTCGGCGTGATGGGACGGCTGCTCGAACGTCCGCCCGGCGCGCTTGACAGCGTCGAGGACTACGAGGCGGTCACCGCCCCGATCTATGCCTGGCGCGACGCGATCACCCGCTACGCGGCGGCCGGCTCGATGCTCAACGGCCTGGCCACCGCGCGCGCGTGGCGCGCGCTGGGCGGCGGCAGGGGCATGAGCGTGAGCAACGGCGCGAGCGGTGGCCGGCGGATGGCGCGTACGGCGCGCATCGCGACGAGCAGAACCGCGATCAAGCGCGCGTTTCCGCTCATGGTCCGCGGTCTCAACCGCGCCGGGCTGGGCCCCGTGAACGCGAACATCTCACGCGGCGAGCTGCGCCGCGCGGGCCTGAGCGCGATGGGGGAGGTCGCGGCGCGCCTGGACCTCGGCGACGCCCACGTCGTCTTCGGCCACACCCACCGCGCGGGTCCGTTCCCGGGCGACCCCGCCTCGGAGTGGCGCGGGCGCGGCGGCGCGCGCCTCGTCAACTCGGGCTGCTGGACATATGACGCGGTCTTCCTCACGCCCACGCCCGGCGAGTCGCCCTACTGGCCCGGCACATGCGTGCTCGTCGAGGACTCAGGGCCGCCGGTGCTCAGGCGGCTGCTGCTGGACCGCTCGCACGCAGAGCTCAGGCCGGTCCCGGCGTTGCGCTGACCCTGCTCGCCGACCTACTATTGGGGCATGCAGCACGTGTCTGCCGATCTTCCCGGTCACGAGCTTGTGAGCACGGGTCTTGCCGATCTCGCCGCCGGCCGCGAGAGCGAGGCGTCATTGCTTGTCTCGATGGCGGCGCCACGTCTGCGGCGATTGGGCTTCGACGTGCCGGTGGATGGGATGGAGAGACCGTCGCACCGTCTTTACGAACTGCTCTCGGAGCCCGATCGTGACGGTGGCGCCCACAGTCGCTACAACGCGCTCGTCGGTCGGATGGTCAGCTTCGCGCGGGCAGCCGGGCGTGCGTCCTCGAGTTGACGAGCGGGGCATTCGCGCCCTGGCCCGCGAGCTCGGACGCGTCGCTCGCACCCCCACTCGGATCTATCTGACGGGTGGTTCGACGGCGGTGATCGAGGGTTGGCGTGAGACGACGATCGATGTCGATCTGCGCTTTGAGCCCGAGGCCGAGGAGGTGTTGCGCGCGCTCCCCGCGCTGAAGGAGCGTCTGGGGGTGAACATCGAGCTGGTCTCGCCGCCCGACTTCATCCCCGAGCTCCCCGGTTGGCGGGAGCGCAGTCCGCTCGTATACCGGGAGGGAAGGGTCGATGTCCATCAGTTCGATCTCTACTCGCAGGCGCTCTCGAAGATCGAGCGAGGCTTCGAGCAGGATCTCGCCGACGTTCGCACGATGATCTCGCGCGGACTCGTGGAGCCCCCGCGCCTGCGTGAGCTCTACGAGGCGATCGAGCCGGAGCTGTATCGATACCCGGCGATCGACCCGCCCGCGTTTCGTCAACAGGTCGAGTCGTCTCTGCACGGGTAGGCGTCAAGCCACCCCCGGCGTGAAGCACGTCGCATGACATCGCACGCCTGGGCCGATCTCCAGCTCGATGACGCCCGCGGCGTGGCGCTCGTGCTCGATCAGCGGGTACGCGCCGGGGTGCGAGACTCTGTGCTCGGTCCCGTTCGCCCGCACGAGGCCCGTCCCGTCGAGCACCGCCCACACCCCGCCGGCCTCGTAGGGCCCCGAGTAGGCGCCGGGCTGGTCCTCGGTCTGGGGCGCCAGCAGCGCGCCGGGGGCGTCCTCGGGGCGCAGCGGCTGCAGCAACTCGCGCTCCGCGCCTAGCAGCTGTTGGATCGCCAGCTCGGTCTCGGCGTACGCGCCCTCGCCGTAGTGGTACTCGAACAGGCGCGCGCCGCCGTCGAACAGGTAGCGTGCCGGCCAGCCCATGTTCTCGTACTCGCGCCAGACCTCCAGGTGGGTATCGATCAGCACGGGATAGGCGATGCCAAGGCGGGCGACCGCCGCGCGGACGGCCCGCTCGTCGCGGGCGGGCTCGAAACCGGGGGAGTGCACGCCGATCACGCGCAGGCCGTGCTCGGCGTAGCGCCCGTGCCACGCCTTCACATACGGCAGCGTGCGCAGCGAGTTGGGCCGGCAGAAGTCCCAGAACTCGACCAGCAGCGGCCGCCCGCGCTGGATCACGCTCGCGCCGCGGCCGGTCACGTTCACCCACGGCAGGCCCGTCGGGAACAGCGGCGCGGCGATCGTGTCAATCGGGGCGCGCAATGAGAATCCAGGCGCTTCTGAGACGGGCTAGGGCCAAGCAGGGCAAGGACGCAGGGAGCGTGGTGTGCTCGGCACACGAGTGACCGAGGACGCAGCCATGCGCCGGCCATCGCCCGTCTCAGCCTATTGAGCCGACCATCTCCAACTGGATAAGGCGGTTGAGCTCGACCGCGTACTCCATCGGCAGCTCCTTCGTCACGGGCTCGATGAACCCGTTGACGATCATCGCGGCGGCCTCGTCCTCGGTGAAGCCGCGCGAGCCCATGTAGAACAGCTGGTCGTCGGAGATGCGCCCGACGGTCGCCTCGTGGGCGACGGTCACGTGCGGGTTCTGGATCTGGATGTCCGGCCAGGTGTCCGAGCGCGATTCGCCGTCCATCATCAGGCCGTCGCACTGCACGCGCGCTTTGGAGCCGGCGGAGCGCTGGCCCATCTTGACCAGGCCGCGGTAGCCCATGATGCCGCCGTCCTTGGAGATCGACTTGGCGAGGATGTTCGAGGTCGTGTTCGGCGCGAGGTGCACGACCTTGGCGCCCGTGTCCTTGTGCACGCCCTTGCCCGCCACGCCGACGTTGAGGTGGTCGGCGCGCGCGCCCTCGCCCATCAGGAAGGAGCCGGGGTAGAGCATCACGTACTTGGCGCCCATCGACCCGCCGACCCACTCGACGGTGCCGTTCGCGTCGACCATCGCGCGCTTGGTGTTGAGGTTGTAGACGTCCTTGGACCAGTTCTGCACGGTCGTGTAGCGCGCCTTGGCGCCCTCGTGCACGAAGATCTCGACGACCGCCGAGTGCATCGAGTTGACGCTGTAGGTCTGCGCGGTGCAGCCCTCGATGTAGTTCACCTCGGCGCCCTCGTCGGCGACGATCAGCGTGTGCTCGAACGTGCCCTCGCCCGCGCCCTCCATGCGGAAGTAGGACTGCAGCGGCAGGTCGCACCTGACGCCCTTGGGGATGTAGCAGAACGCCCCGCCCGACCACACCGCGCCGTGCAGGGCGCTGAACTTGTTGTCCTGCGCGGGCACGCACTTGGTCATGAAGTATCTCTGCACGAGCTCCGGGTACTCGGTGATCGCCGTGTCCATCGAGCAGAACAGGATCCCCTGCTTGGCGTACTCCTCCTTGAGCCCCTCGTACACCGGCTCCTGGCGCCACACGCCGACGACGCCGGCGAGATGCTCGCGCTCGGCCTGGGGAATGCCGAGGTCCTCGTAGGTCTGCTTCATCTCCGCGGGCACGTCGTCCCAGCTGTTGAAGCGCCCGGCGGTCGGCGGCGAGTACAGCACGAGATCGTCGAGGTTCAGCCCGCCGAGGTCCGGGCCCCAGGTCGGGATCGGCTTGCGTTCGAAGATCTCCAGCGACTTCAACCGTTTCTCGGCCATCCAGTCGGGCTCGCCCTTGATCTTCGACAGCTCGCTGACGACCTCGCGCGAGATCCCCTGCCGGGCGCGCAGCTGCCCCTGCTCGTCCTCGACGATCGGGCTGGGCTTGGCGATCCTGACGGTGTCGGTGGCGGCCATGCGACTCCTCGCTGCGGGGTGGTTTGCGAATCCCGTGTTCTGAACTAGGAATTGTATCGCGGCCATCCGCCGGGTCGGGATCAGCGCTTGGTGGGAGGCTCCCCGCCCACGTGTTGTGCGTTCAATCGCCGCTTACATGTATTGCCGGCCGGTACGGCCGGCGACCAACTACGTAAAGCTTCATCCTGCACTGACTCCTATCCGGCAAGCCCACAGGCCGTGGGCTGCCACGCGCGTCAGCGGCGTAGCTCTGACCACCACCCGCTGCGTCTGACCACGCCCGCTGCGTCTGACCACGCCCGCTGCGTCTGACCACGCCCGCTGCGTCTGACCACGCCCGCTGCGTCTGACCACCACCCGCCGCGTCTGACCACCACCCGCCGCGTCTGACCACCGCCCGCTGCGGACATCACGACGCGTTACGCCGCGCGCGCTCACTCCGGCCAAGCGCGATCCCCCGTGACCGCGCCGCGGACGACCTTCAGATTCAGCAGCGCGCACTTGCGCCGCGTCGCCGATACGGGGATGCCGAGCAGCTCGATCATCCAGTCGGCGTCCAGCTCGCCGACCTCCTCCAGCTCCATCCCGATCAGCTCCTGCGAGGCGATCGACGCCGACGCCTGCGAGATCGCGCAGCCGTGCCCGTGGAAGCGCAGATCTTCGATGCGGCCGCCGGCGACGCGAATGTGCACGCCGAGCTCATCGCCGCACAGCGGGTTGTGCTCGAGCGCCTCCAGGTCGTGCGGGTCGAGCTCGCCGAAGTTGTGCGGGCGCTTGTAGTGCTCGAGGATGTAGTCGCGGTACAGGTCGTCCATGGCTGATCAGAGTCCAAAGACTTCGCGTCCGGCCAGCAGCGCCTCCACGAGCGCGTCGACGTCCGAAGGCTCGTTGTAGACGCCCACGCTCGCGCGCGCGGTCGCGCCCACGCCGAGGCAGCGCATCAAAGGCTGCGCGCAGTGGTGGCCGGCGCGGATGCACACGCCCCCGCGATCGGCCAGCTCGGCGACGTCGTGAGGGTGGATGCCCTCGATCGTGAACGACGCCAGGCCGCCGCGGCGCTCGGCCTCGGGCGGGCCGACGACGCGCAGGCCCGGAACCTCCGCCAGGCGCTCGAGCATGTAGGCGGTCAGGGCCCGCTCGTGCGCGCGCACGCGCTCCATCCCCAGCCCCGACAGGTAGTCCACCGCGGCGCCCAGCCCGACCGCCTCGGCGATCGGGGGCGTGCCCGCCTCGAACTTGTAGGGCAGCTCGTTCCACGTGGCCGTCTGGAAGTCGACCGAGGAGATCATGTCCCCGCCGGTCAAAAACGGCTCCATCGCCTCCATCGCCTCCGCACGGCCGTGCAGCACGCCGATGCCCGTCGGCCCCAGCGCCTTGTGGCCCGTCCACGCGTAGAAGTCCGCGCCGATCGCGCCCACGTCCACCGGCATGTGCGGCACCGCCTGCGCGCCGTCCACCAGCGACACCGCGCCGGCGGCGCGGATGCGCGCACACATCTCCGCCACCGGCACGATCGTCCCCAGCACGTTCGAGACGTGCGCGAACGCCACCAACCGCACGTCGCCCCGCGCGAGCTCCGCGTCCAGCTGCTCCAGCGACAGCTCCCCGCGCTCGTCCACCTCCAGGTAGCGCAGCTCCGCGCCGCGCTCGCGGCAGAGCATCTGCCAGGGGACGATGTTCGCGTGGTGCTCCAACTGGGTGATCAGGACCGCGTCGCCCGGGACGATGTTCGGCCGCTCTGGGACGCTCCCGCGACCCCAGGCGTAGGCGACGAGGTTGATCGCCTCGGTGACGTTCTTCGTGAACACGGTCGTCCGCGGCGAGGCGCCCACGAACGCGGCGACGCGCCGGCGCGCGCCGTCATACGCCGCGTCGGCCTCCTGCGCCAGCGCGTAGACGCCGCGGTGGACGTTGGCGTTGTGGGCGCGCAGGTGCTCGGCGAGCGCATCGATCACGACCGCGGGCTTCTGCGAGGTCGCGCCCGAGTCCAGATAGATCAGCTCGCGACCGCCGAAGCGGCGGCCAAAGATCGGGAAGTCGGCCTTGACGTCGAGCGAGGTGGGGGGACTAACGACTGGTGGCATACGTCTCGATGTCCTCGCGCGCGGAGGCGAGCTTGGCGGCGAGCTTGGCGCGGATCAGATCTTCCAGCGGCGGGTCGTGCAACTCGGCGAGCACGGGCTCGAAGAATCCCTCGACCAGCAGCCGCACCGCCGCGGCGCGGTCCAGGCCGCGCGACTGCATGTAGAAGATCGCGCTCTCGTCGAGCTCGCCCACGGTCCCGCCGTGCGAGGCGGAGACGTCGTCGGCGGAGACGAGCACCGAGGGGATCGCGTCCAGGCGCGCCTTCGGCGAGAGCATCATCGTGTGGATCTGCAGGTAGGTGTGGGTCCGCTGGGCGCCCGGGTCGATCTGGATCAGCCCCTCGAACGACGCGCGGCTCTCGCCCGTCGCGGCCCCGCGCCAGTGCACGTCCCCGCCCGAGGGCCCGGTCTCGTGCAGGTCCACCGCGAACGCGTCCAGGTGCTCGTCTGACTCGGTGAAGAACAGGCCGCGAAAGGCCATGTCCCCGCCCGGCTCGGTCACCGCCAGCTCCAGGTGCTGGCGCACGAGATGGCCGCCCAGCAGCGAGGGCAGCCAGTGACAGTACGCGTCGCGCCCCACGCCGACGTAGCGGGTGGAGACGTCGTAGACCTCGCCGCTGCCCCAGTCCTGGAACTGCGCCAGACGACAGCGGGCGCCGTCCAGCAGATACAGCTCGAACGCGCCCGCATGCAGCGCCTGACCTGCCGAGAAGTCCTCCGCCAGGTCGTACTCGTGCACGCGGAACTCGCTCGTGCGATCGCCCACGACGAGCGTGCGCCCGTACTGCGCCACGCCCGGACGGTCGATCGCGTACACGATCTCGAACGGGTCCTCGACGACGACGCCGGGCGGCACGTACAGGAACGCCCCGCCCGTCCAGAACGCGGCGTTGGCGGCCTCAAGCTTGTGGCGGTCGATCGTCAGGCGCCGGGAGTAGTACGGCGCGACCAGGTCGAGACGATCGCGGAAGGCGTCCTGCAGCGAGCACAGGATCACGCCGCGCTGCGCCAGCGCCGGGTCGAGCTCGAGGTGGACGACCGCGCCGGCGCTCTGCACGATCCGCCCCGCACGGGCACGGTCGGGGAGCGTGCGCGTCACGACCTCGGGCACGACATCGGGCTCGATCCCCTCGGGTTCGGTCTCCAGCGCGTCGAGGTCGAGGCTCTGCAGGCTCGTCGTCCAGAACCCCGAGCGCCTCCACACGGGCAGCTCGGAGGTGTGGTAGTGCGCGAGCGCGGCCTCGCGCAACTGTGCGAGCGTGCGCCCGGACCCATGGCCCGCCCCGGCGCCGTGCAGCGCGTGGTAGAGGGTCGCCTCGCGGTGGCGGCCGGGCTTGACCGCCACGGGCTCGGCGATCCGCTCAGGCACCGGATTCCTCACCGGCCCGGCGGGCCAGCTCGACCATCACGCGTGCGCCGTACCCGGCCTTGGTTGAGAGCATCATCGTCGAATACCTACCTGCGCGCTAGGGTATCAGCCGGTCATGTTCGGTCCGGGATCGGGCTGTGGGGGTGGGTGAGCCACAGCCGGCTGTTTCATCGTTTGCGGTCCAAGCCGCTCACCGCAGTGGCCGGCGTTGAGGAGGCGCTTTTTTGGTGCTAGTCGGGGGCTGCGGGCGGATTCTCGACGGGTTGCGCACGCATGGTCTGAGCGCTCTGTGCAGTTCGCACTTGACAAGCCCTGTTATAGACGCTATGTTCTTCTATGTCATGGCCACCCAGAGGGGCGGCCGGTCAGACATAGATCGGGTTTGGGTCTTCCTTGTGGTCGACCTTGCAGCGCTAATAGAGGGTTTCTTTGGAGAGGGACCTGGATCGCTTCGGTGAGGGAGCTGTTTTCGCGTGAGTTCAATGGGGACATACGTGCCAGAGATTGCTGCGGGCCGCAATGGCTCCGTAGGTAGATGCGTCAGCAGCGCTGACTCATCTCTCTCTCTCTCTCTCTCTCTTGTCCTGCCGGCACTGCTGATCTAGCCGCCGAAGCGCGCCGGGCAGCATCCCCCCTCGCGGGGAGGGTCGAGTGATGGCCGTCACTCGTGCTCTCGTACGCGCGAGGTCGCGTCCCGCCGCTCGTCGGGGTGACGCCTCGCGCGCGCAGGTCGCGGAGATGCAGCGCTCGCGGCTTTTGGCCGCGGCCGTGCGGACGGTCGACGAGCTCGGTTATGCACACGCGACGGTCGCACATATAACGCTGCGCGCGCGAGTCTCGCGGCGCACGTTCTACGAGCTGTTCGCCAATCGTGAGGAGTGCGTGGCCGCGGTCCTGGAGGACGCCGCGCGGCGGATCGCCGCGGAGATCGAGCGGGCGGGCCTGGAGGACCGGCCGTGGCGCGAGCGGGTGCGCGGCGGGTTGTGGGCGATCCTGTCGTTCCTGGATCGCGAGCCGGTGCTGGCGCGGGTGTGCGTGGTGCAGGCGTTGCGCGGCTCACAGGGCGTGCTGGAGCGTCGTGAGGAGATCCTACGGGGATTGGCGCGGGTGCTCGACGAGGGTCGTCTTGAGGGCTCTCGTGGCAGGGAGTGCCCGCCCCTGACCGCGGAGGGCCTGGTCGGCGCGGCGTTTTCGATCGTCTACGCGCGATTGTTGCGCGGCGAGCGGGAGCCGCTCACGGGCCTGCTGGGGGAATTGATGGGCATGATCGTGCTGCCCTACCTGGGTCCGGCGGTGGCGCGCCGGGAGCAGTCGCTGCCCGTGCCGGCGTCCACGCGCGGCCCGGCCGCGCGGGATGGCATGGCGACGCGCACCGAGCACGACCCGCTCGAGGGCATCCCGATGCGCCTTACGTATCGCACCGCGCGGGTATTGGAAGACGTGGCCGCGCATCCCGGTGTGAGCAATCGCATGGTCTCCGAGCTCGCGGGGATCGTCGATCAGGGTCAGGTCTCGAAGCTGTTGGCGCGGTTGGAGCGCTTGGGGTTGTTGCAGAACACGGGTGCGGGGCATTCGCATGGTGAGCGCAACGCGTGGTGTTTGACCGACAGGGGCTTGCAGGTGACACAGACGATCCGCGTTCACGCGGGCCACGACGGGGAGGTGGCATCGTGAGCTGCAAGAGATCGAACGTTGAAGCACGCGTGTGCGTGCTGGTGTCCTTTCTCGTCCTGTCTGCCACTGCCCTCACGGCCACCCCTGCCCTCGCCCTCCCCGAAGGCCGCGTCTACGAGCAGGTCAGCCCCGTGTACAAGGGCGGGCTGGGTGTCGGGAATCTGGGGGGAGTCTCAGCCGATGGTGAAAAAGCGGTGTTTGACTCGCTCGGGGTGTTCGCCGGGGTGCAATGGGATTTTCTTACCAACAACTATTTGGCTGAGCGCGCGAACGGTGCGGGCTGGTCGTCGTCGTCGTTGCAGCCGCCACCGACGGGGGCCCCTAGCTCGTTTTCGGACGGCTTGAAGTATGCCCTGGCCACACATTTTCCAGGCCAGACGAAAAGGGAAGGGCCGGCGGAAAGCTCTGAATACATATTGCATCGCGTGGATCTGCCGAACGTTCCGGCGAACTGGGAACGCTTCGGCCCGGCCCTGGCCCGGGTAGATGGCAAGCCCTATGAAGGGCTGGGCGTGGGCAGGAGCGGCGATATGTGTCACAAGGTTCTTGGTGACACGGAGCCGCTGTTGACAGAAACAGAAACAAAAGGCACGCAAGGCCAGATCTACGACGACTCGCGGGGTTGCGGCGGCACGGAACCGTACTTGCGGCCTGTGGCGCTGGATAACGCCGGGAAGGTGATGAATCCGCATTGCCGAGTGACCCTCGGCGTGGAAGGCATATACATAGAGACGCCGGCTCAGGGCCACGAACAGGAGAGCCAGTTCAACGCGATCAACTCGGATGGGAGCTCGATCTTTTTCACGACAAGCGTGGAACAGAACACACTTTGCCACGCGCATCAGCTGTTCGCCCGGCTGGGTGCCGCACGCACCCTGGAACTGTCCAAGCCATTGGGTGAAACGTGCGCGGATGTCCCCTGTCCGGGGGCTTTGGCGCGCCCGAGCGCGTACTTCAAGGGCGCCTCGGAAGACGGTTCGCTTGTCTATTTCACCACGCCCGCCCCGTTGGTGGCGGGCGATGAAGACTCGGGCAGCGACCTGTACTTGGCGAAGATCGGCTGCGGCGAAGCCGAAACGGCTTGCGCGCCCGCGCAGCGCCGCGTTGTCGCGATGACGCAGGTCTCACACGGTCCCGTCGCCGGCCAGCCCGCGGATGTCCAGGGGGTTGTGCAGATCGCGCCAGATGGTTCGCACGTGTACTTCGTCGCGAACGGCATCCTGAGTGAAGGGCCAAACGCGGAAAACCACACCCCCGTGACCGGCGCCGACAATCTCTATGTCTACGACGCCCAAACGGGTGCCACCGTGTTCATCGCCGACCTCTGCTCCGGTCCCGCGCTGTCAGGCACGGTGAAGGACGCTGCATGCCCCTCCGACTTGGGTGTGGGCGAAGGGGACAATATTCGGAACGATGAAACCTTGTGGGGTATCAGGGGGGGGGCAGTCCACGCGCGACGGGCGCGTTCTCGTTTTCAACAGCTACGGCCGGCTGAGCCCGGACGACGCTGACTCCGCGAGGGACGCTTACCGTTATGACACTGAATCGGGACTGCTGACGCGCGTTTCCGTTGGTGAAAATGGATATGACGCCAACGGCAACGACGAATTTGACGCCGGGATCGCTGGCATCGTTGGCACCCCGGGGATCCATGGGCCCGGCGGTATGGAACTGTCGGCGCGTGCGGTTAGCGATGATGGTTCGCGGATCGTGTTCTCCTCGGCGGGGCCGCTGTCCCCGAGCGCGCGCAACGAACTGATGAACATTTATGAATGGCATGCCGGCGCCGGTCCCGGAGGTGAAGGGGCGGTGGCTCTGATCGGGAGCGGTGACTCCCAGACGGCGGACGCATCCGCGACGATCTCCCCCTCCGGCCGCGATCTCTTCTTTGTCACCGCCGCCGGCCTCGTCCCAGGTGACACCGACGGCCTGCGGGATGTCTACGACGCCCGCTTGGGAGGCGGTTTCCCGGAGCCATCCGCGCCGCGTCAGCCGTGCTCCGGGGATGCGTGCCAGGGACCGTTGAGCAGCCCCGCGCCACTGCTCGTGCCCGGCAGCGTCTCGCAGGCTCCCGGCGACAACCTCGTTGTGCCTGTGCCGGCGGTGAAGCCGAAGCTCACCACTGCGCGGATGTTGGCAAGAGCCCTCAAAGCCTGCCATGCCAAACACAACAAGCGTAAGCGAGTCAGTTGCGAACGTTCCGCTCGTAGAAGGCATCCTTCCGGAGCATCGAATAGTTCGGGGACTCGATGATGTTGGTTTTCAGAGCTCTCCGAGCGGTGAAGTGCAGGAAGCCCCTTGGGCCGGGCTATCGCTGGCTTGTCGCTGTCCTGGCGATCGGCGCGTCGCTGTGCGCCGTGGCGCCCGGGGCCGTCGCTGCGGCCGAAGTGCCACCGTTGACCCTCACCGAGTTTTCGTTTGAGACGACCAAGTCCACGCGCGTTACCGAAAGGCCGGATCTCGGTGCGGCCGCGGCGGAAGTGGTGAACGAACCGTATGTGCCGGCCTTCACCCAGGCGGGCGGTCATCCGTGGGGCTTGACCACGGTGATCGAATTCCTGACCGAAGATATCGAAAAAGACAACGGCGGCATCCCAGAAAAGATTCTGTTCCCGACCCGCGACCCGAAGGACATCGTCGTCGACCTCCCCCCGGGTCTGCTGGGCGACCCGTTGGCTGTCCCGTCGTGCCCGGTGAACGATGCCGAGACCCAGGGCGATTGTCCGGCCTTGACTCAGGTCGGGTCCTATCGCCTGGTGTGGTTCGGCGGCCATGAATCGGTGGGACCGATCACGAATGTGACGCCGGAACCGGGCCAGTCTGCAGAGTTCGCGTTCGAGAACACCACGAACGTGGCCGTGCCCATCACCGGGCATCTTGTGCGCACGCCCCAGGGCTATGGCTTCGCTGTTGAGAGCACGAACATCCCGACGGTGACCTTGGCACGGGTGGAAACGACCTTCTGGGGGGTGCCCGCGGACCCGAGCCACGATCGTGTCCGCGGGTTGTTCTGCGGGAAAGTGAGGCGCTTTGAAGCGCTCACCTGCCAGAAGGGTAATCAGCCCAGTGGTGTCTTGCCCGCGCCGTTTCTGACGTTGCCGACAGACTGCGCCGCAGGACCAGAGTCGGCCACAGTCCGTGCGGACTCCTGGGAGGAACCGGGTCGTGTGCGCCCCAACCAGGAATATGAAGGTTTCACCGAAGCGCACGCGGCGATGCCGGCGGTGACGGGCTGTAACGTGTTGCAGTTCAACCCGACGATCGGTGTCGAACCCGATACCCAACTCGCAGACGCGCCCGTCGGCCTCGGCGTGAACGTGCGCGTCCCGCTCAACGAATCGGTGGGTTCCAACGCAACCCCGCAGTTGCGCAACTCCGTCTTGACGCTCCCAGAGGGCCTGTCGATCTCACCCGGGGTCGTTGACGGCATCCAGGCGTGTGACGAATTCGGCCCAGAAGGGATCGACATCACCGGCCCGGAATCCGAAGAAATCGGTGTCAACGGAGAACTGCAGCTCGCTCCCGGCCACTGCCCGGACGCGTCGAAGGTGGGTGACGCGGAAGCGATCACGCCGTTCCTCTCAGAACCCATCAAGGGCGCCGTGTACCTGGCCCGTCCCGCGTGCGGCGGCGCCGGCCAGCCGGTCTGCACCGAGCAAGACGCACGCGACGGCAGGCTCTACCGCCTGTATCTCGAACTCGGCGGTACCGGGGACCTCGCGCGTACTGGCATCCACTTCAAGGTTCCGCTGGAGACCCATGCCAACCCCGCGACAGGCCAGCTGACGAGCACCGTCGCAGAAACACCCCAGGCGCCCTTCAGCGAACTCAAGATCCATCTCAACGGCGGCCCCCGCGCGCCGTTGGATACTCCCAGCGCGTGCGGTCCGGCGGTGAGCACGTCGGATTTCGCGCCGTGGAGCGCCCCGGGGATCACCCCGGAAGGGCTCTCGGTGGCCGGCACGCCGGATGCGACGCCCTCCTCGTTCTTCAACGTGACGGGTTGCGCGAACCCGCCGGGCCTCTCGCCGGGGTTCCTGTCGGGGATGGTGACGCCGCTGGCGGGGCAGTTCAGCGCGTTCACGATGAACCTCACTCGTCAGGATCGTGAGCAGTTCGTGAAGGGTGTCCAGGTCCACACGCCGCCCGGTCTGGTGGGGATGCTCTCGAGCGTCCCGCTCTGTGAAGAAGCCTTGGCGAACAGCGGCCATTGCCCCGAATCCTCGCGGATCGGGACGACGACGGTCGCGTCGGGCGCGGGCTCTCATCCCTTTGAAATCTCCGGCAATGTTTACTTGACCAAGAGCTACCGCGGCGCCCCGTTCGGGCTCTCGATCGTCACGAACGCCGTCGCGGGCCCGTTCAATCTTGGTCTTGTCGTCGTGCGCGCGCAGATTCATGTCGACCCGCAGAGCTCGACGCTGACGATCACAACCGATGAAACGGGCCCGTATGCGATCCCGCAGATCGTTTTCGGTGTCCCGCTGCGGCTGAAACGGATCACGGTCAACATTGACCGCCCGAACTTCATGTTCAACCCGACCAGCTGCGCGGCCCAGCAGATCACCGCGACCGTCTCGGGCAACCAGAACGCGGTCGCGCATGTCGCGAGCCCGTTCGCCGTCGGTGGCTGCAGGAGCCTCGCGTTCACTCCCCGGTTCACGGTCTCCACCAGCGGCCACACCAGCAAAGCGAACGGTGCGAGCCTCGACGCGAAGGTGACCTATCCGCCGTTCACGGCGGGCAGCGAGTCGAACATCGCCTACGTCAAAGTCGAGCTCCCCAAGCAGCTCCCATCCCGCCTCACGACGTTGCAGAAGGCGTGTGTCGCGGCCGTGTTTGAAACGAATCCCGCATCCTGTCCGTCGCAGTCGGTCGTCGGGATCGTGAAGGCGACGACGCCGGTCCTGCCGGTTCCCCTCGAAGGCCCGGTGTATTTCGTCTCCCACGGCGGGGAAGCGTTCCCGTCACTGATCGTCGTGCTGCAGGGCGACGGGGTAAGGGTGGACCTCACCGGCTCGACGTTCATCAGCAAGAGCGGGGTCACGAGCAGCACCTTCAAGACCGTCCCCGACGTCCCCGTCTCCACCTTCGAGCTGTATCTCCCCCAGGGCCCCTACTCCGCGCTGACGGCCAACGCCAACCTCTGCAGCCTCACCACATCGGCGACCGTCAGGCGCACGGTCACCCGCCGTGTGCGCGGGCGCACCCTGCACCAGAGGATCACGAGCCATGTGCAGAAGCCCGCGAGCCTGCTGATGCCAACCGAGATGGTCGCCCAGAACGGCGCCGTTATGAAGCAGAACACGAAGATTACCGTCACGGGGTGCACCGCCCACGCAGCCCGCGCCAAGCAGACCACGCACAAGCACAGGCCACACCGATGATCACCGCACGCCTCAAGCGCTGGTCCCTTCCGCCGCTACGGCGGGCCACGGTCGGCCTGCTCCTCGGCGCGTTGACCCTCGCCCTGCCGTCGCCGGCGGCCGCCAGCGAACCGCCGATCAAGGAGATCCTCACCAGCCACATCGGCTGGGAAGTCGACGAAGTCACCAAAGGCCCCGTCTGCACCGTCATCTCGGGACATAAATGCCAGCCGGCCGCTCCCAGCAGCGAACCGGGTGGCTTCCTCGGGACGAAAAGCGTGGCAGGCGGCGGCGCCCCGGAAGGACACATCTACATAACGGACGGGGCAAACCATCGCGTGCAGGAGCTCAACTCGAGCGGGGAATTCATCGCGATGTTCGGCTGGGACGTGAATCAGACCAAGAAAAAAGAAGGCGCGCCGCAGCCCGAACGCAATGTCTGCACCAAGGCATCCGGCGACATTTGCCAGCCGGGCACCGAAGGGACAAAACCTGGGCAGTTCTCTGTCCCGACCAGCATCGCCGTCGACCAGTCGAACGATGACTTTTACGTCGCAGAAATCGCGTCCGGGAAAGCAAGTCTTTTGTGGCGTGTGCAGAAGTTCACGGCCGAAGGTCAGTTTCTGCTCGAGCTCGGCAAGGAAGTCAACGAAAGCACGAAAGGCAACCTCTGCACCCAGGCGGAAATCGCCAACTGCAAGGGACCGGCTGAAACCGCGACCCCTGAACCTGGCGCGTTCAACTTCGCCGCGGGCTCCGACGGGGGCGGCATCCTCGCGGTCGGCGGCCCCGAAGCGCACCTGTACGTTGGCGACGAACATACCGTCCAGGAGTTCAGGCCGGATGGGACCTGGGCCGGCGAACCGCTCGCCAAAACCGAAGCGATCGCGCATCGGCTCGCGGAAATCTCCTCCGCGCCGGAAAGCGACGTGACGAGGATCGCGGTCGATAAAGCGGGCACCGTCTACCTCGGCTACTCGATTGGTAAATCCGTTCCGACCGCGATCATCGAGTTTGACTCGACCGGGAAAGAAGTCACCTCGTTCGCGACCGGCGTGCTCGGCCTGGCAGTGGACGCCGCCGGGAGGCTCGCCGTCGTCGGCGCTGGCTCCGCCACCCTCGATGAAGTCGTTGGCAGCAAACTACACCGGATTACCGAAATCTCTGGCGCGTCCGGCGATGCCGTAAATTTCAACGGCAATGACGAACTTTACGCGGTCGGCGGCAACGAACGCGAACTCCTGGCCTCCCGCCCGGTTCCTGTCGCGGAACTCGCGCTGGGGGAAATCAAATGCCACGAAGGCGCGGTTCATGAAACGTCGGTGACGGTCGACTGCAGCCTCAACGGCACGGTAAATCCCGAGGGGGTCTCAGAAACGGAAGCCTGGTTCAGGTGGGGCTCCACTCCCGCTCTCGGCCAGGAAACACCTCGGCAGCCGCTCGCGACGGGCAACGCGTCCGTGCCGCTGAGCGCTCCGATCGAAGGTGCGCGTCCGAATGAACCGCTCTATCGACAGGTCGCCGCTGAAGACCAGAATGTCAAGGCACCCGAGCTGCTCACTACCGAGTTGGAAGTCGTCCAAGTTCCTCCAGTCCCTCCGCGGGTGCTCGGAGGCCTGGGCGCGTCGTTTCTCAGATCCGCCTCCGCCGTCCTGGCCGGGAGCCTGAACCCCGAGAACGCGAGCACCGTCTACGACTTCGAATACGGCCCCTGCCACGAAGCCTGCGCGACCTCACCGTTCACGGCCGCGACTTCGACCAGGGAATCGAGCGCGTACTCGCCGACGAAGGCGATCATCGAAGCCAGCGACCTGCAGCCCGCGACGGAATACCACTATCGTCTCACGGCGGTCAACCAGGGCGGGACGGCGTTGAACGAAACGGGTGAACCGGGGCTCCCCGAAGGCACGTTCACGACCGCCCCGGCCCCGGTGCCGCAGGCCGTGACGACCACCCCGACCGCGGTCGGCACCACCTCCGCGACGATCACGGGTACCGCCAACCCCGACGGGCAACCGTCGACCTATTCCTTCGAAATGGGCGTCTACAACTCTGGTGCCACCCAGTACGGGGTCGTCTTCACCGGCCCCGCGGGCGCGGGCACGCTACCGGTGGGGGAGACGTTCAATCTCACCGGCTTGCAGCCGGGGACGCAGTATGCGTACAGGATCGTGGTTCGCAGCGGCTTCGGTGAATCGGTCGGCGCGCCGGTGGTCTTCACGACCGCTGGTCTTTCCGCGGCTCTCGCGCTGCCGGGCGTCCTGGCTCAGCTGTCGGTCCCGGGTATCGCGTTCCCGGCCGAAGCCGCACACGGAACGCCCAGGAAGCTGACGCGCGCGCAGCAGCTCGCCCGTGCGCTGAAGGCGTGCGCGAAGCGGCCGAGGGTCAGGCGCGCGGCGTGCAGGCGCAGCGCTCGCAGTAAGTACGCGGCCAATACCAAGGCGAAGAAAGCGATAGCGACTCGCGCCGCCTACTGGCGCGGCACGCGATAACCACGACAATCGGAGAAACAGGCATGCTCACTGGCATACGCAGGCACCTCACCTACACCAACATCATCGTGACGCTCGCGCTCGTCTTCGCGATGAGCGGCGGCGCCTACGCCGCCGGCCACTACCTGATCACCTCGACCAAGCAGATCAGCCCCAAGGTGCTGAAGGCCCTAAAGGGCGCCAACGGCAAGGCCGGCGCCGCGGGCCTGGCCGGTCCCGCGGGCGCCCAGGGCACGCAGGGCGCTCCGGGACCACAGGGCGCTGCGGGCGCCAAGGGCGAAAACGGCGCGAACGGCTCTGCGGGGACGAATGGCGAAAGCGTCACCGTCGCCAAAGCCGGGAGCGAATGCAAAGAAGGCGGTTCGAAGTTCACGGTCGGCGGGAAAAGCGAACATGTTTGCAACGGCGAAAAGGGCGTGATCCACCCGGGCGAAACGCTGCCCAAAGGCTCCTCCGAGATGGGGGTCTGGGCCGAGCCTCACGCCCTCCAGTACGCAACCGGCAAACCCCAGCTCCTCTCTGTGCCGATCTCCTTCACGATCCCGCTTCCCGCGGAAATCCCGGAAAGCAACGTGCACTTCATCAAACCGAAAGAAGCCGCGCCCGCAGGCTGTAAAGGGGACGTCGAAAAACCTGAAGCCGAATCAGGCAACCTCTGCGTGTTCGCCTCTGTCCAGGAAGGCGTCACCGATCCGAGCTTCGCGGACCCGGAAACCGCGAGTGCCTCCGGCTCAGCGGGCCCACGCGGCACCCTGCTCCAGTTCCTGATCGGTGAAAGTGGCGAAGGAGTCCTCTTTTGCCGCGGCACCTGGGTCGTCACCGGATAAGCGCCTGGCGTCTGGCAACGGCCGCATGAGGTAGTGCGGGATCGGCCGCGGGGTATCGCCCCGCGGCCGTTTACCCACGTGCGATATACTTTTATATATCGTGGAGGTTGGGGATCTGATCCGTCAACAGCGCGAGCGGCTCGGTCTCAGCCAGCGCTCGCTCGCCCGCCGGGCGGGCACGACGCAGGCCGCCGTCAGCCGGATCGAGCGCGGCCTGACGGCGCCGACGTGGGAGACGGTGCGGGCGCTGCTGCTCGCGATGGGCTGCGAGCCCGAGCTGCGGGCACGCCGGCTGTCCGGGAGGTGGGACCCCGTCCACCTGGCGGCGCTGCGCGAGCGCTCGCCGGCGCAGCGGCTCGAGCTGGCCATGTCGGCGAATCGCCTGGCGGGACGCCTGCGGCGGGCGGGAGCGGAGGCGGCCGGTGGAGCCTGAGACGCCGCTGGACGCTGAGCGCATCCTCGCGGCGCTCTCAGAGCCCGGGTGAGCCGGGCGCCGACCTCCTAACGGATCTCGTCATACCCCTCGCGCTCCAGGCGCTCGACGAGCTCGACGCCGCCTGCAGCACGTGGCGGCGTGTGGTTTGCCCGTCTCAGCGCGGGGTTTTGGCTTTCAACGCATAGACTTTGCGGTTCCCTCTTGACAAGTGATTGTGTATCCTCTATGTTTCTGTTGTCAGGTGTCCGTTGGGGATGCCGGGCGTACATAGATCGGGTTTGGGTCTGGCCTCCTTGGCCGGCACAGGCGCGCCACAGGGATCACTCTTGGGAGAGGGTTCATAACCGGGTCGTAACGATGAGGGGTTGTTTTCGCGTGAGTTCTGGCAGTTTCAACGTGATGGGGAACGCTGCGCGCCCGTATGGGCCCGTAGGTAGATGCGTCAGCAGCGCTGACACATCTCTCTCTCTCTCTCTCTCTCTTGTACTGCTGACGCCCTCGGTCTAACCGCCGAATCGGGCCGTGTTTCCAGCCCCCTCGCGGGGAGGGGCGCGTGATGTCCACGGTACGGCGTCGCTCGCGCCCTCCGTTGTCCGCGTCCGCGTCCGTGCGTGCGCGAGTGGGTGGTGTGGAGGTCTCGGAGGTGCAGCGCGCGCGGATGTTGAGTTCCGCGGCGGCGGTCGTGTCCGAGCATGGTTACGGGCAGATGAGCGTGGCGCGGGTGACCGATCGCGCGCACGTGTCGCGGCGCACGTTCTACGACGTGTTCGAGGATCGTGAAGACTGCTTCCTGGCGTTGTTCGAGGACGCGCTGGCGCGTGTCACCGAGCGTGTCGTGCCCGCGTATGGGGGCGAGCGGTCCTGGCGGGAGCAGGTTCGTGCGGGCCTGGGCGCGCTGCTGGTGTTCCTGGACGAGCAGCCGCGGCTAGCCTCGCTTTTGATCGTGGACGGGCTCAGCGCCGGCCCGCGGGTCCTGGCGCGTCGTGCGGAGGTTCTCGCGAGCGTGGGCGCCGTGCTGGATCGCGATGGCTCGGAGTCCAGTGGCGGCCGGGGGTTGGCGGAGATCACGGGTGAGGGTCTCGTCGGCGCGGTCTTCAGTGTGATCCACACGCGGCTGCTGGCCGAGCGCCCGGGGGCGCTGGTGGAGCTGCTGAACCCGTTGGTGAGCATGGTCGTGCTGCCCTATCTCGGGGCCGGTGCGGCGCAACGAGAGCTCGAACGCCCCGTAGCGAAGCTCGCGCGGCGGTCTGGTGGCTCGCGTAACGGAGCGGGCGCGTCACCGTCAGCGCGGTCGGCGGAGGATCCCCTGGTGGGACTGCCGATGCGGTTGACGTATCGCACGTTGCGGGTGCTCGGCGCGATCGGCGACTGGCCGGGCGCGAGCAATCGCGAGGTCGCCGAACACGCCGGCGTCGTCGACCAGGGCCAGATGTCCAAGCTGCTGGCGCGATTGGAGCGCCTGGGTTTGATCCGCAACACGGCGGGACACGGCCATCAGCCCAGCGGCGAGCCGAACATCTGGCGCCTGACCGACAGGGGCCTGCAGGTGACACAGACGCTCCGTGTTCACGCGGGCAGCAACGGGGAGGTGGCATCGTGAGCCGCAAGAGGTCGAACGTTGGAGCACGCGTGTGCGTGCTGATGTCCTTCCTCGTCCTGTCTGCTGCTGCCCTCACGGTCAGTCCGGCCCAAGCCCTGTCTGAAGGCCGCGTCTACGAGCAGGTGAGCCCGGAGTACAAGGGCGGGTTGGGGGCGGGGGGTTTGCGGATGGTCTCGGCCGATGGTGAAAGGGTGGCGTTTGACTCGCTGGGCGTTTTTGCGGGAACGCAATGGAACACTCTCACCAACTTCTACTTGGCTGAGCGTGTGAATGGTTCGGGCTGGTCTGTCTCGTCGCTGCAGCCCTCGCCTGGTGGTATCGAGTCCGCGTTCTCCTCGGGGCTCGAGTATGTCGAGGGCGCAAGGCATATAGGTGAGACCAAACGCGAAGGGCCAAGCGAAGGCTTTGAGTATATTCTGCATCGTGTCGACTCGCCTAACGTGGCGGCGAATTGGGAAGCGCTTGGCACTCCTGTGGCACCGATCGACGGCGAGCCGTACACCGGGCTGGCGTTGGGGGCGAGCGGTGATTTGTGTCATCAGATTCTCGGCTTCACCGCGCCGCTGTTGCCAGAAGCTGAAGGTACCTTCGGGCAGATCTATGACCAGTCGAGGGGTTGTGGCGGCGCGGAACCCTACCTGCGGCTCGTCGCGTTGGATAACGCGGGAGATGTGATCAACCCGCACTGCGGGCCTGAGTTGGGCGTGAACGAGGCGACTAGCAATATACCGTTTGGCGGCAAAGAAGCGCGGGCGGGTTTCAACGCGATCGGCCCGCATGGAGACACGATCTTCTTTACGACGAGCGTTGAACAGAGCGCGTTGTGCCGAACCGGCCAGCAGCTGTTTGCCCGGTTGGGCGGGGAACGTACGCTTGAAGTGTCGAAGCCGCTTGGTGAAGTGTGCGCGGATGTTCCGTGCGCGGGGGCGTTGGCGCGGTCGAACTCGTATTTCAAGGGCGCCTCCGAAGACGGATCGCTTGTGTATTTCACGACGCGCGCGCCGTTGGTCGGAGGCGATCAGGACACCGGCAACGATCTGTATCTGGCGAGGATCGGGTGTGGGGAAGGCGAAGCGGGTTGCGCCGTGAGCGAACGTCGCGTCCTCTCGCTCGTGCAAGTCTCTCACGACCCCGTCGCTGGGCAGTCCGCAGACGTGCAGGGTGTCTCGCGTGTCGCCTCGGATGGTTCGCGCGTGTATTTCGTCGCGCACGGTGTGCTGAGCGAAGGAGCCAACGCGGAAGGTCGTGCCCCGGTGAGTGGTGCGGAGAACCTGTATGTCTACGATGCGCGCACGGCTGCCACGGTGTTCATCGCGGAGCTGTGCTCGGCGCCTGCGGCTTCCGGGTCCGTCCAAGACACGGCCTGCCCTGCAAGCCTGACCGGCGGCGGAACGGGCAGAAACGATTCAAGCTCGTGGGGCTACCAGGGAGCCGACTCGACGCGTGACGGCCGTGTCCTTGTCTTCAACAGCTGGGGGCAGCTCACACCGGACGACTCCGATTCCGCGCTCGACGTCTACCGTTACGACAGTGAATCCGGCTTGCTCACGCGTGTCTCGGTCGGCGAAAACGGGTACGACGCGAACGGCAACGACGAATTCAGCGCCGGCGCTAACACACCCGGAATCTATCCGGGGAGTTCGCCGGACCACCAGCAGGAATTGACGATTCGCGCGGTCAGCGATGATGGTTCGCGGATCGTGTTCACCTCGGAAGGGCCGCTCTCACCACGCGCAGAAAACGGGTTGGCGAATATCTATGAATGGCATGCCGGCGCCGGCCCTCACGGAGAAGGCGCGGTGTCACTGATCTCGAGCGGCAGCTCGTCCACGAGCGACGAAACCCCGACGATCTCTCCCTCCGGCCGCGACATCTTCTTCGTTACCGCCGCAGGCCTCGTCCCGGGCGACACCGACGGCCTGCGCGACATCTACGACGCCCGCCTCGACGGCGGCTTCCCCGTATCGGCGGCGCCGCGCCAATCGTGCTCCGGCGATGCATGCCAAGGCCCCTTGAGCAACCCCGCCCCATTGCTCGTCCCCGGCAGCGCCTCGCAAACTCCCGCCGACAAGCCCACTCTAGCTGTGCCCGCAATCAAGCCCAAGCCCACGAGCACGCAGACCCTCGCAAGAGCCCTCAAAGCCTGTCACGCCAAACACAACAAACGCAAGCGCGCCAGTTGCGAACACGCCGCCCACAAAAAACATCCTTCCACAGCATCGACGCGTACGAGGACCCGATGATGCCAACCTTGGGAGCTCCTCCAAACGTCACGTCGAGTTCTGCGGGCTATCGCTGGTTTCTCGCCGTCGTGGCGGTTGTCGCGTCGCTGGGCGCGGTGGCGCCCGGGTTGGCCGCAGCGGCCGAAGTGCCCCCGTTGACCGTCGCAAACTTCTCGTTTCAGACGACTAAGTCCACGCGAGTGACCGAAAGACCGGACCTCGGGCCGGCCGCTGCGGAAGTGGTGAACGAACCGTATGTCCCGGCGTTCACGCAGGCCGGCGGCCACCCCTGGGGACTGACGACCGTCGTCGAATTCTTGAGCGAAGACGTCGAAAAAGAAGTGAACCTGGGGCAACCGGAAAAAGTTCTATTTCCCACGCGTGACCCGAAGGACATCGTCGTCGACTTGCCGCCGGGGCTCTTGGGTGATCCATTGGCGGCGCCGTCGTGTCCGTTGTCCCAGGCCGTGACTCAGGGGACGTGTCCCGCGTCCACGCAGATCGGCTCTTACCATTTCGTCTTCTTCGGCGGACATGAGGAAGTGGGGCCGATCGTGAACGTCACGCCCGAACCGGGTCAGTCGGCGGAGTTCGCGTTTGAGAACCGCGCGCACGTGGCGACTGTGCTCACGGGTCATCTGGTGCGCACGGCCCAGGGTTATGGCTTCGCTGTCGAGAGCACCGGTATCCCTACGGTGAATCTGGTGCGCGTGGAAACGACGTTCTGGGGTGTTCCGGCGGACCCGACTCACGACCGCGTACGCGGCATGTTTTGCGGGAAAATAGAACGGTCCGAACCCCTCTTCTGCCAAGAAGGCAATCAGTCGAGTGGCGTGCTGCCCGCTCCCTTTTTGACTCTGCCGACGGATTGTGCCGCGGGCCCGCAGTCTGCTGCTGTGCGGGCCGATTCGTGGCAGGAACCGGGTCACGTGCGCCCGAACCAGGAATACGAAGGCTTCACCGAAGCACACGCCGTGATGCCGGCGGTGACGGGCTGTGGGGCGCTGCAGTTCAACCCGACGATCGGTGTCGAACCCGACACGGAACTCGCCGACGCGCCCGTCGGCCTCGGCGTGAACGTGCGCGTCCCGCTCAACGAAACGGTCGGCGGCAACGCCACGCCGCAGCTACGCAACTCCGTCTTGACGCTCCCCGAGGGGTTGTCGATCTCCCCCGGTGTCGTCGACGGTATCCAGGCCTGCGACGAATTCGGCCCGGAAGGGATCGACATCACCGGCCCGGAATCCGAAGAAGTCGGTGTCAACGGGGAACTCCAGCTCGCCTCCGGTCACTGTCCTGACGCGTCGAAGGTGGGTGACGCAGAAGCGATCACCCCGTTTCTCTCAGAACCGATCAAGGGCGCCGTGTACCTCGCCCGCCCCGCGTGTGGCGCTACGGGCCAGCCGGCCTGCATCGAGCAAGACGCGCGCGACGGCAGGCTCTACCGTCTGTATCTCGAACTCGGCGGCACCGGCGATCTCGCCCGTACGGGGATCCATTTCAAGGTTCCGCTTCTCACGCACGCGAACCCGGCGACCGGCCAGCTGACCAGCACCGTTGCGGAAACCCCCCAGGCGCCCTTCAGCGAACTGAAGCTGCACCTCAACGGTGGTCCGCGCGCGCCGCTGGATACCCCCAGCACCTGCGGTCCCGCGCTCAGCACCTCGGACTTCACGCCGTGGAGCGCCCCCGGCATCACCCCCGAAGGCCTGTCCGCGGCGGGTACCCCGGACGCGACGCCGTCCTCGTTCTTCAACGTCACGGGCTGCGCCAGCCCACCGGGCCTCTCCCCCGGCTTCCTCTCGGGGACAGTCACGCCGCTCGCCGGCCAGTTCAGCTCGTTCACGATGGACCTCACCCGCAAAGACCGCGAACAGTTCGTCAAGGGCGTCCAGGTCCACACACCGCCCGGCTTGGTGGGGATGCTCTCGAGCGTCCCCCTCTGTGAAGAAGCCCTGGCGAACAGCGGACACTGCCCGGAATCGTCGCGGATCGGCAGCACCACGGTCGCCTCGGGCGCCGGCTCCCACCCCTTTGAAATCTCCGGCAACGTCTACCTGACCAAAAGCTACCGCGGCGCCCCGTTCGGTCTTTCGATCGTCACCAACGCCGTCGCCGGCCCCTTCAACCTTGGCCTCGTCGTCGTCCGCGCGCAGATCCATGTCGACCCGGTGAACTCGACGCTGACGATCACGACCGATGAAACCGGACCCTACGCGATCCCGCAAATCGTCTTCGGCGTCCCGCTGCGACTGAAACGGATCACCGTCAACATCGATCGGCCCGGCTTCATGTTCAACCCCACCAGCTGCGCCGCGCAGCAGATAACCGCGACCATCTCCGGCAACCAGAACGCGGTAGCGCATGTCTCGAGCCCGTTCGCCGCCGGCGGCTGCCGCAGTCTCGCGTTCAACCCCCACTTCACGGTCTCCACGAGTGGTCGTACGAGCAAAGCTAACGGTGCGAGCCTCGACGCGAAGGTGATCTATCCGTCGTTTACGGCGGGCAGCGAGTCGAACATCGCCTACGTCAAAGTCGAGCTCCCCAAGCAGCTCCCCTCCCGCCTGACGACACTGCAGAAAGCGTGCGTCGCGGCCGTCTTTGAAACGAATCCGGCATCCTGTCCGTCGCAGTCAGTCGTCGGGATCGTGAAGGCGACGACGCCGGTCCTGCCGGTTGCACTCGAAGGCCCTGTGTATTTCGTCTCCCATGGTGGGGAAGCGTTCCCGTCGTTGATCGTCGTGCTGCAGGGCGACGGGGTCCGCGTCGATCTCACCGGTTCGACGTTCATCAGTAAGAGCGGGGTCACGAGCAGCACCTTCAAGACCGTCCCCGACGTCCCCGTCTCCACGTTCGAGCTGTATCTCCCCCAAGGCCCCTACTCCGCGCTCACGGCCAACGCCAACCTCTGCAGCCTCACCACATCGGCGACCGTCAAGCGCACGATCACCCGCAGAGTGCGCGGGCGCACCCTGCACCAGAGGATCACGAGCCATGTGCAGAAGCCCGCGAGCCTGTTGATGCCGACCGAAATGGTCGCCCAGAATGGCGCCGTGATCAAGCAGAACACGAAGATCGCCGTGACCGGCTGCGCCGCCCACGTCGCACGCGCCAAGCAGACCAGGCACAAGCGCAGGCGCCCGCAATGATCGCCGCCTGCCTCAAGCGCGACTTCGCGCAGCCGCCACGGCTCCTGCTCGCGACGGTCGCCCTCCTGCTCGCCGCGCCGGCACTCGCCTCGCCCACGGTCGCGTCCGCGAGCGAACCGCCGATCAAGGAGATCCTCACCAGCCACATCGGCTGGGAAGTCGACGAAGTCACCAAAGGACCCATCTGCACCGTCCTCTCCGGACACAAATGCCGGCCGGCCGGTTTCACGAGCGAACCGAACGGCTTCGCCGGCGCAGTGACGAGCGTGGCTGGCGGTGGCGCACCCGAAGGAGATCTCTATGTCGTGGATCCGGAAAACCATCGTGTCCAGGAGCTCAACTCGAGCGGCGAATTCATCGCCTCTTTCGGCTGGAGCGTGAACCGGACCAAGGAAGAAGAAGGCGCGCCGCAGGCCGCCCGAAACGTCTGCACGAAGGCGTCCGGCGACACCTGCCAGGCGGGGACCGCAGGTACGAAACCGGGACAGTTCCGACGCCCGAGCGCCATCGCGCTCGACCCGACGAACGATGACTTCTATGTCGCAGAACGTATAGAAAGTCCCACCTTTGCTCAGCGTGTGCAGAAGTTCACGGCCGAAGGACAGTTCCTGCTCGAGATCGGCAAGGAAGTCAACGAAGCAACGAACGGCAACCTCTGCACTCAGGCGGAAATCGCGAGCTGTAAGGGGCCGGCCGAAAGCACCACACCCGAACCAGGTTCGTTTCACTTCGGGACCGACGGCGGCATCCTCGCGGTCGGCGGCCCGGAAGCGCACCTCTACGTAGGCGACGAACACACCGTCCAGGAGTTCAGGCCCGACGGGACCTGGGCCGGCGAACCGCTCGCCAGAACCGAATCTATCGCCCACCGGCTGACGGAAATCGCTTCCGCACCGGGCTACGCGGTGACCAGGATCGCCGTCGACCAGGCCGGCACCGTCTACCTCGGCTACTCCATCACCGGCAACCCTCCGGATTCAATCCGCGAGTTCGACTCGACCGGTAAAGAAGTCGCGTCGTTCGCTGTCACCCCTTACGGCCTTGCTGTGGACGCGGCCGGCCGGCTTGCCGTCATGGGCTCCGAATCCGGCACGCTGTACGAAGTCATCGGACCCAAACTGCATCGCATCACCGAAATCTCCGGTGTGCAGGGCGGCGGCGTCTCCTTCAACGCCAATGACGACCTCTACGGCGTCGGCAGCGATGAACGCGAACTCCTCGCCTACCACCGTGTCCCCGTCGCCGAACTCGCGCTGGGCGAAATCGACTGCCACGAAGGCGCCGTGCACGAAACATCCGTCACCGTCGACTGCACGCTGAACGGCACCGTCAACCCGGAGGGTGTCTCCGAAACCGAAGCGTGGTTCCGCTGGGGCACCACAGCGGCTCTGGGCCAGGAAACACCAAAGCAGCAGATCGCGACCGGTAACGCTGCGGTGCCCATCAGCGCTTCGATCAAAGGCGTGCGCCCGAACGAACTGCTCGACAGACAAGTCGCCGCTGAAGACCAGAACGTCAAGGCACCAGAGCTTCTCACGACCGAAACAGAATCGCTCCAGGTCCCGGCGGTCCCGCCGCGGGTCCTCACCGGGCTCGGCGCGTCGTTCGTCAGACCGGCGTCGGTTGTCCTCAGCGGGAGCGTGAACCCCGAGAACGCGAACACTGTCTACGACTTCGAATACGGCCCCTGCCACGAAGCCTGTGCGACCGCGCCGTTCACGGCCTCGACCTCGACGCGGGAATCGAGTGCCTACTCGCCGACGAAAGCGATCATTGAAGCCACCGAACTTCAGCCCGCCACCGAATACCACTATCGCCTCACCGCGGTCAACCCGGGCGGGACGGCGTTGAACGAAACGGGTGAACCGGTGCTCCCCGAAGGCACGTTCACGACCGCTCCGGCCCCCGTGCCGCAGGCCACCACGACCGCTCCTACGGCGGTGGGTACGACCTCCGCGACGATCACCGGTACCGCCAATCCCGACGGTCAGTCCTCGACCTACAGCTTCGAAATGGGCGTCTACGACGCCGGCGGCACGCAGTACGGCGTCGTCTTCACCGGGGCCGCCGGTGCGGGCACGCTACCGGTGGGGGAGGCGTTCAATCTCACCGGCCTGCAGCCGGGGACGCAGTATGCGTACAGGATCGTGGTTCGCAGCGGCTTCGGTGAAGCTGTGGGCGCGCCGGTGGTCTTTACGACCGCGGGTCTCTCCGCGGCCCTCGCCCTGCCGGGCGTCCTGGCTCAGCTGTCGGTCCCGGGTATCGCGTTCCCGGCCGAAGCCGCACACGGAACGCCCAGGAAGCTGACGCGCGCGCAGCAGCTCGCCCGTGCCCTCAAAGCGTGCGCCAGGAAGCCGAAGGCCAAGCGCGCGGCGTGCAGGCGCAGCGCCCGCGGGAAGTACGCGCCCAGCACCAAGGCGAAGAAAGCGATAGCGACTCGCGCCGCCTACTGGCGCGGTACACGATAACCCCGACAATCGGAGAGAACAGGAATGCTCACTGGCATACGCAGGCGCCTCACCTACACCAACATCCTCGTCACGTTCGCGCTCGTCTTCGCGATGAGCGGCGGCGCCTACGCCGCCGGCAAGTACCTGATCACCTCGACGAAGCAGATCAGCCCCAAGGTGCTCAAGTCGCTCAAGGGCGCCAACGGCAAGGCCGGCGCCGCGGGCCTGGCCGGCCCCGCGGGCGCCCAGGGCACGCAGGGCGCTCCAGGACCGCAGGGCGCCGCGGGCGCCAAGGGCGAAAACGGCGTAAACGGCGCCCCCGGAACGAACGGCGTTAGCGTGACCAGCAAAGAAGTCGCCAAAGGCGCGACCGCGTGCAGCAAAGAAGGCGGCAGCGAATTCACCTCCGCCAGCGGCAAAAGCTTTGCCTGCAACGGCAGGGAAGGCTCCCCTTGGACCGCGGGCGGGACATTGCCCAAAGGCTCCTCGGAGATGGGTGTCTGGGCCGAGCCGCAAGGCATCGAGCACAACACAGGCAAAGCCCAGGCGGTCTATGTCCCGATCTCCTTCACGATCCCGCTCGCCGCGGGCCTGCCGGCAAGCAACGTGCATTTCATCAACGTCAAAGAAACGCTGCCGGCAGGCTGCAAAGGCAGCGCGGAAAAACCCGAAGCCGAATCCGGGAACCTCTGCATCTTCGCCGCCGTCCAGGAAGGCCTGACCGGACAACCGGCTATCGTCAACCCCGAAAACGAAAGCGCGAGTAACGACTCGGGGGCAAGAGGTACCCTGCTCACGTTCATAATCGTCGAAAGCGCCGAAGACGAAATCCTGGCTGTTCGCGGCACCTGGGCCGTCACCGGATAAGCGCCCCCGGCGTCTGGCAACGGCCGCATTGAAGTAGCGCGGGATCGGCCGCGGGGTATCGCCCCGCGGCCGTTTCCATGCCAGCTTTCTCTGATTCCCTGGCGCCGGCGCCGCCCCTCGGTGTACGCTCGCCTCCGAGCACTCAGAGCCCCCGAGCCGCTGCCGGCTGCTCCTGCGGTGAAGGGCCCTCGGGGTCGATGACCGTCTCGGTTCGCCTCGGCTGACTCCTGACCCTTAACACAGCTCCTCCACCTCGATCAGGTGGCACGTTGGGTCGTTGCGGGCGTGCCGGGCGAGCCTGGGCTCGAAGCCCGAGCGGGAGAAGAGGTAGACGTGCAGCCAGCTCTGGCAGACCTGCTCGAACGCCGCTGCTCGAACGCCGCTGCTCGAGCGCCGCGAACTCGTCGGCGCGATCGTAGAAGGGCATCAGAATGATAGTCATAACTATGATAGTTGTGGCTGCCTTACTCGGGTGGCTTGTCGCCGCATGGCTGGACTGCTCGACGCGCTCGACGCCCGCGTCCTGAACCCCCGGCAGCGAGGGTCTGAAGGTAGACGCCGCGTCGTTTCGGCGGATGGCGAGCGATCCGGATGCATATCGTCCCGAGGCTCTGGAGACAGACGCTGGTTTCGGGGCGCCGGCGCCGGACTGGTGAGCACGCCGGCTGCTGTTGCGGTGAGGGCCTGGTTGCGGCTCGGGGCGAGCTCAGCGGGGGGCGGGCCAGTCGATCCGTGTGGCCAGCTCGCCCGCAGCCAGCTCGATCAGCGCGCTGCGCGCGATCGGCCGGTACTCGCCGTTGTCCAGTCCCAGCCAGTCGACCGTGCGCTCCTGAGGGTCGACGATCAGCACCTCGTCGACGTTGTGGGCGGCGTAGAAGGGGAGCTTCTTCCAGCTCTCGTCGCCCGGCGAGACGATCTCCACGACGAGGGCGGCGGTGGCGTAGTACAACCGATCGGGTCCGGGGCGGTGCACAGCTCCGTCGGGTACGCGATAGTCATCCTCGACGCCGAGGTTGAACTCTCCCATCGCCGGCAGCAGGCCCGCGGCCCGGGCGGGACCATCCAGTGCCACGGCAAGCTGTTGCCCGATGCGTTGATGGCGACCGTGCGGCGCGGGATTCATGTGCAGCACACCCTCCCACATCTCGTCGCGGTGATCGAGGCCGAGCCGGCGGCGACGCTCGAGCAGCGCTTCGAGCTCGACCGGAGCGGGATCCATCACCAGGGTTGGCATACGGTCAGCATAACGCCCGCCGAAGCTGAGGGGGCGTGCTGTCAACACACCGCGCTCACCTCGATCCGGCGCCGGCCTGGCTCGCGCTGAGGCTCCACGGTGACCTCGGCGTGAGCGATCGGACACACGACTGCTAGTATGGACACATGAGCTTGGCCTTGCGGCGGTTGGCTGACGAGGTGGGAGTGAGTGAGCGTACCCTTCGTCGGGGGGTGGGCAGCGAGCTCATCCGGGCTCGGCGTATCAGTTCTCACCGGCTTGTCGTCGCCGAGGGGGAGGCGGAGTGGGTTCGCCTCCATTGGTCGTTGATCGGTCGGCTGCGCGGCGCTCTCAGAACGGAGCCCAACTTGGAGTTGGTTGTGCTCTTTGGATCCGTCGCGCGGGGAGACGACCTGGCGGGGATCTCTGATGTGGACCTGCTGGTTGAGCTTCGTCGTCCCTACCCGGGTGCTCTGGAGGCGCTGCGCGGACGGCTGAATGAGCGTGTGAGGCCGGACGTGCAGTTGGTGCCCTTGAAGGGCGCGCTGCGCGATCCGGGCCTGTTGGCTGAGGTGTTGCGCGACGGCCGTCCTCTGGTGGATCGCTCGGGGAGCTGGCCCGAGCTGCGGGCGCAGGCTGAGCAAGCCCATACGCAGGCCGATCGGGCAGGGCGTGAGATACAGGAGGGGGCCCGGGCGGCGATCGGCTACTTCCAGCGGCTGGCCGCCGCTCGCGCGCAAGCGTCCGTCGGCGCCGGCCGGTGAGCGGTTCTTCCCGTTCGCCGGTTGCTGCCCAGGCGCGCCTGAAGGCGTTGCATAACGCGCTGGGGCAACTGGCGCGTACGATGGAACAGCTGGAGACCGCGGTATGCGCCTTTCCGCCGGACTTCGACCTATCGGCATTCAGCGCCGCGTGGTACTCAGAGGTTCCAGCGGAGCGCAACCGGGCCATGTCGGTGCGGTCGAACATGGACGACCTGCACAACCTCTGTCAAGGTCTTATCGGTCTCAGCGTGAGAGTGGCTCAAGATCTGGGCGCGATTCCCGCCGACCGCAAGACCCCGGCAGCGGACCAACTGCGGCGACAGGGTCTCTATGCGAAGAAGGCAGAGCAGGTCATGCAGGAGGTCGTCGACTTGCGCAATACCAGCCAGCACGAGTACTGGATACTGACGCCTGATGAGGTGCATGTCGCCGTTGAGCACCAGCGTCAACATCTACCGTCTTTCATCGCCGGGATAGGCGCCTGGATAGAGGGTCTTCCTCGCTGACAGCCGGCCGGTAGAACGACCGTCTCGATCGCCCGTTCAGGCGCCGGTGTCACCGGCCGCGAGGGCGCCCCGCATCGCGCCGAACTCCTGGCGGATCTGGTCATAGCCCTCGCGCTCCAAGCGCTCGACGAGCTCGACGCCGCCTTGCAGCACGATGCGCCCGTCCATCAGGATGTGCACGAACTCGGGCTCGACGTGGTGCAGGATGCGCTGGTAGTGGGTGATGATGAGCGCGCCGAGGCCCTGCTCGTCGTGCAGGCGCTGGACGCCCTCGGCGACGGTGCGCAGCGCGTCGATGTCGAGGCCCGAGTCGGTCTCGTCGAGGATCGCGATGTCCGGTTTGAGCATTGCCATCTGCAGGATCTCCGCGCGCTTCTTCTCGCCGCCGGAGAAACCGTCGTTGAGGTGGCGCGAGGTGAACGAGCGGTCCACGTCTAGCAGCTCGATCGCGTGCTGGAGCTGGGCGCGGAACTCCTTGACCTGGATCGGCTCCTCGCGCCCTGCGTTGATGGCCATGCGCAGGAAGTTCGCGACCGAGACGCCCGGGATCGAGACGGGGTACTGGAAGGCCAGGAACAGGCCGGCGTGGGCGCGCTCGTGGGGCTCGGCCGCGGTGATGTCCTCGCCCTTGAAGACGATCGTGCCCTCGGTGATCTCATACGAGGGATGTCCGAGCAGGGTGCTGGCCAGGGTGGACTTGCCCGAGCCGTTCGGGCCCATCAGCGCGTGGATCTCCCCGCGCGAGATGTCCAGGTCCACGCCTCGCAGGATCTCGCGCTCCTCGATGCGCACGTGCAGGTCTCTGATCTCTAGGTCGGCCATGTCGCTGGTTCGGGCTCCGGTCGTCGGGGATGGATGAGGGTGGGTCGGGTCAGTCGCCCAGCGCGGCGGCGCGGGCCGAGGCGGCGGCGGGCAGCGTGGGCAGGGTGGCGGCGCCCGTGTCGGCGGGCAGTCCGGCGGCGAGGCCGAGGGACGGTGCGAGCACGAGGTCGGCGAGCGTCGTGTCCTGCAGCGTGCGCACGATCGCGCCGCGCACGCGCGTCCACAAGAGCTTGGTCGGGCACACGTGCCCCGGGTCGGACTCGCGCGAGCACACGATCGAGCCGTCGGCCGCCTGGGAGATGCACTCGATCGGCGCGATCGAGCCCTCCAGCGCCTGCACGACCTCGGCCATCGTGATCTCCGTGGGCGAGCGCGCGAGCAGGTAGCCCCCGCGCGATCCCCGCCGCGAATCGACCAGGCCCGCCTTGCGCAGCCGCGCGACGAGATGCTCCAGATAGGCCAGCGGCATGCCGTCGTGCTCGGCGATCTCCGCCAGCGGAACGGGCTCGTCACCGGCTCGCCGAGCCAGCTCGACCATCACGCGCACGCCGTACTCGGCCTTGGTTGAGAACATCATCGCTCAAATACCTACCTGCGCGCTAGGGTATCAGCCGCGCGCAGAGCATTCGGGCGTCTACGGTTTGGCTTGGAGCCTGCGGATGTCATGCGCGAGCGCTTCCGGAGTGAGCACTTCCGGCGCGAACAGCACCCGCTCACGCCCGCGCGCGTCGAGCATCAGCAGGAAGGCGTACTTGTCGAAGGCGGCGCGTCCGGCGCTCGCAGGATGGACGCGATACGCGCGCCAGACCGCGCGCAGTTGGGCGGGCGAGCCGGTCAGGTAGCGGACGCGCCCCGTGAGCGAGACCCGGGCGAGAAAGCGCGCGACGCTCGCAGGCGTGTCGGCGCTTGGGTCGGCGCTGAGGATCAGCACGGGCACGGGCTGGGCCAGTTCGTCGAGCGCCCCGCGGATCTGCTGGGCGATGAGGATGCACGTGGCCCGGCAGGTCGAGTACAGGAACGTGAGCACCGCGACGTGGCCGCGCAGCGCGCTCAAAGAGACGGAGTGGCCGTACTGGTCGGTGAGCGTGAAGTCGGGAGCGAGCGGGCTGGGGATGAGCGCGGCGCCGTCGAACCCCGACGCGTTCGTCGCATCTGTGCCGGTCATCGCGGTGCTTGTCACTGGGGAGGAGGCTCCATCGCGCCCGGAGGGTGTCGCCAGGATCGCAACCAGCGCGACGGCCGCCGCGAGCGCGGTAAGCGAGGCGAGCGCGAAAGCGAGGCAACGCCGGGGCATGTGAGGCATGATCGCTGTTCCGGAGGGAGCGGCGGGCGGCGATCCCGGGTGCGGCAGGTGCCTTGTTGGTGTATGCTCTACACATGAGCCGTACAAACGTTGAGCTGGACAACGAGCTGATCGGCCGCGTGATGGACCGCTACGGGCTGAAGACCAAGCGCGCGACGATCGACTTCGCGCTGCGCCAGCTGGACCTGGAGCCGATGAGTCGCGAGGAAGCATTGGCGATGCAGGGGACAGGCTGGGACGGCGATCTGGAGGAGATGCGCACCGGCTGGCGGGATCCCAACCTGTGATTCTCGCCGACAGCTCGGCCTGGATCGAGTATCAGCGTATGACCGGCAGCCCAGCCCACCTCCGTCTGCGGACGGCGGTCGACGCCGGCGAGTCCCTCGCGACGATGGGGACCGTGATGTTCGAGGTGCTGGCTGGAGCCCATGACGAGCGCCAGGCGCGAGACATGCGCCGCCTGCTCAACCGCTGCACCTATCTGCGCCTGGAGGAGCCGCCCGACTACGAGGCGGCCGCCGCGCTGTACCGGGCATGCCGGCGCGGAGGCGAGACGGTGCGCAAGGCTCCCGACTGCCTGATCGCGGCCGTCGCAATCAGAACCGGCTCGCAGCTGCTCCACCAAGACGCCGACTTCGATGTGATCGCGCGCCACACTGCGCTCGTCACGGTCTCACTCTGATTCGGCGCTATACTTTCTGAAGTCTCCATGAATCCCGACCACGATTTAGGAGTTTCACGATGAGCCCGTCAGGCGCGGAGCTGCTCAAACGAATAAAGTCCCAGATCGCCGAGATCGACCCCTCGCGCGTGCGCGAGCTGATCGGCGAGGGCGTGGCGATCGTCGACGTGCGCGAGACCGAGGAGTTCGCGGCCGGACACCTGCCCGGCGCCAAGCACGTGCCCCGCAGCTATCTGGAGACCCGCATCGAGGCCGCCGTTCCCGACCGCGACGCGCAGATCGTCCTGTACTGCCAGTCGGGCAACCGCTCGGCGTGGGGCGCGCGCACGCTGGAAGACGACCTCGGCTACACGCACGTCGCCTCGATGACGGGCGGCATCACGCTGTGGAAGGATCGCGGCTACGAGATCGTCGTGCCGCGCGCGCTGAGCGCGGAGCAGCGCGAGCGCTACTCGCGCCACCTGCTGATCCCGGAGATCGGCGTCGAGGGTCAGCAGAGGCTGCTCGACGCGAAGGTGCTGCTGCTCGGCGCCGGGGGCCTCGGCTCGCCGACCGCGCTGTACCTCGCCGCGGCCGGCGTGGGCACGCTGGGGATCGTCGACGACGACGAGGTCGACCTGTCCAACCTGCAGCGCCAGGTGATCCACTCCACCCAGCGCGTGGGCGTCCCCAAGGTGGACTCCGCCGAGGAGTCGATCCACGCGCTCAACCCGGACGTCGACGTCGTCAAGTACCCGGTGCGGATCGACGCGTCGAACATCATGGAGATCATCGCCGGCTACGACGTGATCGTCGACGGCGTCGACAACTTCCCCACGCGCTACCTGCTCAACGACGCGAGCGTGCGGCTGAAGATCCCGGTCGTCTCGGCCTCGATCCTCGGCTTCGACGGCCAGCTGTCGGTGTTCAAGCCGTATGAGGGCCCCTGCTACCGCTGCCTCTTCCGCGAGCCCCCGCCGGCGGAGCTCGCGCCCTCCTGCGGCGCCAACGGCGTGCTCGGCGTGCTGCCCGGCACGATGGGCCTCTTGCAGGCGACGGAGGTCGTCAAGCTGATCCTCGGCATCGGCGAGCCCGCGATCGGGCGGCTGCTGCTGTACGACGCGCTGGGCGCGACGCTGACCGAGGTCAAGGTCCATCGCGACCCCGACTGCCCGATCTGCTCGCGCGAGCCCGAGGACATCAGCGACGAGGAGATGGGCTCCTTCCCCGACTACGAGGCGTTCTGCGCGGCCGCAGGGTAGTCTGCCCGACCGGTATGGCGACGATCAAGATCCCTCCTGTGCTGCGGGCATCGGTCGGCGGCGAGAAGCAGGTGAGCGCAACCGGCGCCAACGTCGGCGAGGTCCTGCGCGACCTCGCCTCGAGCCACCCGGCGACCCGCGAGCAGCTGTTCGCCGCCGACGGGGAGCTCAACCGCTACGTCAACGTGTACCTCAACGACGAGGACGTGCGCGTGCTGGGCGGGTTGGACACGGCCGTGGGGGAGAGCGACACCTTGGTGATCCTGCCGGCGATGGCCGGCGGGCTGTAAGCGCGGCGTTTTTCCGCCGCCGCGGCGTCTAGCCTTCGCGTCCACGTTTGGTGCCGAGCCTAAGCCTCGGCGGCTCCTCGGACGATGGGATTGCGCTTATGAGAACCAGCATCGATTTTGTGCGCGGTCTTCGGCTCATCCACGGGCGAATCGGCTCGATCGGAGGGGTCCTGCTCCTTGCGCTGATCGTGACCTGCGCCGTTGTCGCGCCCGCCGGGGCCACCTCGCCGCCGAAGTACACGCTGTCGATCACGGAGGGCGAGACGACCCAGCCCGAACACAGCGTCATCGCGACCAGCGGCCGCGTCGATCCAGAAGCCTCGGTGGCGGTGTCGATAATCCGCGGCGGCATCGAAGTGTCCAGGAGCAGCGGCGACGATGGTTACGCTTGGATGCCGTCGATCCCCGCTCCCGGTGACGTGGTGAACCTGGAATCTCCGACCGGCCTCAACGGTCACCCGGGTGGAAGTATCGTCGGGTCGTTCGTGTATGACGGCCGGCCCTCGATGGACCCGACCGTATGCGCGGGCTCGGTCAACTTCTCGGGCCAGCGGTCGACCGGCCAGACGATCCAAGGCGGCAACTTCCTGGATGTGCCCGGGGCCTATGGCGGCTTCGAGCGCTGGAACGCGGTCCAGGCTCAGATCACGCTGCTGTCGGGGTCAACCTTCGGCGGCGGCTTCCTGAGTCCGCTGGCGTTCGGGGAGACGGTGTGGGCGAGCGAGTCGCTGGAAACGCCGCTCGCGGGTGGAGCCGTCTTCACCTACGAAAGCGAAAACGTGCGCCCTGTGGGCGCGTGCCCCGTGCCTCCGGCGCCGCCACCCCCGCCTCCGCCCCCGGCCCTGCAGGGCTCGATCCTCAAGCTCGCGCGGACCACGATCCACCGCTTGCTGAAGTCGGGCTGGCTGGACCAGGTGACGATCAACCAGCCGGGCACGGTCGTCCAGGATCTCTATCTCCAGGGAGGCGCGCTGCCGGCGTACGCCGCCGGCCGGAAGGGTGGGCGCCATCACCACAGGCACAAGCCGCCGGCGCTGCTGCTGGCGCGCGGGACGGCCACGGCCAAGAGCGCCGGCACGGTCACCGTCCTGATGCGCCTGACGGCGAAAGGCCGCCGCCTGCTCGAGCACAGCAGCCACGTGCGCGCGGTGCTCGTCACCACGCTGCGCAGCGCTTCGGGCGCCAAGCTGAACCTGGAACGTCGTTCGGTCACGCTGCATCGCTAGGGCGCTCACAATCAGGGCCGTCGCGCCGCGGTTCGCCGATCAGGCAGTTGCAACCGTATCTGAGGAGGCCGGCTCGGCCGCCGCTCGGTCCACTGTCGACGCCGTCCCGTTCCCGGCGGCTGCGGCCATCGGCACATGACTCATCGCGCGCTCGGCCAGGGCGGTGATCGTCAGGGACGGGTTGACGCCGACGTTGGCGGGGATCGCGGAGCCGTCGCAGACGAGCAGGTTCTCGTAGCCGAACACGCGCTGGCGGGCGTCGATGACGCCGCAGGCGGGGTCGGGGGCGATCACGGCGCCGCCGAGGATGTGGGCGGTCGTGGGGATGTTGAAGAGGGCCTCGGTGACGGAGCTCTGCGCGACGCCGCCGGTGCGATGCGCGAGCCATTCCGCGGCCTGGTTGGCGATCGGGATGAACGTCGGGATCGGTCGCTCGGGGTCCTGCTCGGTGGTCAGCCACAGCGAGCCGAACGGTCCCCGGCGCGGGCGCAGCGCGATCGCGTTGTCGAGCGTCTGCATCACGAGCACGATGATCGTGCGCCGCGACCAGTGCTTGGGAAACAGCGCCTGCACGAAGCGCTTGGGGTGGCGCAGGATCTGGGCGAGCAGCTTCAGCGGGCGGGTCAGGCGCGTGCCGTCGCCGACGAGCAGCGTGTACAGGCGGTGCATCGAGTCGCCGTCGTCGCCGTAGGTGACGGTCTCGATGTGGGTGTTGGGGTCGGGATAGATCGAGGAGGTGATCGCGACGCGTTCGATCAGGTCCTCCGGGTAGTCCTCGGGCACGGTGACGGTGAGGATCGACTCGCTGTTGGTGCGCACCAGCTCGCCCAATCGCGAGGAGATCCTCGCGAGCGAGCCGTTGCACCGGCAGCGCGCAAGCAGCTTGTTCGTGCCCAGCGGCCCGGCGGCGACGACGACGCCGCGCGCGCGCTGGACGCGGCGATCCTTGCGCAGCCAGGCGCCCGAGCGCACCGATTCGACCTCATAGCCGTCCGCGCCGTCCGCGCCGCCGAGCGGGCGGATGTCCACGACGGTGCGTTCGGGCATCACGCGCGCGCCGCGCTTCTCGGCGAGGTACAGGTAGTTCTTGACGAGCGTGTTCTTCGATCCGTGGGGGCAGCCGACCATGCAGCGCCCGCACTGCCGGCAGCCGGTGCGGTCCGGTCCCTCGCCGTCGAAGAACGGGTCGGAGACGGTCACGCCGGGCTCGCCGAAGTAGACGCCGACGGGCGTCTTTTTGTACGTGTCACCGACGCCCAGCTCCTCGCCGAGCTCGCGCAGCAGCTGATCGGCGGGGTCGTCGTGGGGGTTTTGCACGACGCCGAGCATGCGCTGCGCTTCGGCGTAGTGCGGGGCGAGATCCGCCTCCCAGTCGATGCCCATGTCCGCCCACTGGGGGTCTTCGAAGAACTGCTTCGGCGGCACGTACAGCGTGTTGGCGTAGCCGAGGCTGCCGCCGCCGACGCCGCAGCCGGAGACGACGGAGACGTCTTTGAAGGTGGTCAGGCGGAAGATCCCCTTCATGCCCAGTCGGGGATTCCAGAAGTAGCGCTTGAGGTCCGCCGTCGAGCTGGGGAACTCGTCGTCGGCGAAGCGGCGTCCGCACTCCAGCACGCCCACGGAGTGGCCTTTCTCGGACAATCGCAGCGCGCTGACGCTGCCGCCGAAGCCCGAGCCGATGACCAGCCAGTCGAAGTCGTAGCTCTCGTTGTGTGAATGCATTGACCGCCGCGCTCCCTCGTGCACGCGCCGTCCCCCGGCGCCCGGTCATCTTACTGGTTGACTGGTCGCTCGGCCGGCCGCCGTAATCGCGCGGTTGCCACGGACGGGCGCGCGGCGAGCAGGTCGTCCCGAGGTGGATTCAACACAGCTCCACGACTCCGTGCAGTACCGCTATATTCCGTGAAGTAATGGCCGTTCAGCCGCTGAAGAACCGGCCCTGCGGAGGGCGCTATGGGGATGTCGTGCAGTCGATCGGCAACACGCCGCTGATCGAGCTGCCGCGTCTGTCGCCGAAGCCGTGCGTGCGCATCTGGGCCAAGCTCGAGTCGCGCAACCCGACCGGCTCGGTCAAGGATCGCGTCGCGCGGGCGCTGATCGAGGACGCCGAGGAGAAGGGCGCGCTCTGCCCCGGGCAGACGATCCTCGAACCGACCTCCGGCAACACCGGCATCTCGCTGGCGATGATCGCCGCGCGCAAGGGCTATCGCCTGAAGGTAGTGATGCCGGAGAACGTCACGCCCGAGCGCACGCAGCTGCTGCGGATGTACGGCGCGGAGATCGTCTACTCCGAGGGCTCGCTGGGGTCCAACGGCGCGGTCGAAAAGGCGCTCGAGATGGCCCAGGCCGACGCCTCGGTCTACATGCCCTACCAGTACGGCAACGAGGCCAACCCACTGGCCCACTACAACGGCACGGCGCTGGAGATCCTCGAGGAGCTCGACGAGGTGTCCGCGTTCGTCGCCGGCCTGGGCACCGGGGGCACGCTGATGGGCAACGGGCGCCGTTTGAAGGAGACGTTCGGCGAGGGCGTCAAGATCGTCGCCGCCGAGCCGATGCAGGGCGAGCCCGTCCAGGGGCTGCGCTCGCTGGACGACGGGTTCATCCCGCCGATCATCGACATCTCGCTGCTGGATCGCAAGATCTTCGTCACCAACCGCGACGCGATCCTGTGGACGCGCCGGCTGCTGGATGAGGAGGGCGTGTTCGCGGGCGTCTCCAGCGGCGCGATCGCCTCGATCGCGGTGCGCATAGCGGGCGAGCTGGACGAGGGCAACGTCGTGTTCGTCGTCGCCGACGACGGCTGGAAGTACCTGTCGAGCGGCATCTACACGCTGCCGGTCGACGAGGTCGAGAACCTCGATGCCACCGTCTGGTGGTAGATCCTCCCCGCAGCTGGACATGGCAACCGCGGTCGGCTGGGCACTCCGCGGCGGACGCGCGCGTGGCGCGATTCCAATAGAGATGAACATCTCCCGCTCCCTCCTGGACGATGTGATCGCGCACGCGCGCGAGGAGTACGACGAGGAGTGCTGCGGCATGATCGCCTACGCCTCCACCGAGTCAGACGGCGAGCCGCGCGCGATGAGGGTGCATCGCGCGCGGAACATCCATGCCAGCCGCAAGCGCTTTGAGATCGACGGCAAAGAGGTTCTGAGGACTGAACGGGAGTTCGACGAGGCTGGGTGGGGTCTTGGCGCCATCTACCACTCGCACACGCACACTGCTCCGTATCCCTCCCAGACGGACATCAACTTCGCCGCCAACTGGCCGGGCCTGGAGTGGGTGATCGTCGGGCTCGCCGGCGAGCAGCCCGAGGTTCGCTGCTATCTGATCGAGGATGGCGCCGTGCGGGAGGTCGAGCTCCAGGTGCGGTGATGGGCGTGGCGGCCGACGATCATCTGGAGTGCCCGTCCTGCGGGCGGGAGCACCCCCCGGACGAGCGCTTCTGCGCCGCGTGCGGGATGCCGCTCGTCCATCCCCCGCACGCGGGCGACGCCGAGCCGGGCGAGCGTCGCGAACAGGCGCGCAAGATCAAGCCCCAGTACAGCGAAGGCCGGCTGATCAAGGTCGCCTATGCGCAGAATCTGCCGGAGGCGCAGCTGATTCAGGGACTGCTGCTGGAGGAGGGCATCCCCAGCATGGCCCGCCGCGCGCCCGGGTTCGACGTCCCCGACTTCCTGGCGGCCGGCCCGCGCGACATCCTCGTGCCCGAGTCGGGCGTGCAGGCGGCGCGCGAAGCCCTGCGGGCGCCTCCCGCGGAGTAGCAATGTGCGTTGGAGTGGAACCAGCTACCTAGACGGTCGATGGGCAAGCAGGTCAAGGACGCAGGGAGCGTGGCGTACCGATCGTCGATCAGATGCGATCAACGATCGGCCAGCACGCGAGCGACTGAGGACGCAGACCGATCGTCCGGGATCGGCCAGCGCCGCTCAGCGGCCGTCTAGGCGGCGACCGGCGTTCCCGCTTCGCTGGTGGCGATCGCCTCGATCTCCTCCGAGGCGCGCTCGAACTCGGCGTCGGACAGCACCGGAGTGCCCTCGAACGGCAGTTCGCGCTGCAGCTCGACCCAGGTCTGCGAGGCGTTGTACTCGTCCCTGACTTTCACCGTCACCGGCCGCGGGATGCGGTAGGTGCGCAGCAGCAGCACGTGCAGCGGCTGCCGGCGGCGCCAGCCCAGGCGCCGTTCGGCGTAGCTCGGCGTCCACACGTAGAACGGGGACAGCGCATCGACGCAGCGCGGGTCGGTGATCGTGAAATGTCCGGCGACCTCCGCCCACGCGCGGATGCGCACGCGGTCGGGCTGCTGGATGGGGACCCCCGAGGTGAAGGCGTGCAGCGGCGGTTCGCCATCGCTCCAGACGCCCTCCTCGAGCGCCCGTCGCAGCTCGGGCTGGTGGGACTCGCGCACGAGGTCGCCGCTCTGGTTGTCGAACGTCGGATACAGGAAGAAGCGCTCGTGGGCGAGCCGGAACGGCTTGCCGGACTCGCGCAGCACGCCCTTGCGGAGCGTCAGCAGCTGCTCGCCTTCCGCGAGGGCGCGGACGGTGACAGCCCACTCTTTGAAAGCAATTGGCATGGGAAGAATCGGTGGATGGTTGAGGGGAGACTGCTCGATGTATGCCCTGTGCGCCGCCCGCGCTAACAGGACGGCCAGGCCTTAAAAGATACGAAATCCAGGGGTAAATCCCAAATCCCCTGCAAATCGGCAGATTTTTCGTGGCTTGAACCGAGTTGGGGCGCGTGTGCAAGCCGTTCGCGGCGTCTGCTCAGGCCTCGCCGAACCCGCCGCCGCCGGGCGTCTCGATGCGCAGCCGCGCGCCCGCGCGCAGCGTGCCGGTCGACTTGCCGGGGATCGGCTCGCCGTCGAGGAAGTCGCGCCCGGCGAGCCCGGGCTCACCGCCGGCGGCGCCGTGCGGGGCATGGCGGCGGCGCTCGGCGATCAGCGAGAAGGTCATCTCGCGCAGCGCTTGCAGCTCGCGCACGATCCCATCTCCGCCACGCCGCATGCCGGCGCCGCCGGAGCCGCGGCGCAGCGCGTACTCGATCACGCGCACCGGGAATTCGCGCTCCAGCGCCTCGATGGGGGTGTTCAAGGTGTTGCTCATCGCGACGTGCACACCGCTCGGGCCGTCCGCGTCGGGGCAGGCGCCCTGGCCGCCGCCGAGCGTCTCGTAGTAGGAGAAGCCCTCGTCGCCGTCCCGACCGGGATCCGCGGGCGGCGAGCCGCCGTCCACCCCGTCGTCCTCGCCGGCGGAGTCCGCGTGCGCGGGGCCGATGCCTGCGGGCGTGCGCGCGGGTGCGCCGAGCGTGAGGTTGTTCATCGTGCCCTGTCCCTGCGCGCGGCCGAACGCGGCGAGCACGAGGTCGGCCACGCGCGAGCTCGTCTCCACGTTGCCCGCCGCCACGGCCGGTCTGTGCGCCGGGGCGCCGTCGCGCGCGGGCAGCGGCCGCGCGTTCAGGATCGAGCCTGCGGGCACGACGATCGCGATCGGCCGGTAGGCCCCCGCCGACGGGGGGATGTCGGGGTCGGTGAGCACCCGCGCGGCGAACAGGCAGGCCGAGTGGGTGACTGCGAGCGGGCAGTTGAGGTTGCCCGGATGCTGCGCGGCGCTGCCGGCGAAGTCGAGGATCAGTCGCTCACCCGCGACTGTTGCGCGCAGGCGCAGCGCAAGGTCGCCGTCGGGCGCCTCGAGCACGTCCTGCGCCTCGCGCGTGCCGTCCTCGAGTGCCCGCAGGCAGGCGCGGGCTCGGCGCTCGGCGTAGTCGAGGACCGCGCAAAATGCCTCGCGCACGCCACCCACCCCGACCGCGGATGCGAGCTCTCTCAGGCGCCGCGCGCCTATGCGATTGGCGGCCAGCTGGGCGCGCAGGTCGGCCTCGCGCTCGCCCGGCTGGCGCATCCGCGCGGACAGCCGCCGCACGGCAGCCTCGTCCAGGCGGGTCGGCTCGATCACGACGCCCTCTTCCTCCAGCGCGCGGCTGTCCGCGGGCATCGACCCGGGGATGCGACCGCCCACGTCGGCGTGGTGCGCGCGGCTGGCGGCGAACCCGAGGATGGCGCCGTCCACGAGCACGGGTGTGATGACCGTGATGTCGGGCAGGTGCGTACCGCCGGCGAACGGATCGTTCAGGACCCACGACGCGCCGTCCGCGTGATCCTCCTCCAGGACCGCCCCCACCGCGGCTGGCATCGAGCCCAGATGGACGGGGATGTGCTCGGCCTGCATCACCATCTCGCCGCGGGCGTCGAACAGCGCCGTCGAGGCGTCGTGGCGCTCCTTGATGTTGGACGAGCGGGCCGAGCGGATCAGCACCGCGCCCATCTCCTCGCACGCGGCGCGCAGGGCTCCGGTGAGGACCTGGAGCCGGATCGGGTCCAGGCCGCTCGGATGAAGGCTCCTCGGGTGCAGGCTGCTCGGGTCCAGGCTGCTCATGTGGGGTCCTCGTGAAGATGCACCGTGCCCCACGCATCCACCTCGCCCGCCCATCCGGGCGGGACGTACAGCGTGGCCTCGGGCAGCGGATAGACGGCCGGTCCGTGCACCCGCTCGCGATCGCCACCGCCTGCGTCGTCGCCGGTGCCGCGCAGGCTCAGAGGCGGCGCCGCGCCCCAGACCGAGGCGCGGATCGTCACGAGCTCGACCTCGCCGTGCTCGTCGCGGTAGCCGTAGCGCCGCTCGTGCGCGCGGGCGAACTCCTCGCGCAGGATCGTCGGGTCGATCGAGTCCGACTCGACGGACAGCTCGTGGGACTGTCCGCGATAGCGCAGCTCGTAGACCATGCGTCTGCGGGCATCAAAGCGCGCGTGCGCATGTGCACGTGTACGCGCGCGCGTGCTGCCGGCCAAGATGTCCTCACCGCTCTGCGCCGTCGAGCTCGATCCCGACTCGGCGGCCTCGTGTGCGCACACGGTGCCGTCCAAAAAGTCCTCACCGCTCTCCGCCGTCCTCCTTTCCGCCGACCCCGCCTGCGCGAGCAGTTCCTCGCGCATCCGCGCGACTGCGTCTCGCGTGAGCGCCGACCCGCGCAGCATGACCGTGCGCGCCGCGTCGCGCCGCGGCGCCGCGGCGGCGAGGCCGAGCGCGCACAACACGCCGGAGGCGCGCGGGCATACGACGCGCCGGATCCCCAGCTCCTGCGCCAGCGCGCAAGCGTGCAGGGGGCCGGCGCCGCCGAACCCCATCAGCGCGTGCTCGCGCGGGTCGATGCCGCGCTCGACGGTCATCACGCGCAACGCCCGCAGCATCTCGGCCTCGGCGACGCGCACGATTCCGGCGGCGCACGCGCGCGTGTCCAGGCCCAGCTCCCGCGCGAGCCGTGCGACCGCGCGCTCGGCGGCGGCGAGGTCGAGCGTCAGCCCGCCCGCCAGCGGGGTCGTGAGCGGCAGGCGCCCCAGCAGCAGGTTGGCGTCGGTCACGGTCGCCCGCTCGCCGCCCTGCCCGTAGCAGGCCGGCCCGGGCATGGCGCCCGCCGACTGCGGGCCCACGCGCAGCGCGCCGCCGCCGTCGCGCCAGGCGATCGAGCCGCCGCCCGCGCCGACCGTGTGGATGTCGAGCGCCGGCAGCGCCAGCGGGCGCCCGGCGACTATGCGCTGCGCCGTCTCGGCGACCCGCCCGGCGGTGATCAGGCAGACGTCGCAGGAGGTGCCGCCCATGTCGAAGCACAGCACGTTCTCCGCGCCCGCCGTCTTCGCCAGCAGCAGCGCGCCGCCCACTCCGCCCGCCGGCCCGGAGAGGACCGTGAGCGCCGCATGGGACGCGGCGCGCGCGGTCGCTGCCAGGCCGCCCGAGGACTGCATGATCTCGGGCTCCACCAGCCCGCGCGCCGCCGCCTGCGCGGCCAGCCGGCGCAGGTAGGCGCCGACGAGCGGGCTGAGCGCCGCGTCGAGCACGGTCGTCGCCGTGCGCTCGTACTCGCGGAACGTGCCCACGAGCTCGCTGGACACCGATACGTGCGTCTGCGCGGGCAACCGCTCGGCGAGCAGGCGTGCCAGCAGGCGCTCGTGCGCGGGGTGCGCGTAGGAGTGCAGCAGCGCGACCGCCACCGCCTCGGGCTCGGCCATGGCGACCTCCTCGACCAGCTCGCCCGCCAGCGCCGGATCGAGCGCCAGCAGCGGGCCGTCGGGACCGCAGCGCTCGGGCGCCGCGAACCGCAGCTCCGCCGGCACGAGCGGCGCGGGCGCGGTCTCGCACAGCCTGTACAGATGCACCCGGGCCTGACGGCCCAGCTCGATCACGTCGGTGAACCCGTCCGTGGCGATCAGCGCGGTGCGCGCCGCACGCCCCTCCAGCAGCGCGTTCGTGGCGACCGTCATGCCGTGGGCGAACCCCGTCACCTCCGGCGGCGTCGCGTCCGCCCGCGCGAGCACCTCGTCCACGGCGTCGAGCACGCCGACCGCCTGGTTCGCCGGTGTCGTGGGGACCTTTGCGGTGTGCACCGTCCCGTCTGCCCCGACGAGCACCGCGTCGGTGAAGGTTCCGCCTACGTCTACGCCGAGAAGCATTCCCCAGAGCGTACGTGGGACCGGACACCGATCGGAGATCGACGAGATCTCCGATCGGCCAGCGCCCACGGCCGCCGTCCGCGCACCGAACATGCGCGGAGGCGACCCACCCAAAACTCCCAATCAGGCCGCCGCGAGCTCCCGGTCCTCGGTCTCGGCGAGGTGTTGATGGGAGGGGCAGTAGCCGTTGTGCGCCAGCGGCACGCGCTGGCAGGCCGAGCCCTTGCGGGTCGTCGCGCGGCACTGCGGCGGCTGGCCGCTGACGGACGTGTATGCCGCCACTGGGTTCTCGACGAGGAACCGCTGGGCGTAGCCGATGTAGCGGTTGACGACGCGGTGGACGTGGCCCTGCTCGCTCATCGCGAAGTAGCTGCGGACGTCGCAGTAGAGCGTGCGCGCGGGATAGGCGAAGTAGTGGCGATCGGTCGCCATCCGCTCGACGACCGCCTCGCAGGCGTGCAGCACGTGCTCGTGGTTGGCGCCGACGCTCGCGCCGTGCGCAGGCGGGAGGATGTGCGGCGCAAGCTCCCTGTAGATGGCTCGGCTGAACTGGTACATGATGGCGAATGTCCTCTCCCTCTCCTTGTGTCGATCTGTCTGTTGGCACGCCCGCCGTATCCAAAAGACTCCGATCGTCCCCCCGTTCTTTCACCTCCTAAACACGGCGCTTACCAGAAAAGATGCGGTGTCGCGCCGGCAGGTTTAGGGTGGGTGACCCATAGCCAGTGGTTCCGACGGCGCTCGCAACCACGAGCTCTGATACGTCCGCACGACGCGAATGCCCGGCACCCAGCGCTCGACCCCGGTTGAGCTCGGCGTGCTCACCGGATGACCTCCGCTCGCCCGAACTCCACGCGACCTCGACAAGCCCAGCACAGCAGGCGCGTTGCGAGAAGGCCAGACCCTATCCCGATCGCCGCACCGGCCGCTACGTCGCTTGGATAGTGAACCCCGGTGTGCACGCGCGAGTACGCGACGGCGCCCGCAAGCGGAACGAGGACCGGCGCGAGGACCGGCAGCTCCGTGCTCGCGCCAGTGACGAACGCAACCGCTGCGGCGGTGTGGCCGGACGGGAACGATGTCGATCGCGGCGTGCGGATGAGCGTCGGCTGCCAGCGAGAGGACGGTCGCCGCCGGCGCACGAGTAGCTTTGCCGGGCCGTTTGCCGCTGCTGCCGCGATTGCGATCGCGATCAGGCCGCGTCCGACCGCCCTGCGGCCTCGTCGTCCTCCGAACACTGCGAGCATGCCCGCGACCACAAGCCAGAGTCGCGAGTAGTTCGCCGCGCGGGTGGTCGTGATGAGGGCGCGATCCAGTGCGGGTGAGCGAGCCCCGAACGAGCGGCTCATCAGCCGGCGGTCGAGACGCTGTACGCGACGCCACATCGTCATCGATCCTGAGCGTCTTGGGACAGGCTCTCAGGCTCCCGCAAGCAACTCGACACGTACGTTGCCCAACCGGCGCCGAGCAGCATGCCGGCGACCACGTCGCCCGGATAGTGGACGCCCAGATAGACACGAGACGCGGCCACGACAAGAACGATCAAGAGCGCGATGCCGGCAGCCACTCTAGTCAGCTTCGGCGACGCCCCGGCCGCGCGCATAGCTAACACCAGCGAGAACCAGAACGCGCTCGCCTGCGTCGCATGGCCCGAGGGAAAGCTCGAGCCGGTAACCGCCTGCAGGTGCTCCACGGGCGGGCGCGGGCGCGACACGAGCAGCTTGACCCAGCCCGAGATCAGCATCGCGCCGCCAAGGCTGAGTGCGACCGCGAGCGCCTCTCGGTGCAGGCCTGTCCGGGCAAACGCCAGGCAGGCGATCAGGGCGAGCGGGACCAGCAGGAACGCGCTGCCCGCCCAGGTGACTATCCGCGCCAGGTCGGTGAGCGTCGCCGTGCGCTGTGCGGCTACGTCGCGTACCGCGTTCAGCTCGACCGACTCCACAATCGAGGTCCAGAGCTCCCCGACCACCCAGCCTAGAAGCACAAAGACAGCGAGGCCGAGCATCAGCCGCGCGGCCGGGTGGCTCACCGGCCAGCCGCCACCCGTAAAAGCGCACCCAGGTTGTCCGCGGTCAGTGCCGCAGCTCTGGCGGCCGGCGGCAGGCCGACCCCGCTGGGCAGCCGCACGCGTAGCGCGCCTGGCAGCGACGCGAAGCGCAGAGGTGGATCGAGCACGAGCGCCTCGCCGTCGAGCCCAACCTCCACCGAGTCGCTGGAGCGGACCTCGAACTCCTGGGGCGACCACGACAAAAGGCCCGGAAAGCGCCCAACCTGACCGACCAGCTCGAGCGCGACGAACCTCGAGAGGTCGGCGGCGCTGCGCACCCGCGCGGCCAGAACACCGAGCCGGCCCGTATCGATCCGCTCACGCGTGCCCGCGCCGGCAAGGCTCGCCAGCAGATACGGATTGTTCGACACGAGCACGAGCGGCGCATCGTCACAGCGGCAGCCGTCCGGAGTGGTGAACTCGAGATCGATCGGCTCGGCGTCGGGGCCCAGCAGGTCGGGCAGCATGCCGGTCCAGGTCTCGAGCTTGGCATCGCGATAGGCGTCGGACTGGACGACCTTGGCATAGACACCGAGCGAGGCGTTGTTGACGAACACCCGATCGTTGACCCGGGCGAGATCGATGCGCCGCTCGATACCGTCCGTGAACGCGTCCAGCGCGCCGACGACGTCGTCGCGGTCGAGGCCGAGGTCCAGCGCGAAGTGGTTTCGAGTCCCCGCGGGAACGCAGACATGGGCGATGTCGTGCCGCGCGGCAACCGTCGCAACGAGGGCCTGCGAGCCATCACCGCCCGCCATCCCGATGACCAGCGCACCACGCGCGATCGCGCTCTCGGCGAGCTCGAGCAGGTCATCGCCGGGCTGCAGAACAACCGGCTCGACGCCCCGTCGCCGCGCATGAGTAGCGAGGTCGAAGCGCTCGGCCTTACCACCGCCCGACTTCAAGTTGATGATCAGCACCGCAGATCCGGCAGCGCCCACGGGCACAACCGCGCCAGCTACGCCCCTGACCGCCATCTCCCCGCTCCGCCCCAGCGCATAGCGCGCGGCAAGTCCAAAAACGGCCAGCAGCAAGAGCAACGCAACCAGCACCACCACCCCTTGCCAGTGAGTCGCCAGCACCACGATCAGCCCGACCCCGCTCAGCGCGGCCAGCGCGGCGCTGAGCGCTCGCCGCGGGCCGCGACGGGTCAAGGCGAACCAGACGGCCGCGCTGCAGACCAGCACGAGCCCCACCGCCAGCACGGCGACGGGCACATCGCCCGCCAGTGCGACCGCGGCCACCACAGCCATGAGAACCGGTGCGAGTAGCGCGAGGACCGCGGCGATACGGGGCCGCCACGGCGGCCGCGCCGCCAGGTCGCTTCCCGGAGTCGCGGGGGTCGCGTGCACGGTGAGGCCCCCATCTTGCCAGACCCGTACGGGTGTCATCGGCGGATGTCCCGCGTCGGTCGGGAGCCCGCCTACCCAGCGCAGATGCTGCTCCTCATGCTCCAGCTGATCGAGTGCCGATGCCGATGTTGATTGCCTTCACCAGGCATAGGACGTTTCGCCCGGCTCGGGGCCTCGTGCCGATCTAAGCGTTGAGGATCTTTGCCTTGGCGGTTGCGAACTCCTCGTCGGTGAGGACACCGGACTCGTGCAGCTGGCCGAGTTCCTTGAGCTTCTCGATCGAGCTCTCTCCCGGGGGCGGCGCGGCTGCCATCTGCTGTTCCTGGGTGCCCCGCTGCTCTTCTTCCTGTCGGGCCCACCGGCCCTGCTGGCGATGCTGAACGGCCCCGGCGGCGCCGCCTGCGACGGCGCCGGCGGCAGCTACACGGGCAACACGGCGAAGTAGTGGCATGCTGGTCTCTCCTTCTCGTCTAGGATGCCGACTCGGCGGCACCGAGGGCTTGGATGGCGGCGATGACCTCCTGCGTCGGGACCCGCTGGAAGTCCAGCAGCCGCCCCCCGTTGCGGCTCACCTCAGCGGCGAAGGGACCGGCCCAGGCGTTCTCGAAGCAGATCAGCACGGCCGCTTCACCCGGCTCGAGCGCCTCTCCCGCCAGGGCTGCGTCCTCGTCGCCGAGCATGCCGGTCTGCGCCCCTTCGAAGACGAGAAGGTCGCCGGCGCCGTCACCGTAGAGGTCGCCGATCTCGAGGCCCGAGACCACGCCCTCGGCGTCCTTCTGGACCAAAAGCACATCTATGACCCGGATGATCCCCCGGTCCACGAGGTCCACGAACATCGGAATCGCCTCGCCCGTTCGCGGCGCATCCGGAGGGAAGCCAATCACAACAATGTCGACGGGGCCCAGCTCCAACTCCTCGCTGCTCAAGGCTCCTCCTCTGGTTGGTCTGTCGTCCTCCGAGGGGTGCCGGCCATGGTCGGCTCATCGGGATAACTCACGATGGAGTGTAGCGGGGCCATCGTGCATTCACCAGCGCGTTTTGCTCGCGATGGCCGCCCTCGAGCTCATGGCACCTTCGGGCGAAATGGCCGCTGCTCGTCCTGGCCTCGACCTACGATCCGGCAGGTCGCCTCGGGCACTTCATTCCACACGCCCGGGATGTCGCCAAGCGGCTCGGAGACGACCATTCGTGCATCTTCTGAGACGAGAGTGAAAGCGCCGTAAGGCGTCCTTTGGGTGGGTGAGCTGGCCGCCAGCAGCGATGTCCTGTTCCCGGCTCGGCGTGCTTACCGAGTTGATGGAGGAGGAGGTCGACGAGGTCGTCGGCCCGAAGGGCAGGCACGACGCCGATCGCGTCGCCGTCCGTCACGGCCACGAGGACGGCGAAGTGACGCTCGGTGGACGGCGCGTGTCTGTCAAGCACCCGCGGGTCAGAAGCGCGGACGGCGAGGCTGAGGTCCCGCTCTCCACCTGTGGGCGCGCGACGAACTTCGGCAGGCTTTCTCACGAAGGGGCGCCTGGTCGCCCAAGGGTCCTACTCCCATGCCTCCCAACTGACCTCGTCCTCGCCCGCGACGACCGCGTGACGGTGATCCAGCGCCGGGTCGCGCGCGGGGTGATCCAGGCGCAGATGCGCGCCGCGGCTCTCCTCGCGCGCGAGCGCGCAGAGCGCGATCAGCCGGGCCAGCGGGTGCGGATCGTCCAGCAACCGGCGCAGGCCCTCGCCCGTGCGCTCGATGCCCGCGTCGCGCCAGAGGGCGGCGCGCGTCGCGGGTGCGGCGGCGGGGATCGGCGGGGCGTCTGAGAGCCGGTCGATCTCCTTCGCCAGGGGGGTCGCGGGGGCGGGCTCGGAGAGGGCGCAGGCGACCGCGCGGCGCGCGAAGACGAAGCACTCGCTGAGCGAGTTGGACGCCAGGCGGTTGGCGCCGTGCAACCCCGTGCAGGAGACCTCCCCCACGGCATACAGCCCCGCGACGCTGGAGCGCGCGCGCAGATCGACGGCGATCCCGCCCATCGCGTAATGGGCGGCCGGGGCGACCGGCACGAGCTCGCGCGTGGGGTCCAGGCCGGCCTCGCGCAGGGCGGCGACGACATTGGGGAAGTGGGCCGGATCGATCGAGCGCATGTCGAGGCCGACCGCGGTGGCGCCAGTCTCGCGCAGGCGGGCCTGGATCGCGCGCGAGACCTCGTCGCGGGGGGAGAGCTCGTCGACGAAGCGCTCGCCCGTGCGCTGGTCGTGCAACGTCGCGCCCTCGCCGCGGATCGCCTCGGTCACGAGGAACCCTTCGCGCCCGGGCACGCCGATCGCGGCGGTGGGGTGGAACTGCAGCAGCTCCAGGTCCGCCAGCCGCGCGCCGGCGGCGTGCGCGAGCAGCAATCCGACGCCCTGGGAGCCGGGCGGGTTCGTCGTGCGCGCCCACAGCGCCGCGGCGCCGCCGGTCGCGAGCACGATCGCGCGCGCGGAGACGACGAAGCGCGCCGCGCCGCTCCCCGGGGCGCCGTTGCCCGCACGATCGGCGCCGCCGTCGCCGTTATGACCATTACGCCACTGCTCGCACAGGAGCCCCCGGCAGCGGATCTCCTCGCCGGAAGGGCGCCCGTCGGGGCCGGCGTCCGTCCACAGCGCGCGCGCGCGCGCGCCCTCGAGGATGCGGATGCGCCGGTGCTCGGCCGCGAGCGCCGACAGCTGGCGGACGAGGCGTCGTCCGGTGGCGCTGCCCCCCGCGTGCACGATGCGCCGGATCGAATGCCCGCCCTCGAGCCCCAACGCGAGCCGGCCGAACCGGTCCGCGTCGAAGCGCACTCCCAGCGACTGCAGGTCCTCGACGCAGGCCGACGCCTCGCGCACGAGGATCTCCGCCGCCGAGTGCCTGACCAGGCCGCGACCCGCACGCTCGGTGTCGGCGAGGTGGCGCTCGGGGGTGTCGTCGGCGGCGAGCGCCGCCGCGAGGCCTCCCTGCGCCCAGTAGCTCGCGGTCTGCGCCAGCGGCGTGGCCGAGATGAGGACGACCTGCGCACCCTCCCGGGCGGCGCACAGCGCCGTATACAGCCCGGCGGCGCCGGCGCCCACGACCGCGAGGTCGGCCTCCGTGGTGGGGCCCACGCCCTGCGACGGCTGGGGGTTCTGAGGCATGGACGATCGGGTCTGGCGTCTGGCGGGGGCGGCTATTTTTTGGTGCGCGGCAGGAATCCGGCTTTGCGCAGCGCTTCTTCGGTCGAGGGCGACACTCCGGTTCCGTTGTGCCTCGGGGTGGTCGGGGTCGTGGTCGTCGCGGTGGGGACGGCGGTCGTGGAGGTGGAGGGCGAGAGCGTCGTCGGCGTGCCGGGCGTGCCGGCGCCCGTGGTGGTGGGCGCCGCCACGCCGCCGAGGCCCGGCGCGCCGGTGGCGGGCGCCGTCGGGGTCGGGATCGCGCCCGGAATCGCGCCGGGGAGAATCGGAGTCGCTGTGGTGATCGTCCGCGTGATCGGCGCGAGCACCCGCGGGGCGCCGGAGCCGCCGCTGAGCTTGACGAGCGCCGCCGCGAGCACGCCCAGCGCGAGCGCGGCGATCGCGGCGATCGCGACGATCGGAGCCTTCCAGTTCGTGGGGGCGGCCAGGCGCGTGCGCGCTGCCGCGCCGCAGCTCAGGCACCACTCCTGCCGGGGATCGAGCGGAGCGCCGCACAGCGGGCAGGCCGCGTCCACCGGTGGAGACGAGCTCGCGCCGGGTGCGCTCGGCGGAGGGGTGGCGACGGCGCTCAAGGGTTCTGGCTGGGTGGACGGACGATCTCGGTGGGCTGATCCACGTTCGGCCGGCTCTCGCCTGCGGCGGGATCCTCGTCCCCCGCGGGCGCCGGGCCGGGAGGGGGGGTGGCGTCTTGAGCCGGCGCCACTGGAGCGGCCGGGGTCGACGGCGCGCCGGCGCGCGCCGGCGGCGCTGTCGGGGTGGGCGCGCGCGGGGTCCGAGCGGCGGGAGCGGGCGATGCGCCGGCCGGCGGCGCAGGGCTGGGCGCTGGAGCGGTCCGAGCCGGAGCGACCCGAGCCGGGGTGGCGGCGCTCGGAGCGGGGGGCGTCGCCGGCGGGTTTGGCGCGGGTGTCGCAGGCGCGGGAGCGCCGCCGGCGTGCGCCGCCGGCGGCGCCTCACCGGAGGCGGGCATCGCCGGAGCGGGCGCGTGCGCAGCGGTCGGCGTCATCGCCGGCGCGGGCATGGGGGCCGACGCCGAGGTTGGAGTCGACGCGGGCGGCGGCTGGATCGCGCTCTGGGGACCGGCCATCGGCCGCTCGGCGCGGAGGTCCATCGCGAGCCCGCAGTTGGGGCAGAAGCGGTCGTCGCTGCCGTGGATCGCCGCGCAGCGCGGGCACGCCGCGACGCCCGCCTCGCGCAGGACGGTCACCGGCCGGCGCTCGGCCAGGGTGTCCTGCAGGGCGCGCAGCTCGGTGTCGATGCGACCGATCGTCTCGAGCTTGGCGAGCACCAGCGCGTCGTTGCGCCGGCCGAACCGGTGCAGGTCGAACACGAGCCCGCCGAGGTCGCGGTAGGCCAGCTCGCGCGCCTTGCGCAGGAATCGCATGCGCCGGCGCATGCGTCCGCGCTCGCTGAACCCGGGCGAGCCGCTGGGCGCGTCCACGCCCGTCGGCGTCTGCGCGATGCCGGTGTCGTCTGTCGCCGGACCGGTGGTCTGCGTGTCGTCCATCGACCGATCCATGCTACCCGGGGCTCGCGTCAGACGATGCCGCCGGTCGCGGCGATCCGGCCGCGTCGACGCGCTCGAGCGCCGCGCGCCAGGCCTCGAGCACGCGCTGCGCCAGGCGCGGCGCGGAGAACGGCTCGGCGTGGGAGCGCCCTGCGATGCGGGGGTCGGGATCGCGCAGGTGCGGCCCCAGCGCCGCGCGCCAGACGGCGAGATCGAACGGCGCGCACAGCGTGCCCGCGACGTTCGCAAGCGCCTGTGGGTGGATGCCGACGGGCGTGGCGAGCACGGGCACGTCGCACGCCAGAGCCTCGAGCACGGCCAGGCCGAACCCCTCGCGTGCGCTGGGGACGAGCACGGCGTTGGCTGCGTTGATCCACAGCGCCACGAGCTCGGGAGCGACGTCGTAGAGCGCGCGGACTTCGGCGTTCGCGTCGCGCGCCAGCGCGAGCGCCAGGTCGTAATGCTTCTCCGGGCGCGACGGGCTCGAGAGAAACAGCACGAACGGCTCGTCGTCGAGCTTCAGCTCCGCGCGCGCGTCGGCGCGGGGGATCGGGTGAAAGCGCACGAGGTCAACCCCGCACGGCAGCACCAGCGCGCGCTCGCGCTGCACCGGCAGCCGCTCTGCCAGTGGCGCCGACGCCGCGGCGAGAATGTCCATGCGCGGGATGACCCTGGCGGTCAGGCTGCGCGTGCGGGGGTGGCTGAGGTCGGTGCCGTGCACGGTCAGCGCGCGCACCCTGGCGGATGCCGCGAGCGCGGGCCAGGCGGTGAGGCCGAAGTGGGCGTGCACAACATCCAATCGCCCGCGCCCGTAACGGCGACGCAGATCCCAGGCGGCGCGCGCGAGCTCGCGCTTGCCGGGCGGGAACTCGTACAGCTCGACGTCCACCCCATCGATCCCGCGCAGCGCATCGACCTGGTCGCGCACGAACCGCCCCCGCTGGGGATGCGCCCGGTCGGGCTGCATGTTCGAGACGACGAGCGCGCGCATGCGCGCGTCACGATAGTTGGCGCGTAGTTGGCGCGGTCGCGACGGATGGCTCCGACGTCAAGACGCTGCGGAGCGGGGTTTGAAGGGCAACCCACGAACGGCGCGCGTGGCGGCGCTCTGGGATGATGGCGCGCATGGACAGCGCCTCCACCGGTCGCGATCCGCGCGCGCGGCCGATCGCCGTGTTCGATTCGGGCGTGGGCGGGCTGACGGTGTTGCACGAGCTGCTCGTGCGCCTGCCGCGCGAGGATTTCGTGTATCTGGGCGACACGGCCCGGTTCCCCTACGGCCAGCGCGAGCCGCACGAGATCGAGCGGTTCGCCGCGGAGATCGCCGAGGAGCTGTTGCGCAGGCAGGCGAAGCTGCTGGTCGTCGCATGCAACTCCGCCACCTCAGCGGCGCTGCCGAGCCTCAGCGCGCGCATGCGCCAGACGACGCTGGGCATCGACGTGATGGGCGTCGTGCGCCCGGAGGCGCTGCGCGCCGTCGCAGCCACGCGCAGTGGACGCATCGGCCTGTTGGCGACGCCGACGACCGTGGCCAGTGGCGCGTACGAGCGGGCGGTGGCGGCGGTCGATCCGCACGTGGCGCTGCACGCGGTCCCGTGCCCGACGCTGGCGTCGATCATCCAGGCGGGGGAGCAGTTCGACGAGGAGGCCGTCGCGACTGTGCGCGCCGCGTGCGAGCCGCTGCGGCGCGCGGACGTGGACACGGTGATCCTCGGCTGCACCCATTACCCGCTGATCAGTCCGATGTTGCAACGGATCCTCGGCCCGGAGGTGACGCTTGTGACCTCGGGTGCGGCGCTCGCGCGCCAGGTCCAGCACGCACTGAGCACGCGCGAGCTGCGCAACCCACGCGGCGCGGGCGCGGGTGAGGGCGATTACCGCTTTCTCTGCACAGGGGACGTCGACGCGTTCCGCGAGCTGGGGACGCGCTTCCTGCAGATGCCGCTCGGCGCCGTCGAGCACGTCGAGCTGGCCGCCGTCGAGGCGCTCGCGTGAGCCGGCCCACGGATTGTGGTCTCCTCGGCCCGGCGCGGTTGGGGCGCTCGGCACAGCTGGGGCGCTTGGCGTGAGCAAGCGCAGCAATGGCCGCGAGCCGGACGGGTTGCGCCCGACGAGCATCGAGCCGGGGTTCGTGCGCGCCGCGACCGGCTCCGCCCTGATCTCGATCGGCGGTACGCGCGTGATCTGCACGGCGGCCGCCCAAGAGGCGGTGCCGCGCTGGATGGCGGGCAAGGGCAAGGGGTGGGTCACGGCCGAGTACGCGATGCTGCCCGCCTCCACCGGCGATCGCAAGCCGCGCGACATCGCCAAGGGCCGCCCGGATGGGCGCAGCGTCGAGATCCAGCGCCTGATCGGGCGCTCGCTGCGCGGCGTCGTGGACTTCAAGGCGCTCGGCGAACGCACCATTTACCTGGATTGCGACGTGCTCGAAGCCGATGGCGGTACGCGCTGTGCGGCGATCACGGGCGCGTACGTCGCGCTGGCGCTGGCGTGCGCCAGGCTGCGGGAGAAGGGCAAGCTGACCGAGAGCCCCCTGACGGGCTCGGTCGCGGCGGTCTCCTGCGGGATCGTCGACGGCCAGCCGCGGCTGGACCTCGACTATGGCGAGGACTCCAACGCCGAGGTCGACGCGAACGTCGTGATGACCGGCGAGGGCGGCCTGGTCGAGGTGCAGGCCACGGCCGAGCGCACTCCTTTGTCGCGCGCGCACCTGGACGAGCTGCTGGCCTTGGCGGCGACCGGGATCGAGACGCTGCAGGGGCTGCAGGCGATGGCAATCGCCCAGGCGACGGTCGCCGCGTGAGGATGGCGGCGAGCCCGCGCACGGCCGCGCGATGACGGGTGCGGCGAGCACGGGCGCGCGCAGGCTGCTGCTCGCCACGCGCAACGAGCACAAGCGCCGCGAGTTCGCGCGGCTGCTGCCGGGTTGGGAGATCGACGCGCTGCCCGACGATCTCGAGCTGCCGCCCGAGGACGGGGAGACGTTTGCCGAGAACGCGCTCGCCAAGGCGCGTGCCGCCGCCGCGGCGACCGGGAGGGCATGCATAGCCGACGATTCGGGCATCGAGGCGGCCGCGTTGGACGGCAGGCCGGGCGTGCGCTCCGCGCGCTACGCGGGGGAGGGCGCGAGCGACGCGGACAACCTCGCCCTGCTCCTGCGCGAGGCGCCGGCCGGCAGCGCGCTGGAGTACGTGTGCGCGCTCGCCTACGTCGATCCCGAAGCGGGTGAGGAGCGCACCTTCGAGGGGCGCTGCGCCGGCACGCTCGCGGCCGAGCCGCGCGGCGAGCGGGGCTTCGGCTATGACCCGGCGTTCTTGCCCGACGACCGGCCAGGGACAGAGACGATGGCCGAGCTGAGTGACGAGCAGAAGGACGAGATCAGCCACCGCGGCCGCGCTGCTCGCGCGCTGCTCGCGTGGTGTGGGCCGTACCGTGATGAGGCGGCGACTGGCGGCAGATCCGGCTGATCGCGCGGAGCTGGCGGCGCTGCGCGAGGAGCTCGACGGACTCGCTCCGCCCTGGCCGGCGGATTGAGGTCCGCGGCGAGGTTGTGCGGGTGGTTATTGCGCCGCGCCGGGCACGCGGCCACGACGCACAGATGATCAAGGGCAGCCTGGGCCGTCTGAGCCATGCTGAGATGGCTGCCCTGCACGATGTCCTGGCGCTTGTCCTCGGGCTCTAGATTTTTTACGGTTGGGACTTGACTTGAGCCCACGCGGCTCAGGGAAGCAGCGTGAAGCTGGGGGCGTGCCGGGGGCGTACGACGGTGAAGTGACGCCGGTCGAGTGTCGCGATCTCGGTGACCCGGTGGCGTTCTGCCAGTGCGACGATGGACGCGTCGACGATACCCAGCGGAAGGTCGAGATACTGCTCCATCAACTCGGCGATGCGATCCCATTCGGAATCCAGAACCGGTTCGACTACGATCTCACCGGTGGCGATCGAGCGTCCGAAGGCAAGCTCTGCGTGGGGGCCGATGCGGTCCTGCAGCATGTAGGAAACCTCGGTCACGACGAGTCCGGGCACGAGCAGCGGTTGGGGCGCCCGGGCGAGCAACTCCACGCAGCGGCGATGATTGTCGTCGCGGGTGGCGGCGGCGGCGTACAGCGGCCCGGTGTCGACGATCAGAGGACGCGGCAACTGGTCGGACTGGGGTTAGGGCGAGTCCGGATGGCGCTTGCCGACGGCGCGTCCCACGAAGCGCTCGACGTTCTCGGAGGCGTTCTTGGGGCCACCCTCTCCGATGGCGAAGAAAGACAGATGGCCGCCGTCATCCGTGGGATCGGGCAGCTGCTCCTCGATCGCCTTGCGTGCCACATCGGCGATCGACGCGCCGCGCATTTTGGCCTCGCGGCGTAGGCGAGCATCGAGTTCGTCCGGCAGCATGATTGTCGTACGCTTCACGCATACAACATAGCGCATAGTTGCCTACAGCAGGTTGATCGCCGCCGCCGCGGCCACGGCCGTGGAGAGTCCCGCGTAGCCGATGTAACCGGCGAGCAGCAGCAGGAACGCCGTGAGCAGGGCGACGAGCACGGTCAGGATCCAGGCGACGCGTTCGAATGTCATCGCCCGACATTGTCGTCGATGCGGTGGTCGTCGCGGTCCCACCGAGCGAAATCATCCGCAAACGCTGTTAGCGTCAGGCAAAATCCACTGTGAGTCAGCCATGAAGGAGGACGAAGTGACGAAGTCCGAGCTGGTCGATCAGGTGGCCGATCGTGCCGGCCTGACCAAAAACGAGGCCGCGCGCGCGGTCGAGGCGGTGCTGGGCACCGTCCAGGACACGCTGCGGCGCGGCAGCGAGATAACCCTGTCGGGGTTCGGCAAGTTCCACGTGGGGGAGCGTGGGGCGCGCCAGGGCGTCAACCCGCGCACGGGCGAGCGCATCCAGATCGCCGCGGCGCGCGTCCCGCGGTTCACGGCCGGCACCGGCCTGAAGAACGCGGTCAAGGGTCGCTGAGGTCGCGCATGGGCTCTGAGGCTGCGAGCCGGCGTGCCTGAGCTGCCCGCAGACGCTACGGCCGTGACGGTGCGCTCGTTCGGCGACGCGCTCGCCGCGCGAGTGCAGGAGCGCCGGTCGCAGATCGTGCTCGGGCTCGACCCCGATCCGGGCGCGTTGTGGCCGGGAGTGGAGGAGCCTCGTCACGGCGGTGGCGACGTGGCGATGGCGGACGGGGCATCGTCTCCGGCGCAGAGGGCCGCGTGTGCCGTCGAAGCCCACTGCTCGGCGCTGATCGACGCGGCGGGGTCGGCGTGCGTGGCGGTCAAGCCTCAGCTCGCATGCTTCGAGCGGCTGGGCGCCGCCGGCCGCCACGCGCTGGAGGGGGTCGTGCGGCACGCCCGCGAGGCGGGGCTGCTCGTGATCGCCGACGGCAAGCGCGGCGACATCGACGTGACCGCGCGGGCGTACGCGCAGGCGCTGTTCGGAGGCGTGCGGACGCCGTTCGGCGAGGTCGCGGGGCTGGGCGCGGACATGGCGACCGTCAACCCGCTGATGGGAACCGACGCCATCGAGCCGTTCGTGACGGCCGCCCGCGCGACGGGAGGGGGCGTGCTCGCGCTCGTGCGCACGTCCAACCCGGGAGCCGCGGACGTCGAGGATCTGGAGCTCGCCGAGACGGTTGAGGGCCCCGCAAGCGTGTGGGAACGGCTGGCGGAGATCGTGGACGAGCTGGGCCGGCCGGGCGTGGGGGAGAGCGGCCTCAGCGACGTGGGCGCCGTCATCGGCGCCACCGGCTACGGGCATGTCGCCCGAGCGCGCGAGCTGATGCCGCACGCAGTGTTCCTGCTGCCCGGCGTCGGCGCCCAGGGCGGACGCGTGCGGGACCTCGCCCCGGCGTTCGCTCCCGGCCGGGCGGGGGGCCTGGTGTCTGCCTCGCGCAGCATCGTGAACGCGTATCTGACCCATGGAGGCGATCCGGCCGCGGCGGCTCGCGCCGAGGTAGAGCGGCTGCGCGCGAGCGCCTGGGAGTTGGCGTAGTAGGCTGAACTCGCAATGATCATCACGGTCACGCTCAACGCGGCGATCGACAAGTCCCTCTCGGTGCCGAACTTCCGGCTCGGGCGCAGGCACCGCACCGTCGAGCAGCGCACGATGGCCGGCGGCAAGGGCGTAAATGTCGCGCGCACGCTCAAGGCCCTCGGTCAGCCCGTGATCGCGACGGGGTTCGCGGGTGGCGTCACCGGCACGCACATCGTCGAGCAGCTCACCGACGAGGCGGTCCTCAACGACTTCGTGCGCATTCGCGAGGAGTCGCGCACGAACACATCGGTGCTCGACCCGACCACGGGCGAGCAGACCGAGATCAACGAACGCGGACCATCGGTGTCCGAGCGCGAGGTCGAGCTGTTCGCGGACAAGCTCCTGTATCTCGCGCGCGGGGCCGCGATCGTCGTGTTCGCCGGCTCGCTGCCGCGCGGCGTCGAGCCCGAGATCTACGCTTCGCTGATCCGCGACCTCGCGCGGATGGAGGTCACGACCGTGATCGACACCGACGGCGAGCCGCTGCACCACGCGGTTCGCGCCGAGCCCGACGTCGTCTCGCCGAACCTACTGGAGGCCGAGGAGCTCGTCGGGCACGAGTTCGCCGGCGAGGCGGAGCGCTCGCTGGCGGTGCGCGAGATCGCCGCGCTCGGGCCGCGTGAGGCGATCATGACGCTCGCCGACGGGTGCTACGCGCAGGTGCTCGTCGACGGCCAGCCCTCGCTGAAGCGCGCTCGGGTGCAGCTGCGCGAGCCCGTCGCCAAGAGCGGCTCGGGCGACGCGTTTCTCGCGGGCTATCTCGCCGCGCGCTACGAATCGCGGGCTCCCGACCAGTGCCTGCGCTTCGGCGTGGCCTGCGGCGCCGAGTCCACCGCCCGTCTCGGCGCCGGCCTGATCGACCCGCGCGAGGCGCGGCGGCTGATCGGCGAGGTGGAGCTCACCGAGGTCGAGCTGCCGGCCGAGGTCGGCTGAGCGCTCGCGCCGCCGCCCCGAGCCTCGATATCCCGGCCTGTCGATATCGCGCAAGACGTTCGCTCCGATACGCGGCGTGTGGCACGGGAGCGCGGGCACGCAGCGCGGAGCACCGACCTGCGCGGATGCACCGCTCGACTTGTATAGTGCCGACCTTCTGAATATCAGAAGGTCTCTGGCAGGAGGATGTCATGGGTCACAGGTTCGGCGGGCAGCAACGGTCCGGGATGGGCGGCGCGCGGCGCTTGATGTCGCCGGTGGGCGTCGCGGTGTGTCTGTGCGCGCTGTGTGCGATCGTCGCGAGCGCCGGCTGCGGGGAAGGCTCGGGTGGCAAGTCGGCGAGCGTGGCCGCCACCACGACCGCCGCGACCACAGCCACGACGCCCGCGGTCTCCACGACGCCCACGTCCCCTACGACACCCGCGACCAGCTCCACGGCGGCCAAGCCGCCCGCTTCAAAGTCGTCCAAGCCGTCCACGACTACGACGAAATCGACCACGACGCCATCGCAACCGCCCGCGGCGAAAAGCTCGACCAAACCGAGCAAACCCGTGGCCAAAGAAAAAACGTTCGGCAAGATCAAAGTCACCAGTACCGCGTTCAAAGTGGGTGGGCCGATCGCCGTCAAGTACACCTGCGACGGCGCCGGCACCTCCCCGCCCCTGCAGTGGCGGGGAGTGCCGAGGGGCGCCGCGGAAGTGTTCGTGCTCGCGCTCGACCTGAGCGGCGGGTCGCGCGACGTGGTCCAGTGGGCGATCGCGGGCATCCCCTCGAGCGCCACGAGCATCCCGGAAGGAGGCCTGCCCGCCGGTGCGGTCGCGGGCGTCAACAGCGCCGGCAAGGTCGGCTGGGGCGGGATCTGCGGCGCCAAAGGCCGGCTGCACCACGTCGGGTTTCTGTTCTACGCGCTGAAGCACAAGCTGGGCCTGAAAGCGGGCTTCAACCCGATCGAAGTGCGCAACGGGCTCAAAGGCGCGACGCTGGCGACGGGATTGACGCTGGCGACCTATCAGCGCCATTGATGGTCGAGACTATTGACCATGGCCACAGGCACATCGCGTTGTGGCTGATCGGGAAAGTGGGGCCGTGACCGTGGCGGTCCGTGCCGTGGTGCGCGGCGAGGTGCAGGGGGTCGGGTTTCGCGACGCCACGGTGAATCGCGCGCGCGAGCTCGGCGTGCTGGGCTGGGTGCGCAACGGGGATGACGGCGCCCTGCTGGTTCACGCCGAGGGCCCCGAGCGGGCGGTCGACGAGCTCGTCGCGTTTCTGCACGACGGCCCGTCGCCGGCACACGTCGCCGAGGTCGCGATCGACAGGGTTGCGAGCGAGGGCCACGAGCAGTTCGCGATCCGCGGCATCAGCGCCGGGGTGTTCGTGGTCCAGGAGCACGCCGCCACCGCGCATCACTTCGACTTTCGCCTAGAGGTGGAGGGCGTAATGCGCTCGTGGGCGGTCCCGAAGGGGCCGTCGCTCGATCCGGCGGTCAAGCGCCTCGCGGTCGAGGTCGCCGATCACAACATGGATCACAACACCTTCGAGGGGGCGGTCGGGGAGGGCGGTGTGATCGTGTGGGATCGCGGAACCTACGAGCAGGGTGGACGCGTCGCGTGGCCCGACGCGCTCGCTCGCGGTCACGTCGTGTTCGTCCTGCACGGACAGAAGCTGTGCGGCGGCTTCGCCCTGCAGCGCACCCGGCCGGGCGCCAAGGCGCAATGGCTTTTGATCAAGCGCCGCGACGAGTACGCGCAGCCCGGTTCGGACGTCGTCGCCGAGCACCCGCGCTCGGTACTCAGCGGACGGACGCTCGAGGAGATCCTCGAATGAGCTTGCGCCCGGGGGACACGGTGGTATAGACCCGGTCCGACGGCCTGGCCTGTGGTGTCTGGGGCCAAGCGGCTCGCTGGCTGTGGGGAGGCCTGGAAGAGGGAGCCTCGTCAGCGCAGCAGCAGCCGGCAGCGGCGCAGCAGTTCCTCCATGGTGGCAGGGCGCAGGCGACCCAGCCTGCGGGACAGCCGCTCGTGGGAGATTGCGCGAATCTGCTCGGGCATCGCGAAACTTTGCCGGCGCAGACCGCCCTCTGGCGGGGAGATCGCCAGGTGCAACGGATTGGCGAAGTCAGTGCGGGTCAGCGGGGCGGCTAGCGACAATTGCAGCGGCGTCCGGTTGAGCTGATCGACTGAGACGATTACAAACGGTCGTGACTTCGCCTGCTCGGAGCCGCGGGTCGGGTCTGGGTCGGCCCAGTAGACATCGCCCTGCTCAGGACGGGCGCTCACCAGTCCGGAGCGGACGCCTCGAAGCCGGCCTCTATCTCGCGTATCTCGGCGCGATAGGCTGCCAGCGCGTCCGGGTCCCGGGCCAGGCTCTCAAAGGCGGTCTGGGCATCACGGAGCAGCATCTCATCGTCGGCGGCGTGGACGAGCTCGGTGACGATCTCACCAGCGGACTTTCCCTCCCGTGCACTGAGTGCGTTCAGACGGTCGCGCGTGGAGGATGCTACTCGGATGGTTGTGGTCTCGACCATGTAGATCAACAGTATACATCTTTTTCGTCTCGCTCGCTATCATTACCCTCCCGCCACGTCGCGCCGCAGAAACACTAGATACGCCGCGAACAGCGAGGGGATGGCATACAGCGCGCAGACCCAGGCGGAGTGCCAGATCGGGGCCCAGTCGGTGGGGGTGCGCAGGAGGCCGTGCCAGTTCTCGAACTGTTCTGTCAGCAGGTAGGGCTTGATGCCTTCCAGGCCCGGGATCCCTGAGACGATGAACAGCAGGATGACGAAGCCGACGGCGCCGACCACAGAGGCTGTGCTGTTGCGCGTCGCTGTAGAAAGCAGCACGCCGATACAGGCGACCGTCAGCAGCGGGATCATGTAGCAGGCGTTGGCGGCGAACACCAGCAGCAGGCCTTCGGGCGCTGAGACGATGCTTCCGGAGAAGGTTTTGATCGGGTCAAAGCCCCACGAGGCCACCCCTCCGACGGTTGCGACGAGGGCAGACAGGAACACGGCGATGGCGCCGTAGGTGAGCGCCGCCAGCGTCTTTGCGGCAAACACCTGCCCACGGTTGACCGAGCGTGTGAGGATCGTCTTCAGCGTGCCGTTGCCGTCCTCGGCCGCGACGATGTCCCCTGCCACCAGCGACGCGATCAAAGGCAGAAAGAAGACTGACTCGAACAGCAACATCAGTACTGGGGTCGCAAGGCCCGACTGAGTGATCTGGGCGGCGAAGATGCTGTCCCCTCCGCCACCGTGATGTTGATGCACGTTCTGGACGATCACGAAAATCAGCGGCAGGATCACCGCCAGGCCCAGGCCCATATAGGTGCGCTTCTGGGAGACGAGCTTGCGCAGCTCCCAGCGGTAGGCCATAAGCGTCGACGGCCGTCGCCCATGGGCGACGCCGGGCGTCCCGGTGACAGGCGGCGCCAGCGGGGGCGTGGCGGCGGCGCTGCTCATGCGGTTGCTCCCGCGCCGATCGGCGTCTCGGGCTGGGCGCCGTTTTCGGTCAGCCTGAAGAACAGGTCCTCGAGCGTCGCCAGCTCCGGGGTCAGCGCGAGGATGCCGATCTCGGCCCGCGCGAGCGCCAGCGACAGCGCGCCCACGTCGGACTCCTGTGCCTGGAAGCCCAGGCCGTGCTCGCCGCTGGCGGCGTGCTCGATGCCGGGCTGGGCGCGCAGCACCGCGAGCGCGCGCGTGTCGTCGGTGCTGCGCAGCCGGTAGCCTGCGCCGCCCTGGCGGCGCAGGTCCGCGAGCGCGCCCTCGTAGACCACGCGCCCGCGGTCGACGATCGCGACGCGGTCGCAGAGTTCCTGCACCTCCGGGAGCTGGTGGCTGGAGAGCAGCACGGTGATGCCTTCATCCGCGAGGCGGCGGATCAGCTCGCGCATGTCGCGCATGCCCGCCGGGTCCAGGCCGGTCGCGGGCTCGTCGAGGATCAGCAGGCGCGGGCGGCGCAGCAGCGCCGCGGCGATCCCCAAGCGCTGGCGCATCCCATGCGAGTAGCCCCCCACCTTGTGCTTGGCGCGGGGAGCCAGCTCGACGATCTGAAGCACCTCGGCGATGCGCTCCCTCGCGCCACCGCCGTCCAGCGCGGCCAGCAGCTCCAGGTTCTTGCGCGCGCTCAGATACGGGTAGAACCGCGGCGCCTCCACGAACCCGGCGACGCCCTCCAGGGCGCGCGCGCCCAAGCGGATCGGGTCGCGTCCGAACAGTTCGACCGTGCCCTCCGTCGGCATGATCAGGCCGAGCGTCATGCGCAGCGTCGTCGTCTTGCCCGCGCCGTTGGGTCCCAGGAACCCGTACACGTCGCCCGCGCGGACGTTCAGGTCGATGTGGTCGACCGCCAGGACCTCCTTATAGCGCTTGACCAGACCTCTCGCCCGGACCGGCGGCGCCTCTTCGCCCCTGGCTGTGTCCTCAGTCGCTCGCTGGCCGATCTCAGATCGGTCGAGCACGCCACGCTCCCTGCGTCCTTGCCAGGAACGACGATCCATCCGCCGGACGGCGGACTGGCTTCGCCAGTGCCACTTTTAAAGGCCCTTGGCGACCGCTTCGACCGCCGCTGGGCCGACTGCGCCGACAAGCAGGTAACGCACGCCCGCGCGCTCGAAGCTGAGCAGCGTGCCGAGCTCGGTCGGCAGCTCGGTCGCTTCGATACCGTTGATCTTGACCTTCTGCAGGCCTTCGGGCAGCGCCGAAGAGGAGCCGCCGGCGCCCGCCTTCGCCTTGCCTTCGACCACGGCCACCGAGGCGATCCCATGGCCCTGGGTGGTGACGTGGGGGTGTTCGCCGGACGCGCCGGGATTGGTCGTGCCTTCTTCGGGAGCGGCGACTTCTTCGACCTTGGCGTTCGCCGGCGGCTTGAAGTCGAACACCGAGCCGTCCACCGGGCCGTAGGAGACTTCGGTGGTCGCCAGTTCGATCGCCGGCGTGGCGCTCGTCGTGGAGTAGATAGCGGCGCGCAGGGGGACGCCGTGGGTGGCGTCCCACGAGAGCTCGGCGCCGGCGATCAGGCTGCCGGATTCCTTGGGGGTGACGCGCACGGTGTAGGCGGCCTGGCCGGCGACGTCCGTTGGGGTCGCGCCGGAGACGTTCACGTGGCGCAGACGGGAGATCGCTTCTTCGATCTTGGCGACGCTCGGGACTTCATGGGGGGCCGTCGAGGAGTCCGCGCCGGAGCTCCCGTCCGAGGAGCCGCCTGCGTGGGCAGGGACCGTGTAGCGGTAGAGCGTGTTCGAGGAGGCGTCGTACAGCGACACGGTATGTCCGTCGTAGTAGACCTGAGTGTCTCCCTTTTCGGATTGCAGTTCCAGGCGCGCGCGGCCGTCCTTGGCGATCCACAGCCGGCCGGAGGCGCCGGTCAGCAGCGGGTTGGAGGACAGCTGGCCGGCGGCCCCGCCGCTCCCGCTCGCGAGGTTGGCGCCTTCGAGCAGGTGATCGGTCAGCTGGATGCGCGCGCTGACCCCTTCCACGGGCGGCGCGGTGAGCGCATCGTGGACGGCGTCGGCGAGGGGCTTGGCCGGCGGCTTCGGTCCCGTGCCAAGCGCGAACGCGAGCGCGGTCGCCGATACGCCGAGGACGACTGTCAGGCCGCACATGAGCAGCAGGCGGGAGAGGGGAAGTCTGCGCAGGAAGTAGGTCATAGAGCTCCCAACTGCAGAGTAGCGCGACACCTTGCGCCAGCCTAAAGGTGGAAGACCTCTCATCGGGCCGTCCTGCCTGCGCACTCGATATGGTCCCCGCCTGCATGGTCTACGCGTTCATCGCATTCTGGGTGCTGCTCGGCCTCGGCGTGTTCTTCGTCGCGATGCGCGGCGGCCCACGCGGCGCGCGCGAGTCGTTGCACACCGAGTCCAGAGCGGGCCAGCGCGCCGTCACGATCGGGATCGCGCTGCTGTTCGCGTTCGGCCTGATCGTGCCCGCGTTCGTGCTCGCCTCCAACGCCGAGCACAAGGCGAGCGTGGCGGTCGGCGGGCTGCGCCTCACCGCCGAACAGCAGAAGGGCCGCGAACTGTTCGCGCGCACGTGTGCGGTCTGCCACACGCTGTCGGCCACCAACGCGGTCGGGCGCGTCGGCCCCAACCTCGACGTGCGCGTGGGCGATGACATCTCCACCCCGGCGGGACGCAGGGCGCTGGTGCTGAGCGCGATCGCCGAAGGCCGCGCGCGCGGCCTCGGCCAGATGCCCGCCCTGCTGTATCAGGGCAAGGAAGCCGAAGAGGTCGCCTCGTTCGTGGCTGCGGTGGCGGGTCACTGAGCCCCTGAGCGGTTTGGCCAACAGTCGATAGCGGCCCGCTGGGTCATCCACTAAGGTCCGCCGCGATGGCCGAGCAGGCGACACCGGAGCAGGCGCAGACCGCCGAGGACGTCAAGGCGCTCGTGGCCGAGCACGACATCCGCTTCATCCGCTTTTGGTTCACCGACATCCTCGGTCAGCTGAAGTCGTTCTCGATCAACGCAGCCGAGCTCGACGACGCATTCGAGGCGGGAATGGGCTTCGACGGCTCCTCGATCACCGGTTTCAACGCGATCGAGGAGTCGGACATGATCGCGATGCCCGACCCCTCGACGTTCGCGGTGCTGCCATGGCGCCCGGAGGCGCAGGGCGTGGGCAGGATGTTCTGCGACATCGTCACGCCCGAGCGCACCCCATACGAGGGCGATCCCCGCCACGTGCTGCGCCGCGCCCTGGAGCGCGCCCAGGCGATGGGGTTCGACACGTTCAACGTGGGGCCCGAGCTCGAGTACTTCCTGTTCCGCGACGCCCACTCCACCGAGGTGCTCGACGAGGGCGGCTACTTCGATCTGACGACGCTCGACGCCGGCTCGGACGTGCGCCGCGAGACGGTGCTCGCGCTGGAGCAGCTCGGCATCCACGTCGAGTACACCCATCACGAGGTCGGTCCCTCCCAGCACGAGATCGACATGCGCTACGCCGGCGCGCTGAAGATGGCCGACGACTGTATGACCTACAGGATCACGGTCAAGGAGTACGCGATGAAGTACGGCTGGCACGCGACGTTCATGCCCAAGCCGCTGTTCGGCGAGAACGGCTCGGGCATGCACACCCACCAGTCGCTGTTCTCGAGGGGCCGCAACGCGTTCTACGACGCTGAGGACCAGTACTTTCTCTCAGACGTGGGCAAGGCGTTCATCGCCGGCCAGCTCAAGCACGCGCGGGAGATCTGCGCTGTGTTCGCGCAGTGGGTCAACTCCTACAAGCGCCTAGTCCCCGGGTTCGAGGCGCCCGTATACGTCGCCTGGTCGCGGCGCAACCGCTCGGCGCTCGTGCGCGTGCCGCTCTATCACCCCGGCCGCGAGAAGGCGACGCGCATGGAGCTGCGCTGCCCCGATCCCGCGTGCAACCCATATCTGACGTTCGCGGCGCTGCTGCAGGCGGGCCTCGAGGGGATCGAGAAGGGCTATGAGCTGCCCGAGCCGATGGAGAAGAACCTCTACCACCTCTCCAACGAGGAGCGCCGCCGCCTCGGCGTCGAGCAGCTGCCCGAGTCGCTCGGCGAGGCGATCGAGCTCGCGGCCGAGTCCGAGCTCCTGCTGCGCACGCTCGGCGAGCACATGTTCAACCGCTACGTCGAGATCAAGCGCCAGGAGTGGGAGGACTACCGGGTAAACGTCACCCAGTGGGAGCTCGACCGCTACCTGTCCATTCTGTAGCGACCCAACAACCGTCGCTCGGGCTCGACGAGCCGTCGCCCGGACTCGACGAGCCGTCGCTCGGATGGCACCGCCAGGCGGGTGAGGCTGGGCTTACGTGCTCGCGGGCGGCGGTGGCACCGCGCAGGCAATCGACCGCGCCGGGGCGAAGTACCAGTGCAACGCCTGCAGCGCATGACCGAACGCGAGCGGATGTCGAGGAGCGATCTCGGCGAGCAGGCGCAGGACCGAGACGGCGTGGCGCTCGTATTCGCTCTCGCCCGTGAGCTGGGCCAGGCGCAGCAGACCCACCGCCGCGCTGGAGGCGCCGGAGGGGATGGGGGAGTCCTGCAGGTCCTTGCGCCGCAGGATCAGCTCCTCGCCGTCTGAGGCGGTTGAGAAGAAGCCTCCGTGCTGCGGGTCGGCGAAGCGCGCGATCAGCGTGTCCGCGAGCGCCACGGCCTCGGTGAACCAGCGCTCCTCGCAGGTGGCTTCGAACAGCGCGATCGACGCCTCCAGCATGAACGCGTGATCCTCCAGATAGGCGCCGATCTTGGCCTGACCATCGTTGTAGGTGCGCAGCAGTCGGCCGCGCTCGTCGCGCATCTCGCCCAGCACAAACTCCGCGCACCCGACGGCGGCGTCGAGATAGCGGGGCTCGTCCAGCGTCGCCCCGGCGTCGACGAGAGCGCAGATCATCAGCGCGTTCCAGCTCGTCAGGCGCTTGTCGTCGAGCCCGGGCCGCGTCCGGTCGGCGCGTACGTCCAGCAGCCGCGCGCGCACTCGCTCGCGCTGCTCCGCGAGCGGGCGCTGGCCGATCTCCGATCGGTCTCGCGCCTGGAGCACATTCAACCCCGGCTGGGTGTGGTGGGGGTCGGCGAAGTTGCCCTGCTCGGTGACTTCGAACCAGGCGATCGCGGCGTCCGCGTCCTCGCCCAGGGCAGCCCGCAGCTGGGCGAGGGTCCACACGTAATACCGCCCCTCGACGCCTTCCGAGTCGGCGTCCAGGGCGGCGTAGAACGCCCCCTCCGGGCCGCGCATCTCGCGCAGCGCCCAGTCGAGCGTCTCGCGGCACACCTCCCGAAGGCGCGGGTCTCCGCTCGCCTTCCAGCCGTGCAGGTAGGCGCGGGCGAGCAGCGCGTTGTCGTAGAGCATCTTCTCGAAGTGAGGCACCGTCCAGGCGGCGTCGACGCTGTAGCGCGCAAACCCGCCGCCGAGCTGGTCGTAGATCCCGCCGCTCGCCATCGCACGCAACGTCGCGAGCGCCATCTCGACCGCGTCTCCCAGCGCTGTCCGCTCGCTCCCCGCGGGTTCTCCGCCGCCGCCGCCGGCTGGCCGCCCGTCGCGCTCGCCGGTCCGCAGCAGCAGGAACTCGATCACGGAGGCTTCGGGAAACTTGGGCGCGCCGCCGAAGCCGCCGTTGTGGATGTCGTAGGTCGCCGCCAACTCGGTCACCGCCCGATCGAGCGCATCCTCGCGCAGCGGCTCGGTGGAGGGCTGCAGCTGCGCGCCGCCGGACAGCCGCTCGCGCAGCCGCTTGCCCCCGGCCCGGATCTCCTCCCGGCGCTCGCTCCACGCCTCGGCGATCGCCTGCAGCACCTGTGTCCACGCGGGCATCCCCGGACGGGGATCGGGCGGAAAATAGGTGCCGCCGTAGAACGGCAGCTGCTCGGGCGTCAGGAACACGTTCAGCGGCCAGCCGCCATGGCCGGTCATGGTCTGCACCGCCTCCATGTACAGCGCGTCCACGTCCGGGCGCTCCTCGCGGTCGACCTTCACGCAAACGAACTCCGCGTTCATCAGCGCCGCCGTGCGCTCGTCCTCGAAGGACTCCCGCTCCATCACATGGCACCAGTGACAGGCCGAGTAGCCGATCGAGACGAGCAGCGGCTTGTCTTGCTCGCGCGCTCGCCTCAGCGCCTCGGGTCCCCACGGCAGCCATTCGACGGGATTCTCGGCGTGCTGGCGCAGGTACGGCGAGGTCTCGGCGGCCAGCGCGTTGGTCATCGCTTTCACACTATCCGGGACGGAGCGCGCCGCCCATCCGTCCGTGAGCGCCGCCGCTTGCGTGATTCTGCCCGCGCGCGCCGCGTGGCGGCCGCGCCGCTCAGCGCACGCGCGCCAGGCCCGGCAGCGGGAATGCGACCTTGCCCGCAGGCCATCCGCCGTCATCGCCGGCGCGCGCGAGCCTGACCTTGGCGATGTTGACGTCGAAGCGCCTCCCGCCGAGCGTGCCGCTGACCGTCTTGCCGTCGCCGATCCTCACATCCCCGGGCGAGGCCGCCGACCCGGAGATGCGGATCGTGGCCATCTGCAGCTGGCCTTCCTTGACGGGGAACACCCCGCTCAGCCGCACGCCCGACACGAACGAGAGGTCATGCAGCACGACCCTGGAGGGCTCCAGCCGGGCATAGCCGCCGCGCAACCCGCCGAAGCTCGACCCGATCGGCAGCGCGGCGTTGGCCTGCAGCGTCGCGCCGATCACCTGCCGGTTGAGATCCAGGATCGTGTCGAGCACCGCCGTCAGCGTCTGGCCCGCCTTGCCCGGCAGGGCCGCCGGCGGGTGGATGTAGGCGAGCTTCGTCGGCGTGATCGGCGTGGGGCTGAAGATGTTCTGCGTCGAGCCGCACGGCTGCACCTGCGCACCCCCGACGAACGCGCTGACCGCCTGCTCGGCGCAGCCGCTGAAATCGCTGCCGAGAACCGAGTGGCCGGTGTAGGGGACGACGAGCAGCTGCGCGCCGGGGATCAGCGCGGCGACGCCGCGCGCGTTCGCGGTCGGGGTGCGCAGGTCCTGAGCGCCGGACAGGATCAGCGCCGGCACGCCCGGCAGCGGAGACTGGGCCGGTGGCGGCGGCGAGGCGTCCGGCCAGCTCGCGCAGACCGACACGAGGCTCGCGCTCAGCGCGGTGCCCATGTCAAACGGGTAGAACTCGCCGCTCGGCGTGCTTCGCAGCGCGCCGAGCGCTTCCGCGAGTCGCGCCGGCGCCTGGGCCGAGCGCTGCCAGGGGAACGGCAGCTCCTCACACGAGGTGTCGACGAACAGCGTTTCGTCGATCGACTCCGAGCTTTCGACCGGCCGTTTGCCGGGCACGTTCGGGATCAGACCCTGCGACAGCAGCTCCAGACGCAGCAGCGGGTCGGGGTCGTGACGCAGAGCCGAGACGACCGCCGCCGGCAGCAGCGCGCGTAGCGCCGGGTTCAGGTCGCCGGCCTGCAGGATCCCCAGCAGGCTCGCCTCGCTCAGCCTGACGGCGTGCCGACGACCGGAGCCGTCGTAGACCGAGCCGCTGAGGGCGTGCTTGCGCAGGCGGGCGGTCAGGCGCGCGAGGTCGGCGAGCGGGTTGGACGTGATCCCGGCGCAGGCGCGCTTGGAGCACAGCTCGTCCACCGCCCCGCCGATCGCCTGGAACGTCCCGATCGCGAACGGTTCCGGGCCGCTCGTCGGGACGACCGAGTCGAGCACCAGCGCTTCCACGTGCTGGGGGTAGCGTTCGGCGTACTCGAGCGCCACCTTCGTGCCGTAGGAGGTCCCGTACAGCACGAGCTTGTCATACCCGCCCGCCTGGCGCAGCGCCTCGATGTCCGCCACCGATTCCAGGCTGGTGTAGTCGCCGCGCGCGGGCCCCAGCTGCTGCGCGCAGCGGCCGACGAGTTCGCCGATCGAGTGCGCGTGTTCGACTTCGCTCTGGCTGCTCAGCGCGGGGCAGCTCAGCGGACCGGATTCGCCGGTTCCGCGCTGGTCGAACACCAGCAAATCGCGCGAGTGAAGCGCCGGTGCGATCGCCTTGGCGATGAATTCGCCGAGACCCAGCGCCGACTGCCCCGGGCCACCCGCGAGCGCGACCACGGCATTCCTGCTGGGGCTGAACCCCGCCAGCTTGCGCTCCAGCTTCAGCGGAACCGTTCCGGGTAGGAGACCGCCGCGGTCCAGCGGCACGGTCACGGTCGCGCACGTGAACGCCGCGTCAATACCGGCCGGGCAGGGTCCGAATTCAGGGGAGGCGAGCGAGGAGGCGGGCCAGCTCGCGAGCGCCAGCGCGGACAGCAGCGCCGCCAGGAACGGTGGAATGGCCAGCCTGCGCATCCGCTCTGACAATAGCGTCACTCGCGGCCACGTTCGCCGGGTCAGGCTAGGGGCTATGTTAACTCCTTGGCCGTTTACGCGTGTGTGCGCACACACGCGCATTTGCGGCGCTTTTTCTGTATGAACTTCCACGAACACCGCCTCCCGCGCCAATGATCGAACGCGAGACCGTCTTCGCCCAGGGCGCGCCGCCCGCGATCGGCCCCTACAGCCATGCGGTCCGTGTGGGCGAGCTGCTGTTCTGCTCGGGCCAGATACCGCTCGACCCCGCGACCGGCGAGCTGGTCGGGACGAGCGCCCCCGAGCAGGCGCGCCAATGCCTGGAGAACCTGCAGGCCGTGTGCCGGGCCGCGGGCGCATCGCTCGCACAGGCGGTGCGCCTGACCGTGTATATGACCGATCTGAGCGAGTTCGCCTCCGTCAACGAGGTGTACGCCGCGTTCTTTGCAGGCGACGATCCGCCCGCCCGGGTGACGGTTCAGGTGTCGGCCCTGCCGCGCGCGGCTCAGGTTGAGATCGAGGCGATCGTCGCGCTCTGAGCCGCGTCGAACGGCTCGGGCTCGCCGTCGGCGGGCTCGACGCCGCGCAGCGCCCGCGTGAGCAGCCGCCAGAGCGTGGCGCGCTCCTCTGGATCCAGCGCCTGCAGCACGTCGTCCTCGATCGCTTCCTGGGCGCGCTCGGCCAGGCTCAGCGCGTCGCGGCCCGTGGGAGTGAGCGCCACCAGGTGGCGACGACGGTCGCCGGGGTCGCGCAGGCGCGTGACGTAACCCAGCTGCTCGATCTCGTTGAGCAGCAGCACGACGTTGTTGGCGTCCATGCAGAACGCCTCGGCGAGCTCGTGCTGAGGGCAGGCGTCGTGGTCGCGCACGTAGCTGAGCGCGACGAGATGGCGCAGCTGCATCCCCAGCAGCTCGTCGCTGCTGCGGCGGTAGACCTGCTTAGCCAGGCGGGTAAGCAGAACCATCGAGCCCGGAGCACATGATGAGGCCCTCTCAGCACTCATTGCGCGTGATTTTACACCATTTCGCATGTGTTGTCATTTTAGCAACGATCATAAATTTTATATAGATCGTCCTTGATACAGGGATGATCCATGCTATGGTGTTCCCTCGTCAACCGAAGGGAGCCCACATGAGCACCGTCACAGACCAGATCGAGACCCGCGATGCCACCGCCGTCGAGACATCGCGGCGCAGCGAGCGCCGCCGCTGGATCGCCCTGGCCGTGCTTTGCCTCGGCCAGCTGATGATGGTCCTCGACGCGACGATCGTCAACGTCGCGCTGCCCTCGATCCAGCGCGACCTGCACTTCAGCCAGGGCAGCCTCACCTGGGTGATGAACGGTTACCTGATCACGTTCGGCGGGTTTCTGCTGCTGGCCGGCAGGATGGGCGATCTGATCGGGCGCAAGAAGGTCTTCCTCGCGGGGCTGCTCCTGTTCATCGCCGCCTCGGTGCTGTGCGGCGTCTCCGGCAGTCAGGCGATGCTGATCGCGGCCCGCTTCATCCAGGGGATCGGCGGCGCCGTGGCCTCCGCGGTGATCCTCGCGATCGTCGTCACCGAGTTCCCCGAGCGCGCCGAGCAGGCGAAGGCGATGGGCATGTACGCGTTCGTCTCCGCCGGCGGCGGCTCGATCGGGCTGCTCGCCGGGGGCGTGCTCACGCAGTCGCTGGATTGGCACTGGATCTTCTTCGTGAACGTTCCGATCGGGCTGGTCGCGTTCGCGCTCGGCTGGGCGCTGATCGAGGAGAACAGGGGCATCGGTCTGGCCGGAGGCGTCGATGTGGCGGGATCGATCCTGATCACGCTCGCGACGATGCTCGGCGCGTTCGCGATCGTCAAGTCGACCGAATACGGCCTGCTCTCGGCGCGTACGCTCGGCATCGGCGGGGTCTCGCTGGCGCTGCTCGGGGCGTTCTTCGCGCTGGAGGCGAGGGTCGCCAACCCGATCATGCCGCTGCGGATCCTGCGGCTACGCATGCTGATGGGGTCGAGCCTCGTCCGTGGCCTGCTGGTCACGGGCATGTTCTCGGCGTTCTTTCTCGGATCGCTGTACCTCGAGCGGGTGCTCGGCTATGACGCGATCGACACTGGGCTCGCATTCATGCCGTTGACGATCGCGATCGCCGCGCTCTCGATGGGGCTGTCGGCCCGCGCGGTCGAGCGGTTTGGGCCTCTGCCAACGCTCGTGAGCGGTCTGGCGGGGATCGTGGCCGGGCTGCTGCTGCTCGCCGGCCAGGGCATGCACGCCGCCTACTTCCCGGGGCTGTTCTTCGCGTTCCTGCTGATCGGGCTCGGCGCCGGCGCCTCGTTCCTGCCGCTGCTGACGATGGGCATGGCCGATGCGCCGCCACGCGACGCCGGTCTCGCCTCGGGAATCATCAACGTGTCGGTCCAGCTGTTCGGCGCGATCGGGCTGGCGACGCTCGGGACGATCGCGACGGATCGCACGAAGACGTTGACCGCCAACGGGCACTCCCTCGACAGCGCACTGACGGGCGGATATCACCTCGCTTACGTGGTCGGCGCGGCGTGCGTCGCCTTCGGGATTCTCGCCGCCTTCCTCGTGCTGCGCCCGCCCGCGAGCACGGTCGCGCAGGAGGTCGAGGAGCTCGAGCGCGGCTTCGGTCGCGCGAGCGCCACCGCCCAAACCGCCGAGCAGCTCGTCTGAGTATGAGGGGTGGGGCGCATGCGCCTGTCGGTGGACATGCCGCATGCGGCATGTCCCGGGACGCGCATGCGCGTCCCCGCCAGGCGGCGCATGCGCCGCCTGGAACAGCGTCGGACGCACGGGCTCTGCCTCTACCCGTTGGCGCGCAGCTCGGCCCGCTTGACCTTGCCGGAGGCCGTCCTCGGCAGCTCGGAGACGAACTCGACGATGCGGGGGTACTTGTAGGGGGCGGTCTCGCGCTTGACGTGCTCCTGCAGCTCGCGCGCCAAAGCGGCGGGGGAGGGATAGGGGTCTTCGTCATAACCCTCGCGCAGCACGACCACCGCGCGCACGACCGAGCCGCGCTCGGGGTCGGGCGCGGCCACGGCCGCCGCCTCCGCCACGGCCGGATGGGAGATCAGCGCGGACTCGACCTCGAAGGGGCCGATGCGATACCCGGCGGAGACGATCACGTCGTCGTCCCGGCCCTCGAACCACAAGTAGCCGTCATCATCCTCATGCACCCGATCGCCCGTGCGCCACATCCCGCCCTCGCGGCGGTCTGACACACGCCACGATCGGTCCTCGCGGCGATGGATGACGTCCTCGCCGAGGTAGCCGAGGCAAAACGTCCCCACCGTCATTGGGTCGGCGACCAGCTCGCCGTCGTCCACGCTCAGCGCCACGCCCGGCAGTGGTCTGCCCATCGAGCCCGGGCGCGCCTCCTCGTCCAAGAGCATCCCGGTCAGCTGTCCGGTCTCCGTCTGGCCGTACCCGTCGCGGATCTGAAGGCCCGTCGCCTCCCCCCAGGCGCGCTGCACCTCCGGGTTCAGCGCCTCACCGGCGGCCACCATCGTGCGCAGGTCCGGCATCGCGTGCAGCGTCGCGCGGGCGGCGATCACGCGGTACTCGGTCGGCGCCATGCACAGCACGTTCACGCGCTCGCGCTCGCACAGCTGAAGCCGCTGCGCCGGATCGAACCGCGCGTCGTGCAGCAGCGCGCTCGCGCCGCGCAGCCACGGCGAGATGAAAACATTCCGCGCCGACTTGCTCCAGCCCGACGCGGCCGTGCACCACACCAGCTCGCCCCTGCGCGCGCCCAGCCAATGCTCCGCCTGCACGTGCTGGCCGGGCAGGTAGCGCTGGGCGTGGACGACGGCCTTCGGCTCGCCGGAGGTGCCGCTCGTGAACGTGATCAGGCACGGCTCGTCCTCGCCCAGCTCGACCGCGGGCGCGGGCGCGCCCGCGAACAGGGCCTCGTCGGGAACGAGCACGACCTGCAGGTCGCCTCGCGCGGCTGTCCCGCCCCCGCCCGTCAGGGCGGCCTCGAGCTCGGCGCGGTCGCGCTCGTCGGCGACGATCAGCGTCGGGCTCGCCACGTCGATCCGCAACCGCAGATCTTTGGCGCGCAGCTGCTCGGTGCACGGCAGCGCCACCGCGCCGATGCGCATGCACGCGCACATCGTCATCACCCACTCCGGGCGGTTGCCGATCAGCGTCATCACCACGTCGCCCCGCTCCACGCCGCGCTCGCGCAGCCAGCCCGCCAGGCGCGCGCTGCGATCGGCGAGGACGCCGAACGTCCACTCGCGCCGGCACCCGTCGCGGGCCAGCTCCACGAGCGCCCGGTCTCCCGGAGGCAGTCGATCGAGCACGTCGCGCGCGAAGTTCATGGCTTTTCAAGCGCTCCCGGCGCGTCGCCGGCAATCGAGAGCGGCGCCAACAGGTGTGTTCGGGGGGCTGGCTCATGGCTCACCCACCAATGCTGTTCGCGTACGGGCGTCATCGGGGTCGGAAGTCTGCCAGCCCGCGCCGCACAGGTATCCTGCGGGAAAACGAACGACCTGGAGAGCGAAAGCGAATGGCCGTAGCAGCCGCCGAGCCCTACACCGAGAAGACCGACGAGCAGCGGGCGATCACCGAGATGGTGCGCCAGTTCGCCGACGAGCAGATCCTGCCGCAGGCCGAGCACTTCGACCACGAGGACGCGTTCCCGGAGCCGATCGTCGAGCAGATGCGCGAGCTCGGCCTGTTTGGGGTGACGATCCCCGAACAGTACGGCGGCATGGGGCTGGACCTGACGACGTACGCGATGATCGTTGAGGAGCTCTCGCGCGGCTGGATCTCGATCTCCGGCGTCGTCAACACCCACTTCATCGGCTCCTACCTGCTGATGAAGTTCGGCTCGGACGAGCAGCGTCAGAAGTACCTGCCGCGGATGGCCACAGGGGAGATCCGTGCCGCCTTCTCGCTGTCCGAGCCGGAGCTGGGGTCGGACGTGCAGGCGATCAAGACCTCGGGCAAGAAGGGCGAGGACGGCAAGTACGAGATCAACGGCCAGAAGATGTGGGTCACGAACGGGCTGATGTCCTCGCTCGTGTTCGTGCTCGTCAAGACCGACCCGGAGGCCGATCCGCGCCATCGCGGGTTCACGTGCTTCATCGCCGAAAAAGAGCCGGGCGTCGGCGAGAACACGGGCGAGCTTGCAGGGCTGAACGTGCCGCCGAAGCTGAAGAAGATGGGCTACAAGGGCGTGGAGTCCACGGAGCTCGTGTTCGACGGCTACCGCTGCCCGGCCGAGAACGTTCTCGGGGGCGAGGACGCCGGCCTGAACAAGGGCTTCGCGCAGATGATGGACGCGCTGGAGGTCGGTCGCGTCAACGTCGCCGCGCGCGGCGTGGGGATCGCTCAGCGCGCGCTGGAGCTCGCGCTGCGCTACTCCCAGGAGCGGCGCACGTTCGGCAAGCCGATCGCCGAGCACCAGGCGATCCAGTTCAAGCTCGCCGACATGGCCACCCAGGTCGATGCGGCCCGGCTGCTGACATTGCGCGCGGCGCGGTTGAAGGACGCCGGCGAGCGCTCGGACCTGGAGGCCGGCATGGCCAAGCTGTTCGCCTCCGAGGCCGGCCGCTTCTGCGTCGAGGAGGCGTTTCGCATCCACGGCGGCTACGGCTACTCCAAGGAGTACGAGATCGAGCGCCTCTACCGCGACGCGCCGCTGCTGCTGATCGGCGAGGGCACCTCGGAGATCCAGCGCATGGTGATCGGGCGCAAGCTGCTGCAACGTCATAAGATTTGAGCCGATCGATTATTTGTGTGACGGCCCCCCTCCACTTTCTCTGGCGGGGGACAGGGGGCTGGAGAGGGGTGGTGTGAGATGGCAGAAGACGCCAAGGCTCTGATCGAGCTTGCCGTGCGCCGGTTCATCGGCGAAGTGTCGGCGCTCGAACCGATCCGGCTGGTCGTCAGCGTCGAACTGCGCGGGCGCGGCGACGTCCAGCACTTTCGGCTGGAGATGCCCGACCTGAAGGTCACCAAGGGCCCGGCGGCCGACGCCCGCGTGCGCGTGGACATGCGCCGCGAGTTCTTCAACGTGATGGCCCGCGAAGCCCGCGTCCCCGACTGGGTCGAGGCGTTCACCTACGGGCAGGCCAAGGCCTCGGGCCCGGAGCAGTTCCTGCGGCTGATCGTCAACGTCGTCGACAAGCATCAGGAGCGCCAGCGCGTGCGCAAGGCCCGTCAACCGTAGCCGCAGGTCTTCCAGCGCGTCTAGTGATACGAAGTCAGCTGCTGCGCCAGGAATGCCAGCGACGCGAGCAGAAACAGGCACATCACGATCAGCGAGAAGTTTTCGTTCATGCTCTGCCAGCCCTCCTGCTCACAGGATAGGGTACGCGCTGGTCGCTCGTGGGCAAGCTCGCCGTCCGGGACTCAGGCCAGGACGGCGTCGTTGTCGTAGAGCTTGATGACCGTCACCGCGCCGCCGGGCGCGGCGTCCAGGCACAGGCGGCAGAGCACACACTCATCGAGGTTGCCCTCGACCAACGCCAGCGAGCCATAGTCGGTCTGCGCGAAGATGTCCACCGGACAGGCCTCGGTGAGCTTGCGCGCGAGCTCGGCGTCGGCCGCGGCCGCGTCGTCGACCTCGACGGCGATGAACGTCCCGTCCGCCCTCATGCCGCGCTCCGCTCGGCGAGCTTGGCCTTGACCAGATCGGGAATCTCGTCGATCCGCTGCACCACGGGGATGCCGGCCGCCTCCAGACGGGCGATCTTCTCCGTCGCGCTGTCCTGGATGCCCTCGACGATCGTGCCGGCGTGCCCGAAGGACATGCCCTGCATCTCCTCGTCGTCCATGAACCTGCCGGCCATGAACGCGACGATCGGCAGGCGCGAGTCGTTGTCCTTGACCCACCGCGCCAGTTGGGCCTCCATGCGACCGCCGGGCTCGGTGTAGATCACGATCGCCTGAGTCTGCTCGTCGGCCTCGAAGTACGGCATCAGCTCGGCGTAGGTCGAGCCGATGATCGCGTCGCCGCCGATCGAGACCGCCGTGGAGACGCCGAGTCCCGCCGCCGTCAGCGTCGAGGAGATCTCCGTGGTCATGCCGCCGGAGCGGCTCATCACGCCGATTGCGCCCGGCTGGTAAGCGACGGCGGCGTTGCGCGCCGGGCCGCCGATGCCGCCCATCTTGGCGACGCCCGGGACGATCACGCCGAGGCAGTTGGGGCCGATGATCCGCGCGCCCTTGGCGTCGGCCAGCTCGACCATCATCGCGACGTCGCGGCGCGGGATCCGCTCGGTGACGATCACGACCGTCTCGATGCCGGCGTGCAGCGCCTCGAACACCGCGTCGCGCGTGCCCGCGGGCGGGACCGTGACGACCGAGCCGTCGGGCACGACGCCACCGTTGTGCTCGACGAGTTGCTCGACCGTGTCGAACACCGGCACGCCGTGGACCTCGCGGCCCTTGCGCCCGGGGGTCACGCCGCCGACGATCTTCGAGCCATAGTCCAGGCACTCGCGCGTGAGGTTCACGGCCTCGCGCCCGGTGATGCCCTGGATGATGAACGTCGTGTCCTGGTCGATCAGGATGGACATGGCTAGGCCGCAGCCCCCTGGATCTTGGCGACCGCGCGACCCGCGGCCTCCCACAACGAGACCGAGCGGTCGCAGTACTCGATCCCGTAGGAGTCGAGGATCTTGAAGCCCTCCTCCTCCCAGGCGCCGGGGATGCGGAAGATCGCGATCGTCTCGCCGGGGTCCCTGTCGAGCTCCAGGCAGGCCTTGATCACGCCGCGCGCGACGATGTCCACGCGCGTGTTCGAGACGATCGACATCATCACGGCGATCTTCTCCACGCCATCTTTCTGGAGGACCTCCTTAGCCAGGCCGCAGGCCTTCGCGACGGACGGGTTGCCGCCGATCTCCGAGTAGTTCGCGGGCTTGCCGCCCTGCTGGCGCACGGCGTCGGTCAGCGTCAGCGAGCCGCCGCCCGCCCCGATCACGAGACCGATGTTGCCGTCAAAGCCGGTGTCCTTGCCCTGGATCACGCCACGATGATCGGCGGCGTCGATCGCCTTGACGGCCTCCTCGAAGGAGGTCGGGGTGTGGCCCTCGCGGGTGCCCTCCTCCGCGCCGATGCCCAGCGCCGCGATCAGGCCCTGCTGGCGCGGCATGCCCTCGTTCTCCATCTCCATGTGCGCGTCCAGCGCCACGAACGAACCGTCCTTCAGCTGCGCCAGCGGGTTGATCTCCGCGAGCGTCATGTCGTTCTCGAGGAACAGTCGGGCCAGGCGCGCGAGCACCGGCGTGGCGCGCTGCAGGGCCCTGCCGGTGACGCCGGCCGCGGCGATCACTTGCTTGGCCTGGAAGTCCGAGAAGGGCTCGATCGTGGAGAAGTGGCCGCGACCGACGTGATCGGGATGCTCCTCGGCGACCTGCTCGATGTCGATGCCGCCCATGTCGCTGAACAGCATCAGCGGCTTCTTCGCGGTGCCGTCCCAGACGACGCCCGCGTAGTACTCCTGCTCGACCTCCGCCTTCGGGTCGATGAGCACGCCGCGGGGCATGTGCCCGCCGATCTCCAGTTGGAGGATGTCCTTGGTGTAGGACTCGGCTTCCTCGGGCGTGTCGGCGAACTTGACCCCGCCGGCCTTCATGCGCCCGCCCGAGAGCACCTGCGACTTGATCACGGTCGGACCGCCGATCCGCCGCGCGATCTCGGCCGCCTGTGCGGGGTCGGTCGTGAAGCCGTAGTCGGTGACGGGGATGCCGGCGCGCTTGACGATCTCGCGCGCCTCGAACTCGAAAAAGCGCATATGCGGCGCGGAAGCCTATACAGACCTGCGCGAGCTCGGCGTGCTGCCGTTGCGCCGCGGTCTTGCGAGAGGACGGGCTCGAGGGGCTCGCATCGGACGATCCGCCTACGCCGCGACCGGAGCCAGCCCATAAGCCTCGGCCAGCTCGGGATCCTTGCGCGCGAGCATTTCCGCGAGGTTGACCATCACCTGGCACTGCTTCCAGGTGGCGTCGTCCTGCATCTTGCCGTCGATCATGTGCACTCCGCGCCCGTCGGGGATTGCCTCGATGACCTTTTTCGCGAAGGCCACCTCCTCGGGATCGGGCGAGTAGACCTTCTTGGCGATCGCGATCTGCGCGGGGTGCAGCGACCACGCGCCGACGCACCCCAGCAGGAACGAGGCGCGGAACTGGGTTTCGCAGCCCTCGGTGTCCTTGATGTCGCCGTAGGGCCCGTAGAAGGGCAGCGCGCCCACCGCTGTGCACGCGTCGACCATGCGCGCGATCGAGTAGTGCCACGGGTCCTGCTGGTAACTGGGGCGCGGCGCATCAGGGTGCTCCGGGTCGGGGTCGGCGATCGTGCGGTAGCCGGGGTGCCCGCCACCGACGCGCGTGGTCTTCATCCGTCGCGAGGCCGCCAGGTCGGCGGGGCCGAAGGACATCCCCTGGATGCGCGGCGAGGCGGCGGCGATCTCCTCGAGGTTGGCCACGCCGAGATGGGTCTCCAGGACGCAGTGGATCAGCAGCGGGCGCTGCAGGCCGGCTTTGGCCTCCAGCTGCGCGAGCAGGCGGTCGGCGTAGTGGATGTCCCACGGACCCTCGACCTTGGGGATCATGATGACCTCGAGCCTGTCGCCGATCTCCTGCACGAGCTGGGTGATGTCGTCGAGGAAGTAGGGCGAGGCGAGCTCGTTCACGCGCGTCCACAGCGCGGTGTCGCCCAGCTCCATCTCCCTGCCCACACGGATCAGCCCCGCGCGCGCGGCCTCCTTCTTTTCCAGCGGCACGGCGTCCTCGAGGTTGCCGAGCAGGATGTCCACCCGCGGCGCGATGTCCGGAACCTTGGCGACCATCTTCTCGTTGGAGAAGTCGAGGAAATGGATCATCCGGGATGGCTTGAACGGGATCTCCCGCGCCGGCTCGGGCGCGTCGATGGCGAGGGGCTTGAAGAAGTCGCGGGGGTTGCGCAAGTCTGGCTCGTCTCCTGTGGAGTCGTGTTCTGTCTTGAACGGCCGTTTTTCGGGGCTGAACGGCTATTTTCAGGGGTGAACGGTTTTCAGCCCTGAACAATAGGGTTTGAGTCAACGCAAACGTCGAGCAGAGCGACAGGAGAACCCCCAACCCATGAGCCAGACCGCCACCGAGACCGTCGAGACAGAGCAGGCCGCGCGCGAGGCGAGCGGCGCCCACCCCTACGGACGCTACCTGGAGGAGTTCGAAGTGGGAGACGTCTACAAGCACTGGCCCGCCAAGACAGTGACCGAGTCAGACGACCACCTGTTCTGCCTGCTCACGATGAACCACCACCCGCTGCACATCAACGACGTGTACGCGCACAAATCCCAGCAGGGCCGCAACGTGGTGGTGGGGCCGCTCGTGTACTCGCTCGCGCTGGGCATGTCCGTCTCAGACGTCAGCGGCAAGGCGATCGCCAACCTGGCGACCGAGGAGCTCAAGCACCCGGCGCCCGTGTTCCACGGCGACACGCTGTTCTGCGAGTCCGAGGTGCTGGAGAAGCGCGAGTCCCAGTCCAAGCCCGATCGCGGCACCGTGCGGGTGCACACGCGCGTGCTCAACCAGGATGGCGTGCTCGTGGCCGAGTTCAAGCGGCTCGTGCTCGTGCCGCGCCGGAGCCCCGGCGACGGCCAAGCCGAGGGCAACGTCGAGTAGCCGTGCGATAGGCTTCCCGGACCCGCCCCGCAAGGGCGTTTTTCCGTTCCCGGCGCCAATTCTGGCCCGGCAGCCGCGTTTGTTGAGACGACGCGCGCCGATCACGACCGACACCGAGGAGCCGCATTCAGCCCATGAACACGACCGCTTCAGCCCCCACCACCAACGAGCGCCTGCTGGCCTGGGTCGGCGAGGTGGCGGCGCTGACCGAGCCCGATGACATTCACTGGTGCGACGGGTCGGCCGAGGAGTACGACAGCCTGTGCGCCACGCTCGTGCAGGCGGGGACGTTCGAGCGGCTCTCCGACGCCAAGCGGCCCAACTCCTATCTCGCGCTGTCCGACCCGGGCGACGTGGCGCGCGTGGAGGACCGCACGTTCATCTGCTCGGCCACCGAGGTCGAAGCGGGGCCGACGAACAACTGGCGTGACCCGGCGGAGATGCGGGCGACGCTCAACGAGCTGTTCGAGGGTGCGATGCGCGGGCGCACGATGTATGTGGTGCCGTTCTCGATGGGACCGCTCGGCTCAGACAAGAGCCACGTCGGCGTCCAGCTGACCGACTCGCCGTATGTGGCCGTGAGCATGCGCATCATGACGCGCATGGGCCAGGGCGCGCTCGACGCGCTGGGCTCTGAAGGCGAGTTCGTTCCCTGCCTGCACTCGGTCGGCATGCCCCTCTCAGACGGCGTCGAGGACGTGCCGTGGCCGTGCAACGCCGAGAACAAGTACATCGTCCACTTCCCCGACACGCGCGAGGTCTGGTCGTTCGGCTCGGGCTACGGCGGCAACGCGCTGCTCGGCAAGAAGTGCTTCGCGCTGCGCATCGCCTCGGTGATGGCCCGCGACGAGGGCTGGATGGCCGAGCACATGCTGATCCTCAAGCTGACCTCGCCCGAGGGCGAGGTCAAGTACATCACCGGCGCCTTCCCCAGCGCCTGCGGCAAGACCAACCTGGCAATGCTGATCCCCACGCTCGAGGGCTGGAAGGTGGAGACGATCGGCGATGACATCGCGTGGATGAAGTTCGGCGCCGACGGCCGCCTGTACGCGATCAATCCCGAGTACGGCTTCTTCGGCGTCGCGCCCGGCACGGGCGAGGAGACGAACCCGAACGCGATCGCCACGATCGAGCGCAACTCGATCTTCACCAACTGCGCGCGCACCGACGACGGCGACGTGTGGTGGGAGGGCCTCACCAGAGAGAAGCCCGCGCACCTGATCGACTGGCACGGCAACGACTGGACGCCCGGCTCGGACGCGCCCGCGGCGCATCCCAACGCGCGCTTCACGACCCCGGCCGCTCAGGACCCGGCGATCGCGCCGGAGTGGGAGGACCCGGCAGGCGTGCCGATCGACGCGATGCTGTTCGGCGGCAGGCGCTCGACCGTCGTGCCGCTCGTGACCGAGGCGCTGGACTGGGAGCACGGCGTGTTCCTCGGCGCGGTCATGAGCTCGGAGAAGACCGCCGCCGCGACCGGCACCGTCGGTGAACTGCGCTTCGACCCGTTCGCGATGCTGCCGTTCTGCGGCTACAACATGGCCGACTACTTCGCTCACTGGTTGGAGATGGGCCGCCGTGAGGGTGGAGTGCTGCCGAAGATCTTCTACGTCAACTGGTTTCGCAAGGACTCAGGCGGCCGCTTTTTGTGGCCGGGCTTCGGCGAGAACTCCCGCGTGCTGTCCTGGGTGTTCGCCCGCTGCGCCGGCCACGGCGCCGCCACGGAGACTCCGATTGGCCTGATCCCGCCGGTCGGCGCGGAGGGCATCGACACCCGCGGCCTGGAGGTCTCCGAGGAGGACATGGCCGAGCTGCTGCGCGTCGAGACCGAGGAGTGGCGCGCCCAGCTGCCCCAGTTCCGCGAGCACCTGGCGAAGTTCGACCGCCTGCCGGCCGAGCTCGACGCGCAGCTGCAGGCGCTCGAGCAGCGCCTGGGCTAAGCGCGACGCTTGTCCGAACTCTGCGCCAATAGGACCGATCGAAGATCGGCCAGCAGGCCAAGCTGGACAATAGGCGATCGCATCTGATCGTCTATCGGTCAAGGACGCAGGAGGCGTGGCGTACTACGTACGCGAGCCGACGAGGACGCCGACCGATCGGAGATCGGCCAGCGCCGGCCAGCGGCGTCCTATTCGTGGCTGTGCATCTCACCCGCCGCCGCCGGCGGGCGTGACTCCTCGGCCAGCGAGGTGATCGTCAGCGCCCCGCGGGCGGAGGACTCGAGCACCTCGGTGGCCTCCTCCAGCGAGCGCGCGTACAGCTCGACGAGCAGGTGCACGATGATGCGGGCGTCCTCTTCGTGCTTGTGGAAGCGCACATGCGTGAAGAACTCGCGCACGCCGTAATCGCCGAACGCGGCGTATGACAGCGCGTCCCCCGCCTCCGGACCAGAGCAGCTCTCCACATCGTCGGCATCGACCGACACCGTGCACGAGGCGACCCACGGCGTGCCCGCGATCATCCGCTCCCAGCGGTCCTCGATCGGTTCGACACGGCCGTTGTTGAAGCCGAGGTGGGGCTGGTCGTGCATGCAGTCCAGGCATTGCACGACCGCCTCCTGCAGCTCGTCCACCACTTCCGAGCGCTCGCCCGTGTCGGGGTCGATCTTGTGAATCCCCTCGTAGTGGACCTGGACCTCCAGATCCTGGGACCAGCAGCGATAGCAGCGCAGCCAGCTGCGGGCGCTCGTCTCGGACAGTGAGCCCTCCATTGGGGTCATTGTAGGCGGATGCCCAGTCGGGGCCCTACCCGAACGTGAACGCGTATCCGGTGACCCCGGGCACGAAGCGCAGCGCCAGGCGATGCTGCTCGTCGCGAGGCAGTGAGACCAGCGTGTACAGGCGCTGGCCTCGCACCGTGACTACGCCTGCGCGAACGTCCCTGCCCGCGTCGGCGGCGGAAATCGGGCGTCCGTCGAGCAGTACGCGCACCGGCAGGGGGTGTTCTCCCGGCGAGCTGAGCACCAGGTAGACGTTGCGAGCCTGGAACTTCACTTCGATCCCTGCATTCGACACGGCCGTGGCCGGCTGATCGGCGATGTTCCACTTGCCGGTATAGGCGAATTCGCTGACATTGAGGTGTGGATGGGACCCGAGACCGTAGTCATGCAGGCCGGCGTGGGGTCCGTCGATCCAGCCCTGCGCGCGCGCCGTGCCGAGGTATGTCTCGGGCGTGGCCTGTTCGGAGGGGACGATCACGTCCGTCGGACGACTCATCCCGCCGACCTGCGCGCCGGCTTCGGCGAGCAGCGCGCGGATCGCGGTCTCGGTCTTGCCGTAGTCGCCCTCGCCGAAGGCGGCGTAGCGGACGTGGCCGCTTGCGTCGATCAGGTAGTCCGCGGGCCAGTACTGGTTACCGTACGCGTTCCAGGTGCCCATTTCGTTGTCCTGAACGACGGGATAGCGGATGCCGAACTGGTCGATCGCGTTGGCGACGTTGGCGGCGTCGTGCTCGAACGCGAACTCGGGCGTCTCCACGCCGACGATCGTCAACCCATCGCGCCGGTAGGCGGCGTCCCACGCCTTCAGGTAAGGGAGAGTGCGAATGCAATTGATGCAGGTATACGTCCAGAAGTCGACCAGCACCACGCGCCCGCGCAGGCCTGCGAGGGAGAGCGGTCTGCCGCTGGGCGTGTTGAACCAGTCCTGTGTTTCCCTGAGCTCGGGCGCCTGGCCGAGGTCCTTGAGCCCGTGCGCGTCGGCCAGCAGCTTGGCCTGGCTGGCGTCGTGTGGCTCCGACGGGGCAGTGGTGCTCGCCTGGAACTTCGCGCTGTGGCCGGTGAGCTCGTGCAGGCGGCTTTCGACGGCGTGCGATTTCTCCAACGACGCCGTGAGGTTGACTTCGGGGATGTGCTGGGCGACGTACTGGTCGAAGTTGACGTCGAGTTCGGTCGCGATCGCGAGCGCGGTGATGACCATGATCGCCCCGAGCGTTCGCTGCAACGCGGGCCCGCGACCTGCGCGGCGAACACGATCGAACAGCTTGTGTCCGCCGAGCGCGAGCGCCAGCAGCACGACCCCGGACCCGAACGCGTAGGCGATCGCCACCGCGACGGTGCGACCGGAAGCGGCACTGACCGAGATGACTGCCGCCAGGATCGGGCCGGCACACGGGGTGTAGACGAAGCCGAGCGCCGCGCCGACGAGCAGTCCCGAGGCGAACCCGTCGCCGCGCGTGCGCGGGCCGAAGCGCGCAAGCCGGGACATGCGTGCCTCCACGCCGTCGGCGAGACCGGGCACGATCAGGGCGATGCCCATGACGAGCAGCACCGCCACCGCAAGGTCGCGCAACGGGTCCGAGCCCAGCCCAACGCCGCCGACGACGCTGGCGATGCCCACGATCGTAATCGTGAACGTGACCATCAGCCCGAGCACGACTCCCAGCGGCCGCCGCCTACCGCCGACGCCGGCGGCGGACAGCAGCGCGGGCAGCACCGGCAATACACACGGGGACAGCGCGGTGCCGGCCCCGGCGAGGACGGCGAATCCGATCAGGATGAGCATCTGGTCATGAGAGTACGCGCGTGCACCCCCGCGGACGCAGGTTCAGCGCCTGAGGATCACATAGACGGTCGCAAGCGCAAATGCGATCTGACCGAACGCGAGGGCGGTGCCAAGGTTGATTGCGCCGAGTGCTCCCGCGAGCAGGCTGGCGAGCACGAACGCACCGAACATCATCAGCAGGTCGCGTGCCATCTCAGCCGTTCTTGGCCGCTCGTTCGAGGACAGTCGCTAGGGCCTGCATGTCCAGACCCGGCTCCTGTGCCTCGAGCAGATGTTCGGCGGCCAATCGGCCGCCCACGGCCTGCAGGCCATGCTCGCCGTACTCTTGGATGAAGTCGAGCAGCGCTCCTGCCCGCCGAATACGCTCCCGATGCGCTGTCACATCAAGACGTTTGCGGTGCTGCTCGAATGCTTGTGCCAGTGCGTCGAATTCGGTTGCGGGCGCAAGAGAGGACATCGCGATTACCGGCGTCGAGCGATCGCCGAGCGAGCGTAGGGCCGCGGTCAGGTCTCGTTGGGTGCCCAACGCAATCTGTCCCAGGTCCGCCTTTGTGACGATGAGTATGTCCGGAATCTCCATGATCCCCGACTTCAGGAACTGCAAGACGTCGCCGCCGCCTGGCTGCACCACGACGGCGATGGTGTCGGCGACATCGGCGATCTCTGTCTCCGCCTGTCCCACGCCGACGGTCTCGATCACTACTATCTCGAACGCCGCGGCGAGGGCCTGTGCGGCCGCACGTGTACCTCGGGCGAGCCCTCCGAGTCGCTCTCCGGCGGCAGTCGAGCGTATGAAGACGCGCGGATCGGTTGAGTCGGACTGGATCCGCACACGGTCGCCCAGCAGAGATCCGCCCGAACGTCGCGAGCTGGGATCGACGGCTAGCACGGCCACCGACTCGTAGCCGTTGTCTCGCAGGTGGCGCACAAGCACCGACAGGAGCGTCGACTTGCCTGCTCCGGGCGGTCCGGTCACGCCGATGATGTGTCCGGGGGCCTCGTGCCCGAGTGTCCGCGGCGATACTTCGCGCAAGAGCGCCGCGGCCTGTTCGCGATCGGCCGGAGTCGTGCTCTCGAGCAGGTTGAGCGCATCCGGCGCGGCGGTGAGGTCTCGCGCGCGCAACCGCGCGCCGATCGCGGCGCCGATCCCACGGGCACCCAGCCCGGAGGGCTGGGTCGGGCGCGGTGCCCCGCTCACGCCACGGTGGCGGCCGTGTCGCTGCGCGATCGCTCGGCGTCCGCTCCAACCAGCTCGACGATATCGCTCACGATTTGGGTGATGTCGAAGTCCTTGGGCGTGTACACCGCCGCGACGCCCGCCTGCTTCAGCGGCGCGACGTCCTGGTCGGGGATGATCCCGCCGACTACCACCGGCACGCTGACGCCCGCGTCGCGCAGCGCGTCGATCACCGCCGGGATCAGCTCGCGGTGTGAGCCCGACAGGATCGACAAACCGATCACGTGCACGCCCTCCTGACGCGCGGACGCCGCGATCTGGGCGGGGGTCAGCCGGATGCCCTCATACACCACGTCCATGCCTGCGTCGCGAGCGCGCACGGCGATCTGCTCGGCGCCGTTGGAGTGCCCGTCCAGGCCCGGCTTGCCGACGAGGATCTTCGGCCGGCGCCCCAATCGCTCGCCCAGCGCCGCGACCCGCTCGCGCAGCTCGCCCAGCTCGGCGTCGCCGGAGGCGGGCGCGGCCTCACCCACGCCGGTGGGGGCGCGGTAGCTGCCGAACACCTCGCGCAGCGTTCGCGCCCACTCGCCGGTCGTGGCGCCCGCGCGCGCCGCGGCGATCGTGGGAAGCATCAGGTTCTCGGTGTCCGCCGCCGCCCCCGTCGCCGTCGTCGCCCCCGTCGGGGAGTCTGCCCGCTCGCCCGTAAGCGCCGCCACCCGGGTCAGCTCGGCCAGGGCGGCGTCCACGGCGTCCTGGTCGCGCCCCGCACGCCATGCGCGCACCGCCTCGATCTGCTGCGCTTCGATCGCCGGGTCCACGACGAGGATCCCGCCGTCGCCGCCGGCGGTCAGCGGCGAGTCCTCGGTCTCGGTGAACCGGTTCTGGCCGACCACGGTCTGCTCGCCGGACTCGATCCGCTGGATGCGCTCGCGGTGGGCGTCCACGAGCGCGCCCTTCATGTAGGGGACGGCTTCGACCGCGCCGCCATGCTCGGCGACGACCGCCATCTCCGCGCGCGCGCCCTCCAGCAGCTCGGCCACGAGCCCGTCCATCACGTGCGAGCCCGCGAATATGTCGGGGTACTCGAGGATGTCGGTCTCGTAAGCCAGCACCTGCTGGATTCGCAGCGACCACTGCTGATCCCACGGACGCGGCAGGCCGAGCGCCTCGTTCCACGCGGGCAGCTGGATCGCCCGCGCGCGCGCGTCGCGCCCGAGCGTGACCGCCAGCGCCTCCAGCACGATCCGCTGCACGTTGTTCTCCGGCTGAGCCTCGGTCAGCCCGAGCGAGTTGACCTGCACGCCGTAGCGAAACCGCAGGTGCTTGGGGTCGCTCACCCCGTATCGCTCACGCCCCAGCTGCTCCCACAGGATCCCCATCGCGCGCAGCTTTGCGTGCTCCTCGACAAACCGCACGCCGGCGTTCACGAAGAAGGAGATGCGGCCGAACACCTCGCCCATGCGCTCCGCCGGGACGCGCTCGCGCACGGCGTCGAGCACGGCGATCGCGTTGCTCATCGCGTAGGCGATCTCCTGCACAGGCGTCGCGCCCGCCTCCTGCAGGTGGTAGGAGCAGATGTTGATCGGGTTCCACTTCGGAACGTGCTCGACGGTGTAGGCGATCATGTCCGCGATCAGCCGCAGCGACGGCGCCGGCCCGAACGCGTAGGTGCCGCGCGCCAGAAACTCCTTGACGATGTCGTTCTGGGTGGTGCCCTGCAGCTGCGGCTGCTCCACGCCCTGCTCCTCGGCGGCGACGATGTACAGCGCCAAAAGCCAGGCCGCGGTCGCGTTGATCGTCATCGAGGTGTTCATCTCCCCGAGCGGGATGCCGTCCATCAGCGCCACCATGTCGCCGCGGTGAGACACGGGCACGCCGACCTTGCCGACCTCGCCCCGGGCGAGCTCGTCGTCGGGGTCATACCCGGTCTGGGTGGGCAGGTCGAACGCCACCGACAATCCCGTCTGGCCCTTTTCCAGATTGCGTCGGTACAGCTCATTTGACGCTTTTGCCGTGGAGTGTCCGGCGTAGGTGCGCATCATCCACGGCCGGTCGCGCTCGGGCAGCCGCGGGTTGCAATTGTCGTCCATGCAACCATTGTACGGACGGGTCGCGCCCATTATCCTGCGATCCATGAGTCAGACGATCGAGCTACCCCGTGCGGGATCGCCCGGAGGCGGCCTGGGCGAATCCTGGAAGGTGATCGTGCGCAACGACGACCACAACACCTTCGACCACGTCGCGCGTACGCTCGCGCGCTACATCCCCGGCACGACGCTGGAGCGCGGCCACGAGATCGCCAACGTGATCCACAATGCGGGTAAGGCGATCGTATTCAGCGGGCATCAGGAGCCGGCCGAGCACTACTGGGAGCAGCTCAAGGGAGCGGGCCTGACGATGGCGCCGCTCGCCAGATAGCGGCTAGGCGACCTCGCGGGCGCTCACACCATTGCCGTGGCCGTTGGTCTGGCCGTTGCCGATAGTCACCGGCTCCGCGGCCAGCCCGCCGCTGACGGTCAAATCCCACCAGCCGTACAGCACCGGTATCTGATACGCACCGGAGTAGCGCGTCCGCAGCTCGATCATCTCCGGCCCTTCCCAGTAGCGTTCCCAGTCCAGATTGCGCTCGAAGTGGGCGAGCTGCTGGAACTTGTAGCGGTCGTCGCGCGCGCGATAGACGGCGTATGAGCCGGCGCCGTAGCGCAGCGCGAGCGGGGCGACCTCGTTCAACGCGGCCTCCAGCGCGTCGCCCTTGAAGCCCGTGGCATACCACGGGATGACTACCGTTCCGGGCCTGTCGATCCCGCCCGCCATCAGATGCCCATCCTGACTGGTTGCATCTGCGACCTCCTGATGTTCGAGAGCCATGCTGGCCGATTGGAGATCCCGTCGATCTCCAATCGGTAAGGACGCAGTGAGCGAAGTGTGCTCGGCACATGTGCTGGCCGATTGGAGATCCTGCGATCTCCAATCGGTAAGGACGCCGTATGACGCCGGCTGTCGGGCATCAGGGCCATCTCAGGCCCCTACCTCGGCGTGAATCGCCCCCGGTCCCTCCGCCGTCTTGCCCTGGCCCTCGGCCTCGGCGCCGACGAGGATCGAGATCTTGCCCAGATGCTTGTTTTCGAGCATCAGCTGGTGGGCTTCGGCCACGCCCTCGAAGCCGAGCGTGCGCCACAGCACCGGGCGGATCCGCCCTGACTCGATCAGCTCGTTGGCCTTCGTGCACTCGTATGCGTTGGCGAAGTGCGAGCCGAGGATCTCCTTCTGGCGCATCCACAGGTAAGCGACGTTGAAGTCGAGGTCGATGCCGGTCGTGCCGGCGCAGATCACGATTTTGCCGAACGTCTTGGCGGTGAACACCGAGGTCGGGAAGGTCGCTTTGCCGACGTGCTCGAACACGATGTCCGGAGCGTCTCCGAGGATCTCCTTGACGCGCTTGGCGAAGCCGAGGGAGACCTTGAAGCGGGCCTTCTCCTCCTCGGCGCTCTCGCCGCCTTTGCGCATCATGCCCGCGAACTCGCCCCGGTCGATGTAGTCCACCGCGCCCAGCCGCTTGACGAGCTCGCCCTTCTGCGGCGATGAGACGACCCCGACGCAGTTCGCGCCCGCGGCGGCGCACAGCTGTGTGGCGAACACGCCCAGGCCGCCCGCGGCGCCCCAGACCAGCACGTTCGCGCCGGCCTGCAGCTTGCAGCGGGTGATCAGCATGCGATATGCGGTGAAGTACACGAGCCCGTACGAGGCGGCCTCCTCCCACGTCAGCGCATGGGGCTTGGGCAAGAGCTGCTGGGCCTGCACCTTCGTGAACTGCGCGAACGAGCCCCACGTCGTCTCATAGCCCCAGATCTTCTGCGAGGGCGCCGCCATCGGGTCCAGGCCGTGTACCTCGGGGTCCTCGTAGGAGGCCTGATTGCAGTGTACGACGACCTCGTCGCCGACCTTCCAGCGGGTCACGCCCGCGCCGACCTTCCACACGATCCCCGACGCGTCCGAGCCGCCGATGTGGTGGCCGAACTCGGGGTGGTCGCCGTACTTCATCACCGACACCGGCTTGCCGAGCGCGGCCCACACGTTGTTGTAGTTCACGCCCGCCGCCATCACGCGCACGACCACCTCGAACGCGCCCGGCTCGGGAACCTCGATCTCCTCCAGCTGGAACGCGTCCTTGGGCTCGCCAAACCGCTCCTCGCGGATGACCCAGGCGGCCATCGTGGAGGGCAGCTCGCCCGGCTCGGCGCTTACCTCGGATACTCGTTGCAGGTCGATCGCGGCCACGTGCTTTGAACCTCGCGTGTCGGGGACGGATACCGAGCACGCATCCTATCCGGGCACGAGCTTCTTGTGAGGGTCATGCCCGGCGGTGGGCTCCTTGATGGCCGGAGGCCGGGCGGCGGGCTCTTGTCAGGTCGCGCCGGGCGGGGTGTCGCGGGGCCGGGTTCAGGTCGCAAACGGCAGCTCGACGACGGTCGCGCTCACGTCACCGTCTCCGACCGACAGGCATGCTCCGAGCTGTGCCTCGCGGCGCACGAGCCCCAGGCCGATCGGACCGAACGTGGGGGAGAGCACGGCGCTGCTCAGGCGTCCGACCGGCCTCTGGCCCAGGCGCAGCTCCGAGCCCGGAGGCGAGGGCTCCGACAGGCGCAGGCCGCGCAGCAGGCGGTTGGGCCGGCCCCTGTAGTACAGCCGCGCGACCGTCTCCTGACCGACGTAGCAGCCCTTGGTGAAGCTCACCGCGCGCTCGTTCAGCCCCGCCTCCTGGGGAATCGTGCTCTCGTCCATATCCACGCCATAGCGCGGGCGGCCGTGCTCGACGCGCACGATCTCCGCGGCCTGCACGGAGACGGCCACGGCGCCGCGCTCGCACAGGGCGCGGGTCAGCGCCTGCGTGTCGGCGGCGTCACAGATCAGATCCACGCCCGCATCGGTGCGCGCGGCGAGCGCCGCGATGCCCCCGATCTCGACGGGCGCGTTTGCGTGCTCGACGTCCGGCAACCCGTCGGCCGCGGCGACGCGTATGGCGTCGGGTCCGATCAGCGAGAGCAGCCCGCGCTGCACCGTGCGCTTGTGCAGTTGCAGCTGATACCCGATCTTGAACCGGCGGATCATGTCGAACAGCGCCTGCAGCGCCACGCGCTCGGTGTCGAGCAGCAACTCCTCCCCCGAGGAGCCCGAGTCCGAATCCGAGTCCGGGCCCGCTCCCGCGTTCTTGGGACCCGTGGGGCCGGCGTCGAGGATGCGCAGATCTCCGAGCATCTTGCCCTTGTGCGTGAGGAACGCCGCGTAGCACCCGTCTCCCGGCCGCAGCGCTTCGGTGTCGTTCGTCACCTGGCCGGCCAGGAACGTCTTCGCGTCCGGACCGCTCAACGCGAGCTTGCCGCGCTCGCACCGGTCGACCAGCCCGCAGCGCTCGCTCAATGCCGCGTACTCCGCGTCCAGGCGCGCCTTGTCAGTAAGGAGATCGGTAGTAGCGGCCACCGAGTTCGAGGATAGCCACGCTAGGCTTCATGCTCATGGGCCTCGCCGAGGACTTCCAGGGGATCGTCGACTCGCTCCCCGATGATTGGACCGACCTCGAGCTCGACCTGCGTCTCGCCGACGAGTCGCGCTACGTCGAAGCGGCCGTCTATCTCGTCGTGTGCAACGCGCGGCCCTACTCGCACAACGACTGGCACTGGCGGCTGCTCGTCGCCCATCGTTTCGGGCACGCCGCCTCGGCGCCGACGACGCACGGCACGCTGGCGCTGCTCGACGACGCCTCCATCGAGGGCGAGCTGGCCGTGCGCGAGCTGCGCTGCGGGCGCGCCGAGGTCACGCAGATGTGGGGCCGCCCGGAGTCCGCGCGCGAGGAGTTCCGGCGCCTGCGCGCGCTGTAGCGATGGCGCGCGTGCTCGCGCTCACCGCCGACCTGCTGTTCGGGTCGCGCATTCAGGGCGATCTGAGTGCGTCGGGCGACGAGGTCGAGCTGATACGAGACGAGGCGCGGTTGCGGGCACGGCTTGCGGACGCTGACAAGCCTGCCGTGGACGTCCTCGTCGTGGACCTGACCGATGCGCAGCTCGATGGTGCGGCCGTCATCGAAGCGCTTTCATCCGAGGACGCGCTGGGCTCAGTCAGGACGCTCGGCTTTTACTCGCACGTCGATGCACAGGCACGCGAGCGGGCGGAGCGCGCCGGGTTCGATCTGGTCGTCCCCCGCTCGCGCATGGCCCGCGAGGGTGCCGCGCTGGTCAGGCGGTTGGCGGGTTAGCGTGGGACTCATGGTCCGGCGGTACATGTTTGGAATCGCGAGCGGGAATGACGATGTGCGGCGCCATGACGCGCAGGACGCCCAGTCCCCCAAGGAAAAGGCCAATGCCGTAGTACCAGCCGATCTCGGCGTGTACGCCTGTAAGGAACACGTCGGCAGCAAATGCCAGCACGCCCACCGCCACCAGGGAAGCCGCAAACAACTTAAGTCGCTCCATGCTCACCATCCTATCCGTTGACGAGCTTGATGGCCAGGTAAGCCAAGAAGGCGAGCATGAGGCCGCACACGCCGCCTGCAGTCGCACCCAAGGAAAGGTTTTCCAATGAACGTCGCCATTTCGCCCTCTCCGCGAACCAGCCGATGAGGCCCCCGATGATCGTCATACCCGCGCCAAACACGGCGAGCAGGTCGGGCAGTGGCGGGATCGTGAGGATGGCCTCGAACACACCCTCGATGCTGAACAAGCATCTGTGACACGGGAATCACAAATGTGCCAATTGTGTGACACGGAAGTGACGATTTCCTGACTTCCGCCCCTTCCCCAGACTCAGCTCGCCTGCGTCGTGTCCCCGCCACCGAGATCGGCGCGGGCGAGCTCCTCGGGATCGAGCGGCACGAGCGCGCCGTTCGGGACGCGCTGGCCGTTCGGCAGCCAGTGTCCGGCGCGCACCGACAGCGCGGCGCGGATGACCATGCCGTGGCAGACCACCAGCGCTGGCAGCTCGCCCGCTTCGATCTCGTCCAGCGCCGCGCCGACGCGGACCTCCTGCTCGGCGAATGACTCGCCGCCCGGGAACGCGAACGTCGGGTCTCCGGCGACGAACTTGGCGAACATCTCTGGGACCTCGGCCTGCACCTCGCCGAAGGATCGATCCGTCCAGTCGCCCGCGTTGGTCTCCATCAGCCGCGCGTCCTCTCTCGGCTCAAGCCCGATTCTCGCGGCCACGATCTCCGCCGTTTCGCGGGCGCGCAGCAGTGTGCTCGACCACAGCACCGCGAACTCGTGTGCGGCCGCGCGCTCGGCCAGTTCGTGCGCCTGCTCGCGCCCCAGCTCGTCCAGCGGCACCGGCAGCTGGCCCTGAAACCGCCCCTCGAGGTTATACGCCGTCTGGCCGTGCCGGGCGAGGTAAACGCCCCTGCCGCCCATCCCCAGTCTTCGCTCGGACACGCTCCGAGGCTAGCGGGGTTCGCTGGCGCGGGGCTCGCGCACTCCGCTCGCGGCGGACCCGACGTCTTCGAGTTTGGCCGGGCGCAGGTACAGCAGCTCGTACATCACCGCCGCCACGATCGCCCCGAGGATCGGTCCGGCGTACCACACCCAGCCGTTCGCCCAATGTCCGCCCACGAGCTGCGGGCCGAACGCGCGCGCCGGGTTCATCGCCGCTCCCGTGAAGGGGCCGCCGAAGAGGATGTCCAACGTGATCGTGAATCCAATCGCCAGGCCGGCGATCGACTTGAACGTGCCGCGCTCGTCGACCGCGCTGGCGAACACCACCCACGCCAGGAAGAACGTCAGGATCGCCTCCAGGCCGAAGCCCGAGGCCGCGTCCACGCCGTTGCCGAGCGCCGGCACGCCCAGGTTGACGGCTTCGCTGGCGGCGCGCGGCAAGAGGTCCTGCACGAGCAGCGCGCCGAGCGCCGCGCCGGCCAGCTGCGCCGCGAAGTAGACGATGCCGAGCGCCGGCTTGATCCGCCGCGTGACGAGGAAGCCGAAGGTGATCGCGGGGTTGAAGTGGGCTCCCGAGATGTGACCCATCGCCGAGACCATCACGCCGATCGCCAGCCCATGCGCGAGCGCCACGCCGATCAGCGAGGGGTCGTGGATCGCGTTGGCGGCGACGATCGAGCCGCAGCCGATGAAGATCAGCGTGAACGTGCCGACGAACTCGGCGACGGCGCGGCGGAGTGCATCCTCGGGCATGTATAAAACCTACGAATCGCGTCGGACGGACCCGGTGGTCATACACTGCGGAGGGTGCGTCGCCGTGTGACCTTCTCGCGCAACCTGACGCTCTCGCTGTCGCGCACGTGCCAGTGCTACTGCAAGTACTGCGCGTTCGCCACCCATCGCGCGCACCTGTACTCGCCTGAGGAGGTGATCGAGATCCTGGACGGCGCCGCGCGGCGCAACGTCAAGGAGCTGCTCGTGCTCACCGGCGAGCGCCCCGAGGTCAACCCCGAGGTGGCCGCGCGCCTGCGCTCCTACGGCCATGAAGACTTCACGGCATACGTCGTATGGGCGTGCGAGCGCGCGCTGGAGCGGGGCCTGTTGCCGCATACGAACCTCGGCGTGCTCTCGCGCGAGGATCTGGCGCGGTTGCGCGAGGTTACGGCCTCGCAGGGGCTGATGCTCGAGTCGATCTCCGAGCGCTTGATGCAGACGGTGCACGTCGGCTCGCCGACCAAGCACCCGGCGCGTCGCCTGGAGACGATCCGCGCGGCCGGTGAGCTGAAGATCCCGTTCACGAGCGGCATCCTCGTCGGCATCGGCGAGTCGGAGGAAGAGCGCGTCGCCTCGCTCGAAGCGATCGCACAAATGCACGCCGAGCACGGGCACATCCAGGAGGTGATCCTGCAGAACTTCGTGCCGCACCAGCGCTACTACGGCGAAGAGCCGGCCGAGATCGCCGACGCCGCCGCGCGCGCGTACTGGCAGACGGGCGTCGGCGGCGAGAGTGGCGGAGAGGCCGAGGAGGTCGCGGGCGCCGCGTTGCAGCGGCCGAGCCTGCCGCTGCCCGAGTGGGCCTCGCCGGTGAGCATCGAGGACATGAAGCGGCTGATCGCCGAGACGCGACGGCTGATGCCGGACGTCGGCATCCAGGTCCCGCCCAACCTTGCCGACTGGTGGGGCGAGCTCGTCACGGCGGGGGCGACTGACCTCGGCGGGCTGAGCGCCAACGGCGATCACATCTCCCCAGAGCACCCCTTCCCCTCGCCGCACCAGGTGCGCAGGCGCCTGCAGGCCGACGGCTATGCGCTGACCGAGCGCCTGTGCGTGTACGCGAAGTACATCGACCCCGCGTGGATCGCGCCCGGGGTGCTCGACACGATCAAGGTCAAGTACTGGAGCTTCATCCCGCGCCGCGGCTCCGGGCGCACCGAGCCGCCGGCCCCGATCCGGCCGTCGCTCGTCGCGGGCGCGATCGAGCGCGGGCGCGACGGTCTCACGTTGAGTCCCGAGGAGCTGACGGCGCTGTTCGCCGAGACGCGCCCAGAGGCGATCGAGGATATGCGCGAGGCGGCCGACGAGCTGCGCTCGGAGCTCGCGGGGGAGACCGTGACGTTCGTCGTCAATCGCAACATCAACGTCTCCAACGTCTGCACCGTCGGCTGCGCGTTCTGCGGCTTCGGCCAGGGCAAGCGCTCACCCGACGCCTACGAGCACGACGAGCAGGAGTTCGTCCGGCGTGTGCTGGAGGCGATCGAGTACGGCGCCACCGAGCTGTGCATCCAGTCGGGCATCCACCCCGACTGGAGCCTGGAGGACTATCTGGGATGGCTGCGGCTGGCCAAGTCCACCGCGCGCGACGCCGGGACCGACATCCACCTGCACGCCTACAGCCCGATGGAGATCGCGCACATGTGCGACATCTCGGGGCTGCCTCCTTCGGAGGTCTTCGCGCGCCTGCGCGACGCCGGCCTCGGCTCGACGCCGGGCACGGCCGCCGAGGTGCTGCACGACGGCGTGCGCGAGCGCATCTCGCCCAACAAGCTGCCGGTGGCGCGCTGGGTGCAGATCGTCGAGGCCTCGCACGCGGCCGGGCTGCGCTCGACCGCGACGGTCATGTTCGGCCACATCGAGGAGCCGTGGGAGCTGGCCGAGCACATGCGCGTCATCCGCGAGCTGCAGCAGCGCACGGGCGGGATCACCGAGTTCGTGCCGCTCTCCTTCATCCCCTTTCAGACGCTGCTCGGGCGCACGCACGGCGTGGAGGAGATCTCACGCGCGGAGAACCTCAAGCACACCGCCGTCTTTCGCCTCGCGCTCGGGGGCACGGTCGCGAGCGTGCAGGCCTCGTGGGTGAAGATGGGCCTCGACGCCGCCACCGAGTCGCTGCGCTGGGGCGTCAACGACCTCGGCGGCACGCTGATGGAGGAGTCGATCAGCCGCCTCGCCGGCTCCTACCACGGCACCAGGCTCGACCCCGAGGAGCTGATCGGGGCGGCCCACCGCGCCGGCCGGCCGGCCGCGGAGCGCACGACGCTGTATGCGATCAGGCGCCGCCACGAGCCGGCGGTGGCGGCGTAGTCGCGATCCCGTCGCGCGTCATCGCTCCGCGCGGCTCGATGTAGCGCTCGAACGTCTCGATCATCTGGCGGTGATAGGCGATGCCGCCCACGAGCGTCGCTTCGGCGCCGCGCCAGCGATCCTCGCCGTGTCCCTCCGCCTGCAGGATCTCCAAGTAGCCCTCGAGCTCGGCGAGCTTGGCGCGGTGCCAGTCGCCGCGCCCGGCGAACACCAAGTTGGGGTCGGCTCCCGCGAAGACCTTGAGCATGCCCTCGTCGCGATACTGCGAGGGCGGCGACCCCGGCGAGTCGGCCCACTCGCGCAGCGCCTCGCGTCCGGCCTCGGTGAGCGCATAGAGCTTGCGCCGGCGCCCGCCCTGCTCCTGGCTCTGCGAGAGATAGCCGGCCTTCGCCAGGCGCGCGGGCTCCTCGTAGAAGGTCGTGTGCGGCACCGGCCAGAAGTTCTCGATCGAGTGTTCCAGCGTCTGCTTGAGCTCGTACGGCGTCGCCTCGCCAAACAGCTCCAGCAGGCTCATCACCGCGTATGAGGTTGTGGTGAGACGGATCGTGGACTTGCTTTTCATAGTTCGTCTTGTATAGTTCGACGCGAACTATAGATAAGGAGCTGAAGATGCCGGACACGCACGCTTCCAACATGGTCCCCGATCGAGCGGACTACGACGTGGCGATCGTCGGCGCCAGCCTCGCCGGCGCGACCGCCGCGATCATGCTGGGCCGCGCGGGCGCGCGCGTCGCGCTGATCGAGCAGCGCCCCGACGCGGGCGCGTTCAAGCGGATCTGCTCGCACTACATCCAGGCCTCGGCCGTGCCGACGCTGCAGCGCGCCGGCCTGCTGGAGCCGATGGAACGGGCCGGCGCCCGGCGCTCGCGGGGACGTCTGTGGACGCGCTGGGGGTGGGTGGCGCCCGCGGGTGACAGCGGCGTTCCGGCGGGGGTGAACCTGCGCCGCGAACGCCTCGATCCGCTCGTGCGCGCGATCGCCGCCGAGACTCCCGGGGTGGAGCTGATGCTCGGGCGCACCGTCACCGAGCTCGTGCGCGACGCAGACGCCGTGTGTGGCGTACGTGTGCGCGACCCGCGCGGGCAGAGCGCGACGGTGCGCGCCCGGCTCGTCGTCGGCGCCGACGGGCGCGGCTCGCGCGTGGCCAAGCTCGCGGGCGTGAAGGCCAGGACGGTGCGTCACGGCCGCTTCGCCTACGGCGGCTATTTCGACGGCCCCGAGCCCGAGGGCTCGCCCGACGCCTCGCTGTGGCTGCTCGATCCGCACATGGCCGCCTGCTTCCCCACTGACAGCGGCCAGGTCTTCTATGCCGCGATGCCCACGATGGAGCGCCTGCCCGAGTTCCGCGCCGACCCCGCGCGGGCGCTCGTGGAGTTCGTGGGCGCGATTCCCGAGGCGCCGCCGATCCGCGCCTCGCGCCTGGCCGAGCCGGTGCAGGGCAAGATCGACATGACCAACGTCGCCCATGTCACCACCGCTCCCGGGCTCGCGCTCGTCGGCGATGCGGCGCTGGCGATCGATCCGCTGTGGGGCGTGGGCTGCGGCTGGGCATTTCAGTCCGCGGAGTGGCTGTCTGACAGCATCGCCCCGGCCCTCGCCGGGAGCGAGCCGTTGGCGCGGGGTCTGGCGCGCTACCGCCGCCGCCACGCCCGCGGGCTGCGCGGCCACGCGCTGCTGATGTACGACTACGCGGGCGGCCGCAAGATCAACCCGATCGAACGCATGCTCTTCTCCTCCGCCGCGCGCGACGAGCGCCAGGCGAGGACATTCGAGCCGTTCGCAACGCGCACCACCGGGCCGGCGCGCATGTTCGCCACCACGGTGCCGCGCGCCGTGTTCGTCAACACTCGCCACGCGCTCTCGCGGCGTCGGGACGGCATGGCGCCGCCCGCGGAGTATGGTTCTCGCACGCTGGCGAAGGAGCGATCCGATGGGTGAGGAGGAGCTGCGATGACTGAGACGACCGAGGCGCCCCGCGCGCGCAGGATCACGGTCAAGGGCGTGAGCTCGCCGGTCATCGAAGCCGGTCCTGCGAACGCGCGCGAGGCGGTCGTGTTCGTGCACGGCAACCCGGGCTCGCGCACCGACTGGAGCGGGCTCGTGGGTGCCGTCGGCGAGCACGGGCGCAGGGCCGTGGCGTTCGACATGCCCGGCTTCGGGCAGGCCGACAAGCCGCGCGACTTCGACTACCAGGTGGGCGCCTATGGCGACTTCATCCAGGGCGCGCTCGCCGAGCTGGGGATCGAGCGCGTCCACCTGGTCGTGCACGACTTCGGCGGCCCCTTCGGCCTGGTGTGGGGGCTGGCGCACCCCGACGCCTGGGCGAGCGTCGTGCTGATCAACATCGGCGTCCTGCCCGGCTACTCCTGGCACACGATGGCCAAACGCTGGCGCACGCCCGTGCTCGGAGAGCTCGTGCAGGCGTGGATCCCGCGCTCGGCGTGGCGGCGGGCGATGGCGAGAGCCAACCCCAGGGGGCTGCCCGCGGAGTTCGTGGACAAGATGTACGACGACTACGATCGCGCCACGCGCCGCGCTGTGCTGAAGCTCTACCGCGCCACGCCGGACGCCGCCACCCCCGGCATGGAGAGCCTGCAGGAGCAGGTGGGCGCGGAGCTGGCCAAGCTGCACAAGCCGGCGCTCGTCATATGGGGCGCCAAGGACCCGTTCTTGAGCGTCAAGTACGCCGAGCGCCAGCGGGAGTTCTTCGACGTGCGGGACGTTGCGATCCTCCCGGACAGCGGTCACTGGCCGTTTCAGGACGATCCTCAGGCGGTCGAGCAGGTCGTGGTGCCGTTTCTGCGTGAGCAGCTGCGCGCCGCCGCGCCGGCCTAGCGTCTACCGGAACATATCCTCCTCCAGCGGGCGCAGCAGCGCCGCCGCGCCGGGGCCGTCCTCGGGCGTGACGAACCGCTGCAGGCCGCCTATCAGGACGACGGGCTCGCGCGAGTCCTTGGCGCGCGCCAGGTCGGCGGTCGCGGCGATCGCGTCGGCGACGGCCAGCCAGGTCGCCCGCAACCGCAGGCCCCTCGCGTCGCTGCGCCCGCGCCAGTCCTCCAGCGGCGCCATCCCCGCGCAGCCCAGCGCCACGTCGCATTGCCCGTGGCGCCACGCGCGGCCGAAGCTGTCGGTGATCAGCACGGCGAGGATCGCGCCCGTCAGCTCGTGCAGGCGCGCGCGCAGCGCGCGCGCCGAGGCGTCGGGGTCGCGGGGGAGGACCACGAGCGTGTCGGGCGCGGACGCATTGGAGGCGTCCACGCCGGCGTTGGCGCACACGAATCCGCGGTGCGTGCGGCAGATCAGCACGTCGCGCTCGGCGCGCACGATCTCCGCGGACTGGTCGAGCACGACCTGGATCGCGCGCGCGTCCTTGTGCTGCGCTTCCGCCAACTCACGCGCGCGCGGGCTGGGCTGAACGTCGTCCAGGGCGACGACTGCGCCCTCGGCCTTGGAGACGACCTTGTGCGCCACCGCCACGATCTGGCCGTCGCGTAGCGGGGCTGGGGGAGGGGCGTAGGCGTAGTCGTAGTCGTGCGGCGGGCGAGCCGATCGCGCCGCCGTGACGATCAACTCCGCCAGGTCATCTCCCGCGTGAACCTCGGGCAGGTCGCTCAGCGCACGGGCGGAGAGATCGTCGTTCCCGCTGTCGCTTGCCACGACGCCTGTAACCGCCGATCCCAGCTCAGCCGGCGTGGGCGATCGGAACATCGCGCGCGGTCAGTCCGAGCACCATGCGGGTGCGCGGGGCACGTCCATGTGCGCCCGCCAGCCGTTCGCGCAGCGCCGCCAGGTCCGCGCCCGTGTCGACGTCGAGCAGCAGCGACGCCGGCCGCTCGATCCTGCTCGTCGCTTCCGCCTCGCGCGCGAGCGCGAGGTGGCGCGCGCTGCTGCCCGGACCGAAGCTGGGCGCGATCACGTCCGGTGGGGTGAGCAGCAGGCCGTTGGTGCCCGTCCCGTGGCGGTCGGGGACGATCACCACCTCGGGCCGATCTGCGGCGGTGGCGCCGGGCGCGCTCAGCAGCGAGTCGAGCTCGGCGGGGTCGAGCGCCGGGCAGTCCCCGGGAACGCACAGCGCGCGCTCGAACCCTTCGGCGAGAGCTCGTTCGACGCCCAGGGCAACCGCTGCGCTCTGACTCTCCTCGACCGTGTCCTGCACGATGAGCGCGCCCAGAGAGCACGCCGCGACAGCGACCGAGCTCTCGCACGTGACGACGATCGTGCGTGCGATCGAAGGCGTCTCGTCGAGGGCGGCGAGCACATCTGCGACCATCGCCCGGGCCAGATCCGCGCGCAGCTCCGCGGCGACGCTCGCGCCGAGGCGCTGCTTGGCCCGCGTGAAGCGCTTGACGGGCAGGATCGCGGCGGTGCGCATGTGCTGCAGACGATAGTGCGATGCGCCCGTCGTCTCGGGCTGCGTTCTACTGCGCCAGCGCCGCGGCGAAGTCGAGCGTCTGCCGCGCGACGCGAGCGCGCGCGGAGGGATCGTCCATGCGCGTGTCGATCTGAAACGTCGGCAGGCGGGCGACGTTTTCGTCGGCGACGATTCCATCCAGCAGCTCGCCGTAGAAGTCGGCTATCCCGTCGGCGCTGCACTCCAGCGCGGCAAAGGCCAGGAAGGCGGCGGTCGGGCCCTTCAAGATTTCTCCACCGACGACGGGGCTGACCGCGACGACGGGCGCCGCGGCCTCGGCGAGCGCCTCGCGGATGCCCGGCACCGCGAGGATCGGCGCGATCGAGGCGAGCGGGTTGGACGGCCCGATCACGATCGCCTCGGCGTCCGCGATCGCAGCGAGAACCTGCCCGCTCGGACGCGCGGGCTCGGCGCCGCGAAACTCCAGACCCTCGACGATGCCCTCGGCGCGCTCACGGATCATGAACTCCTGAAACGAGCACCAGCCGGCCCGGCTGCGCACCCACGTGCGCACGGGATCGTCGCTCATCGGCAGCACATGTGCACGCACATCGATCGCCTCGTTCAGGCGCGCGAGCGCGGCCGTGGGGGAGATCCCTTCAGTGGTCATCCGCGTGCGCTCCAGGCACCACGCGAGGTCGCGATCGCCGAGGTTGAACCACACGTCCACGCCGAGCGCGCGCAGGGCGTCCATGACGGCGAAGGTGTCCTCGCGCAGGCCCCAGCCGCGCTCGTCGATCAGATCGGCGAGCCAGAACGACACGAGGTCGGGGTCGGGGGAGACGTGCGCGCCGTAGATCTCGATGTCATCGCCCGTGTTGGCGATCACCGTCAGGCGCTCGGGCGCGGAGAGCACGTCGAGCATGCCCCGCGCGAGCCTGGCGCCGCCGGTGCCCCCGGCGAGGACCACCACATTGTCGATGTCGCTCGCGGCGTCGCTCATCGCATCCCGTCCCGGCCTCCGTGCGCGCCTGTCGGAGATCCCGACGTTAGGGGTCCGTAGAAGAATATCTTGGCGCCCGAGACGCCCGTTCCGCGGCACCAGCCGCCACCCACGATGCTCGACGTGCCACCAGCACGCCTGCGCTCGTGTTCGGCGTCTGGCACTCACGGCCCGAACCCCTCGAACCCCAACCTATTCTTCTACGAACCCTTACTCCCAGGAGGGATCGCACAGGCCCGCCAAACGCACGCCGGCATGGACCTTGTAGCGGGCGTTGACGCCGATCAGCAGCGCGGTCAGCGACTCGGCTGTGCGCGACATCTCCAGGCGACCGCAGTCAACGCAGCGCAGGCCTTCGATCCGCTCGATCAGGAGGGCCGCCTCGCGCTTGTCCGCGCGCGCGTCGCCGCAGACGAGCACGTCCTCGTCGAGCACACGGTCGAGGTCGTTCAGCTTGGTCGCGCTGACGGTGTGCAGAGCCGAGACGACGCGCACCCCCGCCGGCGCCATCTCGGCTGCCTGCTCGGCGGCGGAGCCCTGCCACACGCCGAGCATGCGCGTCGCCCTGCCGCCCACCGCCGCCGCGAGTGGGACGGTCGCGTCGATCAGCAGTTGACCGGGGCGCAGCGCGTCACGGAGGGTGGCGAGCGTCTCGGACTGGTTGCGAAACGGCACGCTCAGGATCACGGCGCCCGCCGCGCGTACGGCGCCGGCGTTGTCGTAGGCGGCGAACGAGCCGTCGGGGATCGCGGCCGCCGCGCGAGTCGCGGTTTGGACGGCGCGCTCGGGGTCGCGCGAGCCGATCGCGATCGGGACGCCCGTGCGGGCGAGCCGGATGGCCAGGCCGAAGCCGAGCGAGCCCGACGCGCCGACTACGGCTACCGGACCGGTGCGGGAGAGAGGCGCCACGGGCGGCCGAGTATAGGGTCCGCCAAGCACCCGCAGAGAACCCATAGGCTTTGCCGGATGAGGCTCGAGGGAAAGATCGCGCTCGTCACCGGTGGCGCGTCGGGCATCGGCGCCGCGACCGCGCGGCGGCTGGCCGCGGAGGGCGCGCGCGTGGCGATCGGGGATCTCGATCTGGACGGTGCGCGCGCCGTCGCCGGCGAGCTGGACGGGTTCGCGTGCGCGCTCGACGTGACGGACACCGGCTCGGCGCGCGCCGGCGTCGCGGCGGCCGTCGAGGCGCTCGGCGAGATCGACGTGCTCGTCAACAACGCGGGCACCGACCGGTTCTCGTATTTCGTCAACTCCGACGAGGAGCTGTGGGACTTCGTCCTGGGCGTCAACCTGCGCGGGGTGCTCGCGGTCACCCACGCGGTGCTGCCACGCATGCAGGAGCGTCGCAGCGGCTGCGCGATCGTGAACGTCGCCAGCGAGGCCGGGCGAGTGGGCTCGCAGGGCTCGGTCGTCTACTCGGCCGCCAAGGCCGGCGTGATCGGCTTCACCAAGGCGATCGCTCGCGAGTCCGCGCGCTATCGCGTGCGCTGCAACGCCGTCGCGCCGGGGCCGATCGAGACGCCGCTGCTGAACGATGCGCCTAAGGTCCTGGGGGAGCTCGGCGAACGGCTCAAGCAGGGCATGGTCAACGCGACCGTTATGGGCCGCTCCGGCGAGCCCGAGGAGGTCGCCGCCGCGATCGCGTTCCTGGCCGGTGACGACGCCTCGTACGTGACTGGACAGACGCTCAATGTCAGCGGCGGACTGTCGATGTGGTGATGTGCACCGACCGATCGAAGATCGGCCAGCATGCGGCCCGGTGGGCAAGGTCGCATGCGACCTTGCCTCGGGATGGCGCATGCGCCATCCCGCCCGTCGGCGCATGCGCCGACGGGAACAGCTCTATTGAGTGATACGGATATAGAGATGGTGGACTCCGTCCAGATCAGAGAGGTCGGCCCGCGCGACGGGTTTCAGAACGAGCCCGATGTGATCCCCACCGAACGCAAGGTCGAGCTGATCGACGCGCTTGCGCGCACCGGTGTCAAGCGGCTGGAGGTCACGAGCTTCGTGCGGCCCGACGTGATCCCACAGCTGGCGGATGCGGCGGAGGTGCTGGCGCGGATCGACGTGCCCGCGGAGGTGGCCGTGGGCGTGCTGATTCCCAACGAGCGCGGTCTGGATCGGGCGCTGGCGCTGCGCGAGGATCGAGCCGCGCGTGGCGGCAGGCCGGCGTTTGAGGAGATCAACGTGTTCATGTCCGCTTCGGAGACGCACAATCGCAAGAACGTGAACCGCTCGATCGCCGAGTCGCTCGCCGGGCTGGAAGTCGTGCTGGGGCGCGCGCGAGCGGAGGGATTGCGCTGTGAGGGTGTGATCTCGACCGCATTCGGGTGCCCCTACGAGGGTCGCGTGCCGCCCGAGCGCGTGCTGGAGATCGCGACGCGCCTGCGCGACGCGGGCGCGCAGGAGATCGGGTTCGGCGATACGACGGGGATGGCGAATCCGCGCCAGGTGGCGGAGCTGTTTGCGCTCTGGCGCGATGGGTTGCCGGATGTCGAGCTAACTGCTCACTTTCACAACACGCGCGGGCAGGGTCTCGCGAACGTGCTGGCGGCGTTGGGGGTCGGGATCGACAGCTACGAGTCGAGCTTCGGCGAGCTGGGCGGGTGTCCGGTGCCGGCTGGGGCTACGGGGAACATCGCCAGTGAGGATCTCGTCTCGATGCTGGGAGAGATGGGGATCGAGACGGGCATCGACCTGGACGCCTTGGTGGCGTGCGCGCGGCGTGCGCAGGAGGTGCTAGGCCGGCCGCTGGGGAGCCACACATTGGTGGCGGGGCCGGTGGAGTGGGGTTGAGGGCGACGGGGCATGTGACGCGAGGAGTCGCGACAGCGTTCTGAGCGAGACGTCGGCCGAGGCCTCTAGCATGAAATGCGATGGGGATTCCACGAACAGTGTGGACGGTGGGGCATTCGAACCACGATGTCGAGGTGCTGCTCGCGCTGGTGCAGCGTCACCAAGTCGCGCATGTGGTGGACGTACGGTCTCATCCGTACTCTCGCTACGCGTCGCAGTTCAACCGCAATGAGCTGCAGGCCTCAATCGAGGCGTGCGGTATTCGCTACACGTTCCTGGGCTCGGCGCTCGGCGGGCGTCCCCGGCGCGAAGATCAGATCGACGCCGAAGGCCATGCCCTGTACGACAGGATGGCCACGGAGCCCACCTTCAGCGCCGCGATCGACCGGATCCTGCGGGGCGCCTCGGAGCATCGCATCGCGTTGCTGTGCAGCTGCGGAGCGCCGCAGGAGTGCCATCGCAGGCTCCTGGTGGGCAAGGTCCTATGCGACCGGGGCGCGGAGCTGCGCCACATCCTCCCGGATGGAGACGTGCTGAGTGAGCGCGCGGTCGAGCTGAGAGATGATCACGCACAGGACATGCTGTTCGGGCATGATGAACTGCCGTGGAGATCTATACGATCGGTTTCACCCAGACGACGGCTGAGCGCTTCTTCACACGGCTAACGGACGCGCGTGTCGAGCGCCTGCTCGACGTGCGGCTCAACAACACCTCGCAGCTCGCCGGCTTCGCCAAGGCGCAGGATCTTCCCTACTTCGCGCGCGAGCTCGTGGGCGCCGCCTACGAGCACGAGCCGCTGCTCGCGCCCACGCAGGACATCCTCGACGCCTACAAGAAGCGCAAAGGCGACTGGGATGCGTATGAGCGGGAGTTTCGGGTGCTGATGGAGAGCCGTCGTATTCACGAGGTGCTCTCGCCGGCCTCCTTCCGGCGACGCACGGCGCTGCTGTGCAGCGAGGCCGAGCCCGTGCACTGCCATCGCAGGCTCGTAGTGGAGTTTCTCGCCGAGCGGTGGTCCGATGTCGAGATCGCCCACTTGTGAGCTGTGCGGATAGTCGTCAATCACGTCACACGCATGACCGGCTCGCGGATCTGCGTGGCGGGAATCGATACCGCGACATATCGACACGTTCGCCCGGTCACGCCGCCGGGCGATCTCCTCACGCGCGTGCTCCTGCGCGAGAAAGGAGGGCCGTTCGGCGCGGGCGCGCTCGTCGACGTCGGGAGCGTCGTGGCCTGTCCCAGCGCGCCTGAGATGGAGGATCACGCATTCGACATGATGCGCGCCAGGCGCGTGAGCGACGTTGATGAGACGGCCTATCTCGAACTGCTGACTGTGATGCGCGCGGCCGATCTTGGAAGTGCATTCGGCTCCGAGCTTGAGCGGGTCGGCCGGACGTATGCCGTGGAGCCCGGCAACGGCGGCAGCTCGCTGGCAGTGCTGCGCGCCGAGAGCCGCCCAGTCCTCGAGGTCAATGGGTTCGGCGAGCTCCGGCTCTGGTACAACGATGCCGAACCGCCCGCATACCTATCGGTCAAAGACGTCAGATTCTTTGAGGACGACAACGAAACGATCAAGAGGAGAGCGGTCGAAGACGTCAACCGACGCCTGCGCCGAGGTGTCGATGCCTTCCTGATGCTCGGCCTTACGCGCCCTTGGTTGAAGCCCGGCGAGACTCACGAGCGACACTGGCTTCAGCTGAACGGCCTTTGTCTCGCCGATCGAGCGGTGGGTGACCTGCCGTAAGGCAGGTCGTCAGCCCGCCGTCGCGGACTCGACCTGCGCGGCGTTGGCGTCTGGGTCCGACGTAGCCTCGTCGGCCTGCCGCGTCGCCTCGCGCATGACAGCCACGCAATACTCCTGAACCGCCACCTCCATCTCCAAGGTCTGCGACAGCGCGGGGCGCGCGGAGGCGTCCATCACGAGCTTGGCCCGCCCGACCGCGACGTGGGAGTTGGCGAGCAGTTCGTCCACAAGGGTCTGCGTGGCCGAGTCAAGCTCCTCGGCCGGGACAACGCGGTTGACCAACCCAATGCGATGGGCCTCGGAAGCGTCGATCATCCGGGCAGTCATGATCAGCTCCTTCGCCCGCCCAAGCCCGACAACCGCAGGCAGGCGTGAGGAGCCGCCGACGTCGGGGATGATCCCAAAGCGAACCTCGGGGAGGCCGAACCGGGAGCCCTCGGAGGCGATGCGCAGATCGCAGCCGAGCGCGACCTCGAGGGCGCCGCCGACGCAGGTGTGGTGGATCTGGCAGATGACGGGCTTGGGCATGGATTCGCAGAGGTTGGCGCAGTCCAGGAACACGCCGCGGAAGGGGCGCAGGACGTCGGGGTCGCCGGCGAAGGCGGCGAGCTCGCCGAGGTCCACGCCGGCGGAGAAGACGGGGCCGGCGCCGCGCAGGATCACGCAGTGCACGGACGCGTCGTTGGCCGCATCGCGCAGGGCGCCGGCGAGCTCGGTGAGCAGCGCCTGGTTCATCGCGTTGCGCTTGTCGGGGCGGTCGAGGACGACGTGGCGGACGGGGCCGCGGCCGTCGGTGGTGACGAGGCTCATATGGGCGATCGTACCGGCTCCCAATCCGGCGAGCGGACGCCGGGCGAAGCCGGTGGCGCCGGCTCCGCCCGGGGATCGTCCGGGGCATATGCGCCTCAGCGTGTCAGTGCAGCAGGCCCAGCGTGTTGTTGGCGTCGTCCACGAAGAAGACTCCGCGGAGGTTCGGCGCGACGGTTAGCCCGAACAGCCCGCCGGCGCCGGCGCCGGTGTCGAGCGGTTGGAACTCGGCGCCGATCGGTGTCGTCTCGACGATGTTCCCGTCGTTGGCGTTGGCCGTGAGGATGTCGCCGTTCGGGGCGACGGTGAGCCCGAGTGGGTTGTTCAGGTAGCCGCCCACCGCGACCGTCGTTCCGCCGCCGCCGAGGGGCGCCTGCCGGTTCAGCGCGTCGGGGACGGCGGCGATGCGATTGCCCTGCGTGTCGGCGACGTACAGCGTGCCTTCTTCACCCAGCCCGACTCCCGTGGGGCCGATCACGAGCGCGGCGGGGTCGGTGCGCTCGGGGAAGCCGCCCGCGATGACGTCCATCGCCCTGACCTGCGGTGGGCGGTGGTCACGGGTGTGCAGACGTATCCGCACGACCGTGCCTTCGTCGATCGGCGTCGCTCCCGAGGCGACCGTGCCGTTGAGGACGTTGGTGACGAACAGGGTGGTGTTGGAGCCGTCCCCGACGGAGGTCATATCCCAGGGGCCGTTGATCGGCGGTCCGGAGATCGTCTGCACGACGTGTCCGGTGCTGTCGAGCACGAGCAGGCATCCGGCCTGGGCGGTGCTCGCCATGCCGTTGGAGGTGGGCAGGCTCCCGACCACGACATAGCCGTGCGGCAGGATCGCCAGCGCGGTCGTCAGGCCCACCCCGCCGGGGCAAGGGCCGGGGAGCGTGGCGGGGTTGATCTGGGCGAACAGGGATTGGCTGCCGGAGGGGGTCAACTGCACGATCGTGGTGCCCGTTCCCTGCAGGTTTTCGGAATTGTTGAAGTTGCTGATGAGCAGGTTGCCGCGCACCAGCGAGCCGACGCTACGCGGCACGCCTGCGATCCCGTAGGGGTTCACGTCGCCGTTGGCCGGCACGGTGGAGCCGATCGAGGTGATCGTGCTGAACTGGCCGATGAATGGATGGTCGAAGGCCGGCGCGCTCCCGGGTGCGAGCACCGCGCAGGCGAGCAGGGCCGCGAGCGCTCCGGGCAGGAGCGTTCTCACGCCGGACCTCGGCGTCGATCGATGGATGCGGCGCGGAGCGACCGAGCGGGTCGCGAGCCCTGGGGCATGAATGGACATGATGAAACCTCCCTTGTAAATGGGCTTTCAAACACAAGACTCCGCGCTCGCGGGGATCTTCCCGGCGCAGAGGCGATGCGCGGGCACGGCGGGCGCGTACTAGGCTCCCGAAACCAAAGAGACCAAACGGAGGGCAGAAATGGCGCGGCGGGTCGAGAAGGTAGGTGTGCTCGGAGCGGGGCTGATGGGCCACGGGATCGCGCAGGTGGCGGCGCAGAGCTCCTATGAGGTGGTGCTGCGCGAGGTCGACGACGCGACGCTTCAGAAGGGGATCGGCAAGATCGAGAAGCAGCTCGCGCGGGCCGTGGAGAAGGGCAAGTCATCGCGAGAGGACGCTGACGCGGTGCGCGGGCGCATCCAGGGAACCACTGACTACAGGGCGTTGGCCGACTGTGACCTGGTGATCGAGGCGATCACTGAGAACTTGGGAATGAAGCTCGAGATGTGGAAGGAGGTCGATCGGATCGTCAAGAGAGAGGCGGTGTTCGCGACGAACACGTCCTCGCTGGCGGTGATCGACCAGGCCGCGGTGACGAGCCGGCCGGAGCGGTTCGTGGGGTTGCATTACTTCAATCCCGCGCAGGTGATGAAGCTGGTCGAGGTCGTACGCTGCGTGACGACGTCGGATGAGGCGCTGGAGACGGCCAGGGAGTTCGCCGAGTCGGAGGGCAAGCTGGCGATCGCCACGAAAGACCGGGCGGGGTTCATCGTCAACCGGCTGCTGGTGCCGTATCTGCTGGATGGGATGCGAGCGTATGAAGAGGGCGTGGGCTCGGTGAGCGAGATCGACGAGGCGATGAAGGCCGGGGCGGGGCATCCGATGGGGCCGCTTGAGCTGTCGGACTTCGTCGGGTTGGACACGCTCGGGTCGATCTGCGACGTGCTGTTCGACGAGTTTCGCGAGCGGCGGTTCGCGCGCCCGCCGATGCTGCGCAAGATGTTGAGCGCGGGCTGGTACGGGCGCAAGTCGGGGATGGGGTTCTACGACTACGCGGGCGAAACGCCGGTCGAGAACCCGGGCGTCTGATAGGCACGCAGACGTTGAGACGGGCGCGACACGGGGGAGGCGGCCAAAGCGCATGAGCGATCTGGGCGAAGCAACCGAGCGCGCGCTGGCGGGCGGGCCTGAGCGTCACCACGAGAAGGCCTCCGACCAGGGCAAGCTGCCGGTCCGCGAGCGGATCGCGCTGCTGCTCGACGAGGAGAGCTTCGCCGAGGAGGCGCTGCTGGCCAGCTGGCAGGAGGAGGGGCTGGGCGCCGACGGAGTCGTGACCGGCGTGGGCACGGTGGCGGGGAGAACGGTCGCGCTGATGGCGAACGATCCGACCGTGAAGGCAGGCTCGTGGGGGCCGAAGACGGTGGAGAAGATCCTGCGCATCCAGGAAAGGGCGCTGGAGCTGAGGGTGCCGATGGTGTACCTGGTGGACTCGGCGGGGGCGCGGATCACCGAGCAGGTGCAGATGTTCCCGGGTCGCCGCGGGGCGGGGAGGATCTTTTACAACGAGGTGAGGATGTCGGGGGTCGTGCCGCAGGTGTGCGTGCTGTTCGGGCCGAGCGCGGCGGGAGGGGCGTACATACCGGCATTCTGCGACATCGTGATCATGCGCGAGGGCAACGCGTCGATGTATCTGGGCTCGCCGCGGATGGCGGAGATGGTGATTGGGGAGAAGGTGAGCCTGGAGGAGATGGGCGGCGCGAGGATGCACACGGGCGTGAGCGGGTGCGGGCATCAGTTGGTGCAGAGCGACGAGGAGGGAATCGCGCTCGCAAGGCGCTACCTCGGATACATGCCCACCAACTGGGAAGAGGACCCGCCCGTAGCGCCGCCCGCGGAGCCGGCGTCGAAGACGCCGATCGAGGAGATCGTTCCGGGTGACGAGAACAAGCCGTTCGACATGCAGGAGCTGATCGACGCGGTCGTGGACGGGGGCTCGCTGCTGGAGGTGCATCCGCGCTGGGCGAAGGAGATCGTCGTCGGGTACGCGCGCCTGAACGGGGAGGCGATCGGGATCGTCGCCAACCAACCAAAGCACAGGGGGGGCGTGCTGTTCGGCGACTCCGCCGACAAGGCCGCGCGGTTCATATGGACGTGCAATGCGTTCAATGTGCCGCTGCTGTTCATGGCCGACGTGCCGGGATTCATGATCGGCACGCAGGTGGAGCGAGAGGGCATCATCAGGCACGGCGCGAAGATGATCAGCGCGGTCAGCGAGGCGACGGTGCCGAAGCTGTCGATGATCGTCAGGAAGGCGTATGGCGCGGGGCTGTACGCGATGGCGGGTCCGGCGTTCGCGCCTGACTGCTGCATCGCGCTGCCGAGCGCGTCGATCGCGGTGATGGGCCCGCAGGCGGCGATCAACGCCGTCTACTACAACCAGCTGCAGGCGATCGAGGACGAGGGCGAGCGCGCGCACAGGACCGAGGAGCTGCGAAAAGAGTACGGCGAGGACATCGACATCCTGCATCTGGCCTCGGAAATGGTGGTGGACGCGGTGGTCGAGCCGCAGGAGCTGCGGGCGGAGCTGATCAAGCGGTTCGCGCACGCAAGCTCAAAGCAGCGCGCGTGGCCGGTAAAGCACAATGGTGTGACACCCGTGTAGGTGCACGGGTGGGTAAGCCAGAGCCAGCCGTGTTATCGGGTTGCAGTCGGCGCCGCTTACCGCACTCGCGACATATCGAGAGCTCTTTTGAGTGTGTCAGGAAGCTGACGGGTACTCCGGCGCCGGCGGGGGCGCGGGCGGAGCGGGTGAGGTGGGCGTGCCGGCGGCGCGGGTCTGCTCGTCCTGGAACGGGGGATAGGTCTCCGTGAGCAGGTAGAGGTAGGCGTCCGAGCGCGCGATGTAGGAGTTGGCGAGGACCATCAGGTCGAACAGGCCACGCGGGAGCTTGCCGGTGATGACGATCACGATCCAGGCGGCGATCGCGCCGATCTCGAGCATGATCGTCATCACGTAGCGCAGGATCGCGATGGGGATCGCGAGGATGATGCGGAAGAGGGTCTTCAGGCGACTGTAGCGCTCGAGCGGCTCGAACCGCATCCGCACCGGGTAGTCTGGATCCTCAGAGCCTCCGAACGCCGGGTAGGGGTCGGTCAGCAGCGTCGCGTATGCGGTGAAGCGCGCGTAGAAGCGCGTGTAGCCGGCGACGAAGTCATACAGGCCGCGCGGGTAGCGGGCGGTGAAGACGATCGCGAACCAGGCGATCACGATCGCGATGGCGGCCACGAGCGCGTAGACGTACAGCCAGATCGCCAGCGGGATCGCCAGGATCGGGCGGAAGAACGCCGTGAGGCGGTTGCGGGACTCGGCGTAGTCGGCCTCGAAGGTGACGGGATAGGTCATCACGAGCATGCTCCCTCTGTCGTACAGCGACGATTAATCCTCCTAACGGCATCCTAAAGCGCCCGACGGCGGTGTGATGCCCGACGGACGGATCGACTAGATTCCGGGGCGTGGACGCGACCGACCTCGCATACGCCGGCATCGCCAGGCAGGCCGAGCTGATCGCCGGGGGCGAGGTCAGCTCGCGCGAGCTGGTCGATCTGTGCCTGGAGCGGATCGAGCGGTTGAATCCCAAGCTGAACGCGTTTCGCGTCGTGTTCGACGAGCGCGCGCGGATGGAGGCCGACCAGGCCGACGCGAGAAGGGGGGCGGGGGATGGCGGGCGCCCGCTGCTGGGCGTGCCGATCGCGGTCAAGGACGAATTCGACGTGGCCGGCGAGGTGACGACGTTCGGCACGAACGCCTACGGCGAGCCCGCCCGCGAGGACTCGGAGATCGTGCGCCGCGCGCGCGCGGCGGGGGCGATCGTGATCGGCAAGACGCACATGCCCGAGCTGGGCGCCTTTCCCTGGACCGAGTCGCCCACGTGGGGGGTGACGCGCAATCCGTGGCGGCTGGAGCACAGCCCCGGCGGCTCCAGCGGGGGCAGCGCGGCGGCCGTCGCCGCAGGTCTGGTGGGCGCCGCGCTGGCGGGCGACGGCGGGGGGTCGATCCGCTTTCCCTCGGCGTACTGCGGTCTGTTCGGACTGAAGACCCAGCGCGGGCGCGTGCCGCTTGCGCCGCACCTGGACGCGTGGCACGGCCTGGTGGTCAACGGCGTGCTGGGGCGCTCGGTGCGCGACAGCGCTCTGTTCTACGACGCGATCGCCGACGGTCCGCCCGACCCCGGCGCGCCCGCGGTCCCGCCGAGTGCGTTCATGGCCGCGCTCGGGCAGGCGGCGAACGGCGTGCCCGGCGGGTCGGCCAACGGCGGTGCGGGCGGGCGTGCGCTGCGGATCGCGGTCTCCAGCAAGCTGCCGCCCTCGACGCTGACGAAGATGCACCCCGAGAACCGGGCCGCGCTGGATGAGACGGTGGCGCTGTTGCGTAGGTTGGGACACGAGGTGAACGAGCGCGAGGTCAATCACGGTCCGCTGGCGCCGGCGCCCGAGTTCACTGCCATCTATCTGCGCAGCCTGCACGAGGAGGCCGCCACGTTCGCGCACCCCGAGCGGTTGGAACGGCGGATCCGCACGCTGGCGCGTCTCGGCGGGATGCTGCCGCCGGGCGCCCTCGACTGGGCGCTTGGGCGTCGCGCGACGTATGCCGCGCGGCTGAATGAGCCCCTCGCCGACCACGACGTGCTGTTGACGCCGGTGACACCCGCGCCCGCACCGAGGATCGGCGCCTGCGAGGGCCGCGGCTGGCTGTGGACGACCGCGGTTGCCGCCGCGATGGTGTCGCACGCGGCGTGCTGGAACTTCACCGGTCAGCCCGCATGCTCGGTTCCCGCCGGATTCGCCGCTGATGGGCTGCCGCGTGCGGTGCAGCTAGTGGGCAGGCCCGATGACGAGGCGACGCTGATCGCGCTGGCGGCACAGATCGAAGCGGAGCGCCCGTGGGTGGACCGGCGCCCGCCGGGGTTCGAGTGAGGGCGAATCGCGCTTTGATCGCGAACTATGCAAGCGTGCCGTCAGGCAGAAGCCAGTGGTGTTTGAGCGCGCTGACGCGGGCGATGCGTTCGTAGTCGCGGTCGTAGTGAACGAGCGGCACCCCCGCAGCCTCGGCTGAACAGCCGATCAGCAGGTCGACCGGGGGCACTCGGCGATGGTCGCCGCTCACCGCGAGGGACGTTTGCAGCTCGCGCGCTCGGCGCCACAGTGACCCCGGCATGGCGACCGGCTCGAAGGTGGCGAGCCTGTCGGCCACCTCGCGGGCGCGTGTCTCGTTCGCGGTCAGGCGGGTGAGCTCCAGGATCACGAGGTCGCAGACGAGCACACGGCCGGCGGCGACCTGGTCGTTGAACCAGGACGCAAGTTGAGGGAAGCGCCGGTCTCGCGCCCATGTCCAAACGCCCGTGTCGAACAGCGCGGGACTCTCGAGTGAGGGCGGCTCGGCTTCAGTGCTCGTCGGGCCCAGAGAACCGCTCCCGGCGGTTGGCCTCGACCTCAGCGGGTGTGCCGTCGATATCGCGAGTGATGTCGAAGCCGGCAAGCGCGCGACGCCTTCCCACTTGGCGCAACGCGGCGTTGACTGTGGCGCTCAGACCCTTGGTGCCCAGCTCGATTCGCGCTGCGTCGAGGGCGTGTCGATCTATGTCGACCGTGGTGCGTGACATTGGCATCAAAATAATACATCAAAGGTGATGCTATTGGCGTGCATCTCAAGGTGTCGCACGCGTGCGGGGCGTTACGCCGAATAGCCGTTGACCGACATGGTCGCTCCCCAGAAATGCGGCGGGTGGGAGTCGAACCCACACGCCCTTGCGGACAGAGGCTTTTGAGGCCTCCGCGTCTACCGTTCCGCCACCGCCGCAATGAAGACCCAACTATAAGCCGAACGTCCGCGCCCGAACGTCCCGCGGTCCGCGCGTGCGGGCTCAGGCCGGGTGAGGCGGCGGCGCGTCGGGATAAGCGCGCCCGCCGGACATCGGGGCGGGGCGCTCCAGCTCGACGTTCCAGCCCTGCGAGAAGCCGCGCATCGCGAAGGCGATCAGGAGCATCTGGACGGGCACGATCAGCAGCGTGATCGTGCCCAGCAGGCCGGCGTTGATCGCCGGCTGGGCGAATCCGGTCTTGTCGCGAGCGAACCAGAAGGGCCCGGCGACGAGCGCGAACACGAGCAGCAGGACGGCAAGCGCGGCGGCGACGGGGAGGACGCCCCGGTTCCAGCGCGCGGCCAAGAACGCGAGCAGGAGGTAGACGAGGATGTAGCCGACCTGGATGAACCACGCGCCCTGGAGCACCGACCAGCCGCCGGCGGTGACGAGCAGCAGCAGCCCGGCGGAGATCAGCAGCAGCAGCACGACGGTCGCGCGCGTGGCCTGCACGACCGGCTTGTCGCGGTTGGGATGGGTGATGACGCTCGCCCCGACGGGCGCGGCGAGCGCTCTCGCCCCAGCGGACGACGAGGAGCCGCCAAAGGACGCCGAATGGCCGGAAACCGAGGACATCGTGAGGATGACCATACAATCTCAGGCGGTCTGAGTGCGTGGCGGGCGGCGATCGTGCACGTCCCGCGGCGCGCGATGCCCACGATAACGCGTACGCGCGCGTGGTGGAATTGGCAGACACGCCGGCTTTAGGTGCCGGTGGGCGCAGGCCCATGGGGGTTCGAGTCCCTCCGCGCGCATGTCCGGACACATCCCTCCGCTATGTGCTGCGACCACACGCCTCCGCACGTCTGGCCTCGGAGGACGGCTGAACCTCGATCGTTCTCTTTGACTCGCTTGTCCGGTCAGGCGCTCATTGACTGATCGGCAGCACCCGGAAGGTGTTACGGGTGGGGGTCGCTCCGGCGTAGGCCTTGAGGTTGAGGATGGCCTTCGGTTCGTAGATCAGGTTGGCCTTGCTGGAGCCGAATTCGAGGCCGCCGTTGCCGTCGACGTCGATCGCTCCAAAGATCTGCGCTGTGCCGCCCAGGATGACGACGGCGCCGGAGGAGTTCGATGGATTCCGGGCATAGATGACTCCGTGGAATTCGGCGTTGCCCTTCAGTTCGAGCGTCCCGTCGGCGAGGATCAGGAAGCCGGGATTGGCTGCAGAGTTGCCTTCGCCTCCGGTCATCTTGAGATTGCCGCAGCCTTCGACGTAGGCAGGCAGTCCGGACATTTCTTCAAGACTCCCGGGACAGTTGCCGAGCGCGGCGGAATGGAAGGTTCCGGCCGACTGGGCTTGGGCCTTGAGCGCGGCGATTTGCACTTCATTCAGGATCGGGCTCGGGGTGGGTGGGGCTCCGGTCGTGTTCGGTGAGATCTGTTTCTTTGATTCTGACCATTCTTCGCATTCTGCTTTGGTGAGTCCCGGCGAGCAGCGCATGCTGATCGGTCCCGTTTCGCCGACGGGAGGTTCGCCTTCCGTGTTGACGATCACCTTTTTCCCACTGTTGGTGACCTTGAACCAGTTTCCCACGGCCGTGTCCTTGGGGAAGTTCACGGCGATCTGCTGGCGCGCAACCTGAGTAACAAGCGTCACGACACGACACTGGACGACACCGACGGCGCGCACCCACAGCTTTTCGTTTCCATAGGCGTCGTAGCGGGGTTGTGTCTGCTCGGTCGCGGAGTTGAAGTACTGACTGCCTTCCGCGTCGTTGCGCACGTAGGTGGTCCACTCGTTGGTGTCCGGCGACCCCCAGGCGTCTTTTTGGCTGGCCGGACAGGTCGTCGTGCCGGCGCTCGGGTAGCCGACGTTCAGGCTTCCCGGCGTGGGGCAGCCGTTGGGGGAGCTTTCCGTCGCGGTGCAGCGTTCCGGATATGCTTCTCCTACTTTGGACGGCCACGCGCGCGAGAGCTGTCCGACCTGTGCGTTGAGCGCCGCTTCGGCGACGCGGAAGGCCGACTCGCTCGCCTGCTCTTGAGCTGAGGCTTTCTGCTGGTTGTCGGTGAACAGGAGCAGCCCCAGTCCAAGTCCCAAGATCACCGTGAGCAGCACGATCGCGGATACCAGCACGAATCCCTGCTCGTCGCTCGCTCGTCTCATTCTATTTTCACCGTTTTTTCCGCCGTGTTCGATAGGCCGCCCGGGTTGGTCACTTCGAGCTTGAACGTCTGAAGGGTCCCTTTGGTGAGTTCGCCGGTTTCGTATTTCTGAGCCGTCGTGTTGAGCAAGGTCGAGTTGTTCCACCACTTGTAGGTGAGAGCGAGGCCACCGGGATCGTTGGATTCCGAGGCGTTGAGGATGATCTGGCCTTTCCCGCGCTCTACCGCTGTGAAGGCCGCGATCGGCTGCCGGTTCGCGTTGCGCAGCGAGACCGAGCTGGTCAGCTGGGTTTCGCCTGGACGGCTGCCCGGGTTGAGGTCGAGGTACATGGTGGGTTCCACGGATACGATTTTGGAGACTTCGCTCACGCCGGTGGGGCCGTACGTGAACAGAGACCGCGTCTGACCGCCGATCCGATTGGTCACGTGCTGGACCAGCTGGGTGTTGGTGGTCCAGTCGGAGGCGTTCAGATCGGGACAGGTTGTCGACGTCGGTAGCGTCGGTGCTTCCGTGCCTGTCCAGCCTGTCATCTGTCTCCACACGATCTCGTTGCTTGGTTTCGAATCGTCCAGGCAATAGCGGACCCTGATCGCGTTGGCGGTGTTTTTGCCGCCCCACACGTGTGTCGAGTCGATCGTCTCAAAGGTGAGCGAGTTCGGTTCGGCCACTTCGAGCGCGCCGAGGTACGAGGGGCTGGGAGCCGCCACGTTGCGCAGTTCCCGTGCAAGACGGTCGATCGCGTTGCGGGCGTTGTCCTGGGTTTCGAGGCGCTGCTGGTCGAGGCGGTTGTCCTTTTGGAACACATCGAGGACCGACAGCGTCGCGCCGAACACGATCGTCGCGATCGCCATGGTGACGAGCAGCTCGATCAGCGTGAAGCCCTGCTGGGCGCGGATGAGCGTCATCCGCATTTCGGCCCCAGGAACGTGGACTCAGTGAGGTTCGCGTCGACCGCGGTAACCCAATAGCAGTGTTCCGTCACCGCGTCCGCGTCGGTGAACGTCGCTTCCGCGCTCACTCCATAGCGGCTCGTGTAGTCGGTCGATCCCCTGTAGATGCGGTAGAACTTGACGGGTTCGCCGCCAGCGGCGGGTTTTTTCCATTTCAGGACCACCGCGCCTTCGGCGTTCTTTTCGAGTTCGAGTCCTGTCGGTGCGTTAGGCGCCGGCGGCCCGCCCACGAGGGTGAGTATGCCCGGCGTCCCTTCCTGGACGACCCCGCTTGCGTTGCGGTACAGCGCGGCCACAGAGTAGATGCCCGGCGAGGCGAGGAGAGGCAGGTTTTCGAACTGGATGCACGACAGCGCCGTGCTGAGAGTTGCTTCTGTTGCGGGGCACACCAGTTCTTTTGTGGAGTTGCGGACCCGGTAGCCGATGACGTTGCGTTCGGTGTTCGCCCGCCATTCCATCTCGACGACCCTCTTTTTCACCCCGGAGACGTAGACTTCGTTGAAGCCGCCTTGCAGCCCCGTGACCGCGGCGGGCACGCCGCGGATGAGCTTGACCGGTATCGACACCGGCGGCCCGTCCACCCCGGTGGCGTCGATCGCCTGTGCCGACACCTCGTAGGTGCCGTCGGAGACGGCTGGATAGGGGATCGACCACGAGAACGTCCAGGTCGTGCCGCTTTTCAGTTCAGGGGCCGGTGTCTGAGCGGTTCCTTCAAGGGACCATCTCATGGCGACGGTTCCCGTCGGGGCGGAGACGGCGAACGTCAGCGTCCCGGTCGAAGCTTCCGTGATCACGGGTTCCGTTGGGGTCGGCACCGTGGGTGTTTCGAGGTGCAAGCCGGCCGCGTTCAGGCCGGGCGCCTCTCCGGCGGCGCTGAGCGTCTCGACCTCGTGCACGTCCGGCGATCTTCCCTGCGCGGTCCATTTGACGTCGACGGTGATGCGCTTGAGATCCTCCGGTGTCGCGTCGAACGTTGCTTCCCCGCTGGTCCATTCTTGTTCGCCGGGGTCTTTGCAGAAGGGGTTTTCCCCGAGGCTGTTCACGTGTTTGCCGTATCCGTCCTTGGGGTCGTCGATCGAGCACGCTTTGGCCGTCACCGTGAAGGTGATCCCGCGCTGCACAACCTGCCATTCGGGTCCGGAGGATGTGTTTGCCAATCCGTTCATCGCCTGCAGCTCGCTGACGATCGAGTTGGGGGAGATCTGCGCGTAGGGGATCGTGCGAGCGTCCTCCAGGATCTGGCGGGCGAGATTCGTCGCGCCTTCTCGGGCCCGCGTGGCAGCGGTGGCTTTGACCGATGTGTCGAGCAGGCCAAACAGCCCCACGAGACCGATCACCAGCACGACAGCCGCGATCAGCACCTCGAACAGCGTGAACCCGCCCTCCGACGAGGGGCGGGGAAGCCTGGAAAAGAACGTGTCGATCATCACAAGCGCATGGGCGTAGATTCACCCAAGGCTTCGGCACTTCATGCCCTCGACTTGAGGCAGCCTGCGGGTTCGCTCGGCGAACGTGCGGCGCCGGCTGGGGGCGAGCTCAACCGGCTCGCCGATGGCGTGAGGTCCATCCGCTGTGCGACACCGCGAGCCCCTAGAATCACCGTTCCCGACGGTTCGCGCCCGGGCTGGGACGGCGGGTCGAGGCAGGCCGGGCGCGGATGACCAGGGGGACTGGTGTAGTGGTAACACGGCGGTCTCCAAAACCGCAGCTCGAGGTTCGACTCCTCGGTCCCCCGCTTCAGTCCAGGCCCCGGATTTCCGGGGTTTTTGGCTTTCCAGAGCGGCTTCGCGACTACCGTGGTTGCGGGCGGACTTTCCGCATCGTTCCGCTGGAATCCGCTCCGCGTGGGTAGTTTCGGTCCCTACGACGGTCCCTAGAGCGATTCTTGGCAGGCCCCGACCCGGGGGTGTTGAGCGGCTGGGCGCGGTCCTGCTTGCGCTGGGACTCGCCGAGCGGATAGACGCACCAGTCGCTCCTGCTGTGCGCGCCCCGGCGTTTGACGAGGAGCGCGACCCGGAGCTTGGAGCGCGCAACGTGCGGGCCGTAGCCACGCCGGCGATCGAGCAGGCCGACCACGTCCGTCAGATCCTCAACGCAGGCGAGTTCCCAGTCGTCAATGCCAGCGGCAGAATCCGCCGCAGCGAGACATCGGGATGTGTGGTCGTCTCGGCTTCGCCATGGGGCAGGGGCGGCACTGGCAAGCGGCTAAGCTCGCCGCGGCGGTTCGTCCTCGGGCTCATGCGTGCGCTGCCGTCTGCCGGCCTCTGCTGTGGAGATGGCGCGCGCCGCCCCGATCAGCGTCAGGTGACTGAACGCCTGGGGGAAGTTGCCGACCTGGCGCTGGCGCTTCACGTCGTACTCCTCGGCCAAGAGACCGAGGTCGTTGGTCAACCCCAGCAGTCGATCAAACAGCATGCGCGCCTCCCCGACGCGCCCGTTGAGAGCCAGCGCACTGACGAGCCAGAACGAGCACGCCAAAAACTGTCCCTCATCGCCTGGGAGTCCATCGTCGGTCTCGGCCGTCGAGTAGCGGGAGACGAAGCCATCGCGACCGAGCTCGCGCCAGATCGCGTCAATCGTGCCCGTCACGCGCTCATCAGTGCCCGGCAGAAAGCCGACCAGCGGGATGTTCAGCGTGCTGGCGTCGAGCTCCTTGGACCCGTAGTACTGGGTGAACGTGCCGCGCTCTGCGTCATAGCCCTGCTCGCAGACCTCGCGGTGGATCTGCTCACGAGCTTGCTTCCAGCGCTCAAGCGGAGCCTCGAGCCCGAACTGCTCGACGAGCCGCACCGCGCGGTCGAACACGACCCACGCCATGACCTTGGAATGGGTGAAGTGCCGTCGCGGCCCGCGGGTCTCCCAGATGCCGTCGTCGGGCTTACGCCAGATTGTCTCGACGTGCTCGACGAGCGACCTCCAGCGAGGCCAGTACCGCTCCTCGATCCTGCCGAGAAGCTCGGCGCCGAGGTAAGCGACTCCGAGGACCTCGCCGTAGACGTCAAGCTGAAACTGCTCAGAGGCCGCGTTGCCGATGCGGACGGGTTTGGAGCCCTCATAACCGGGTAGCTCATTCAGCTCGAACTCGGTCAGACGGCGTTCTCCGCCGACGCCATACATGATCTGGATCTTGGCCGGGTCGCCCGTACCGGTTCGCGCCAAGAAGTCTCGAAAGGCAAGTGCCTCCTCGGTGTACTCGCCGACGAGCAGCGCCTCCAGTGCGAGCACCGAATCGCGCAGCCAGCAGTAGCGGTAGTCCCAGTTGCGCACACCGCCGACGTCCTCCGGCAGAGACGTCGTGGGGGCGGCGATGACCGCACCGGTAGTCTCGAGCATCATCGCCTTGAGCACCTTCAGCGACGTGAGGACCTCGTCCCGGTACTCGCCGTCATATCTGCAACGCTCCGACCAATCACGCCACCAGGCCTCGGTCCGGGCGAGCGCCGAGTCGGCGTCCTCGATCAGCGGAGACGGCTCGTAAGAGAGATGCCAGCAGAGGGTGAGCCGCTCGCGTGCGCGCTCGACCGCTACGAACTCGGCACCGGCCGTGCCGTCCCGCAGCTGAATCGCCAGTGGCGTGCTGAGGCGAAACGCATCAGATCCGGCGGTGGCGAGGACTCCATCCGACGCAGGCTCGATCCACGGGGTGATCGACGCGTAATCGGGACGCAACGTGAGCTCCATGCGCATGGGAACACGGCCTCTCAGACCCTCGACGATCCGCATCAGACGTGGCGGACCCTGGCCCCGCCGAGGCATGAAGTCGATCACGCGCACCGCGCCGTCCGCGGTCTCAAACTCGGTCTCCAGGACGAGCGTTCCCGGCCGGTAGCGACGAGAGCTCGCACGCACCTCCCCGGCTGGAGCCAGCAGCCAGCGTCCGTGACTCTCATCCCCCAACAGAGCCGCGAAGCACGACGGTGAGTCAAAGCGCGGAAGGCACAGCCAGTCCACCGCCCCACCACGACCGACGAGCGCCGCAGAGTGCATGTCGCCAATCAGAGCATAGTCCTCGATGCGCAACTGCTACCTCCTTTTCACAGTGAGGTCGGCTAGAGCGGGCTGAGGAGGTCAGCCTACCGCGCCCACTGGGGCGCGCATGGCCCGAGGATCACGCGGTCTTTCGCACCATCGACATCGGACCCATCCGCAGATCATCCCACCATGCAGGCGCGTCGACCTTCCCGCCGGAAAAGAAGAAGCATGGCTGCGGGTTTTGGCGGATGCCGGGAGCTCGATCGGAGAGGATGGTTCTCGGTGTACGCGAGGCCCGCCCCGAGCAAGCCAAGCCGAGCGGAGCCTCGTAGAGTACCTACCGAGTCAAGAATGAGGAGCTCACCATGAGCGACAGACCAGTTTTCATCTATGCCGCGACCTACGCCGACGCCGCCAGCGCCGAAGGGGACTACGACATCCTTCTTGAATTGCATGCGGCGAAGCTCGTCGGCACCTATGACGTCGCGCTGGTCACGAAGGACGCTAATGGCAAGGTTCACGTCGAGAAGCACGAGAAGCCAACGCAACACGGCGCCTGGGGAGGCCTCGCCGTCGGAGCGGCGGTCGGGGTTCTGGCCGCGCCGGCGGTCGTCCCCGCGGCGTTGCTCGGCGGCGTCATCGGCGGCCTCGGCGGACACTTCAAAAAGGGCATCTCAAGAAACGATGCCAAGGAACTGGGGAACCTCATCGAAGCGGGACAGGCAACGCTGCTCGTGATCGGGGAGTCGCGCCTTGAAGAACAGCTCGACAAAGTGCTCACGCGCGCCGAAAAGACGGTCGAGAAGGAAATGGACGTCGACAGCAAGGAGTTCAAGCGTGAACTCGACGAGGCAGAGAAGGAGTACGCCGCGAGCTAGCAGCCGGCCAGAGCCGCCCTCTATGTCGTTTGCAGGTGTTGTCGGACTAATGTTCCCACCTCACCGACCGGCCGCTTCGCTCTTCATAATGGCCCTCGCAGCGCACTCCAGCAAGGTGATGGGCGACCTGGGAGGTATCCACGGCCGATGAGCCAGCTTCCACGCGAATCTCCAAAACCGCAGCTCGAGGTTCGATTCCTCGGTCCCCCCGTCTCAACCAGCGCAGGATGCCCACGTGCTCGCCCTGAGGCTGCGTGCCCGGGTCTGCGAGCGCCGCGTTCGGGCGACGCGAATCGCGACGGACTCGGCTCTCCGGCTCGCCTTCCACCGTGGGCTCGCCCCGAACGGCTACCCTTGCATCATGGCCACGCTGGTGCTGGATCCCTATGCCTATGAGCTGGACGCTCTCTTGGAGCGTCGGCGAGTCTCCGGCTTGGATCGCCTGGACGAGGTGTGGGAGGGTGTGCTGCATATGGTCCCTGCCCCGAGCTACGAGCACGCACGAATCACCCAGCAGTTGGCGGAGATTCTTGGTCCGCTCGCGCGCGCGGCCGGCCTGATCGCGGCCATGGGTGAGTTCAACCTTGGCGACTCCGACCACGACTTTCGCGTCCCTGACGGCGGCCTGCATCGACCAGGCGCCGGCGGTGTCTGGCTGCACACCGCCGCGCTCGTCGTGGAGATCGTCTCCCCAGGCGATGAGACTTGGCGGAAGCTCCCGTTCTACGCCGCGCATGAGGTCGACGAGGTGTTGATCCTCGATCCCGAGGAGCGCGCCATCCACTGGCTGGGGCTCGCCGATGGCGAGTATCAACCCGTCGAGCGCAGCGGCGTGATCGACCTCGGCTCGGCGGAGCTCGCCGAGCAGATCGACTGGCCGTAATCCAGGACGACGATGGGCTGCGCATCTCTGTGTCCTTACCGGTCGGAGATCGACGGGATCTCCGACCGGTAAGCACGCGTACCGAGTACGCCACGCTCCCTGCGTCCTTGATCTGCCTGCCCCTCCCCGCCCTGGATCTCACACAGCTGACTTGCCGCCCACGCGGCGCCGCACTCCATCGGCGCCGGCGACGACGATCTCGCTGACCATCTCCGGCGCGAACAGCCCGTGCTCGACCACGCCCGGCGTCCCGCTCAGACGCGCCGCCAGCGCGCGGGGGTCCTCGAACGGTCCGAGGTAGTCGGCGATCAGGTTGTGGTCGGGGCTCGCCCGCACGTCGCGCAGCCGCGTGTCTCCGATCGCGGCCAGCGTGCATTGCACGCCGAATCGCAACACCTCCACGGGCACCGGCGCGCGCAGGCGCGCGAGCACCTTCTCGGCGGAGACGATCACGACGAATCGCCGTGCGCAGGACGCCACGATCTTCTCGCGCGTGTGCGCTCCGCCGCCGCCCTTCACCAGCCAGCCCTGCGGATCGACCTGATCGGCCCCGTCGATCGCGCTGTCGAGCTCGCGCACGTCGTCCAATCCATGCACCTTCAACCCCAGGTCCCGCGCTATGTGCGCCGTCGCCGGCGAAGTCGCCACGCATCGCGCCCGCTTCAGCTCGCCTGCGCGCTCTCCCAGCGCCGCCAGCAGGTAGGCGACCGTCGAGCCCGTGCCCAGCCCGACCGCCATCCCGTCCTGCACCAGCTCGGCCGCCGCCCGCGCCGCCGCGAGCTTGCGCCGGCCGATCTCGATGGGGTCGAGGTCCTCGTCGCTCAGCGGCGATGGTGCTTCAGGCGCGCGATCGGATGCCATGGCGCGTGCGAGCGTATCGACCCTGACGGCGACGCCTGTCCGTCGCTCGCTGTCGACCGATCGGAGACCGATTCGGAGTCTCCGATCGGCCGGCGGTGCGGCGCCTCGTCGAACAGTTCCAGCCGGCGCCCGCCGGCGCGCTTGGCCCGATACATCGCCACGTCCGCCTCCCGCAGCAGGTCCTCCGGGTCGGCGCCGGCGTCGCGCGAGATCGACACGCCGACGCTCGCGAACATGCCCACCTCGATCGACCCGATCTCGAACGGCTCCTCCAACCCCTGCACTACCCGTTCGGCGACGGCGAGCGCTTCCTCCTCGCTGTCGAGGTCCTCGGCCAGGATCACGAACTCGTCCCCGCCCAGCCGCGCGACCGTGTCGCTGTCGCGCAGCGTCTGCGCGAGCCGCTCGGCGACCGACACCAGCAGCAGGTCGCCGACCGCGTGCCCGAGGCTGTCGTTGATCGTCTTGAGCCCGTCGAGATCGATGAACAGCAGCGCGATCGGCCCGTTGCTGCGGTGCAGCCGGGCGAGCGCCTGGTGCGCGCGGTCCATCAACAGCAGCCGGTTTGGCAGCTTCGTCAGCGGGTCGTGCAACGCCTGGCGCTCCAGCCACATCCGGTCGGTCACGTCGCGCGCCGCCGCGTACCACACCTCGCCGTCGCAGCGTGCGCTCCACAGCAGCCACCGCCACGAGCCGTCCTTGTGGCGATAGCGGTTGGTGAAGTTCACCAGCTGCGCGCTGCGGTTACGCCCCGCCAGCGTCAGCGCGAGCGTCTGCTCGAGATCGTCCGGGTGCACCCGCGCCTGCATCGGCTGGGCCGTCAGCTCCTCGATGCTCCAGCCCAGCTCGTCCTCCCACGCTGGATTGAGCAGAGTGAAGCGGCCGTCGAGCGAGATCGCGGCCAGCAGGTCGCTGGTCATCTCGAACAGTCGTTCGATCCCGCTCGCGCCCGCGTTCGCTCCCCTCGCCACGCTCGCGTCGGGGTCAGACTGAGTCGCGTCCGTGGCACCGGTCTGCTCGGAGATTTGCGATGGGTCGGTGACAGGCGGGTGCGCGCGCATCACCCACCAAGTCGGCGCGCGTACCCCGTTTAGGGGTCTTGGATTCCCGCGCTGGACGAATGATCTAGTGGTCCTCGGGACATCAGCCGGGCAGCGCCGCAGCCGGCGTGTCCGGCTGGGGTCCGTCCAGCTCGGCGAGCGCTTGTGCCGCCCGTGCCTGCGCGTCGACGTCGCCGCGCAAAAAGCGCCACACCGACAGGCACATCATGATCGTCATCAGCACGGCGCTGCCGACGCACCACTCGCAGATTTTGTGCAGCGTGAACACCTCGCGGTAGGTCAGGTAGGCGCTGAACCCGAGTCCGCCGAGCGTCAGCGCCATCGTCGCAAACCTCGCCCGCTCGCCTTCTGAGGCCAGCAGCGAGCCGAGGATGACGATGTAGCCGAGCAGGCCGATCAGCGCGACCGGGACGCCGGCGAGCTCGGAGTAGCGAGATTTCTGCACCTGGCTGCACGGGTTGCCCTTGATCGAGCAGGGGGGCGTGGTGCCGGAGTAGTGCACGTATGTCAGATATCCCGCCAGGGCTATGCCCACGGCCGCGAGCACGATCAGCGTGACTCGGAGGGCGCGTGCGCTCACGATCGCGTCCTATCCCTTCAGCAGCTTTGCGATCGCTTCGTTGAACGAGGATGGATCGGTCAGCGAGCTGTATTCGAACTTCTTGCCCGCTTCGCCGCTCTTGCCGAACAGGAACGAGGGCGTGCCGGTGAACCCGACGTTGTTCGCGGCCTGCGCGTCGGCGGCGATCTGGTTGGCCAGCGCCGGTTCTTCGCGGGCGCTCGTCCACGTCGTCAGGTCCAGCCCCGGCACCTGCTGGGCCAGGCCCCGGAGGTAGCTTTCGGTGACATAGCCGCTGCCCTCTTCGCCCTGCTCGTGGTAGAAGGTCTCGATGAAGTTCCACATCTTCTGCTGCTTGCCTGCCGCCAGCGCCGCGATCTGCTGCGTCTTGAACACTTCCTGTTCGCGCGTCGCGGTCTCCATCGAGCGGTATTCGATCTTGACCTTGCCCGTGCGCACCCACTTCTGGATGATCGCGGGCAGCGCACCGAGCGTGAACTCCTTGCAGATCGGGCACTCCAGGTCGCCGAAGTACTGCATCGTCACGGGTGCGTTCGGGTTGCCCAGCGTATTGCCGCTCTGGGGAATGCCACCGATCAGCGTGTTCACCGCCGCGACCGTCTGGTTGGCTTCGGCGCTGTGCGGAGCGACTTTCTTCGTGCCGCCTCCGCCGGTCGCGATCAGGATCACCACGATCGCCGCCACGACTGCCGCCACGACGATGCCGAGCTGCGCCAGCCGCGCTTTGCGTTTAGCGCTCGACGCCGCCTCCTCCTCGAGCGCCTTGCGCTGCTCGCGCGCCTGTTCCCGGCGCTGCTTGCGCGTCAGATCCGCCTCGTCATCCAAGTCCACTCCCGGTCTCTGGCTCATGCTCACTTTCTACACGGTTTTGCTCAATCTTGTCTAAGCACGTCCGGGCCGGCGTCCGTGCGACGATTCAGTGGTTGCGACGCTCGCCCCTGTAGCTCAGCTGGATAGAGCGGCGGACTTCTAATCCGCAGGTCGCTGGTTCGAATCCAGCCGGGGGCATAGCCAGTGTGGGTGGTGGTGGGGGGCTCATGGGGGAGCCGGTTCCCCCCATGCTGTTCGCACGGTCGCTGGTTCGAGTCCAGCCGGGAGCGCTTGTTTTTGACTGATGCGCCGCAAAGCGGTTGCTCTGCATGGGCGTGGGAGGGTGGCAGGGCCGCATGCGGCCCTGCCCGAGGCCGCACATGTGCGGCCTCGTCGAACGGCGCATGCGCCGTTCGTGACCGGCCGCATGCGGCCGGTCAACGTGGTCGCGCATGCGCGACCACGCCCGACCGATCGGAGATCGGCCAGCTTGCGCCGCCGGGCACACCATCAGCTTTGACCCCCAAGCATGCGCAGCCCACCAAACCTGTCGTACGCGGACATCGACATGGCTCCTTGACATCCCACCCGGTATGTGATTAGATACCGGTCGGTATGCGAGACGCATCGTCCTCCACGCCCGCCCTGCCTCCAGGACCTCGCCTCCCGCGCGCCGTGCAGTCGGTGATCTGGTATCGCCGCGCGCAGTGGCTGCTGGACCAGTGCCAGGCGCGGTTCGGAGACATGTTCACGCTGCGCATCGCCAACGAAGGCGACTGGGTGCTGACGTCCGATCCCGAGACGATCAAGCAGGTGTTCACGGGCGACCCGCGCCTGCTGCACGCAGGGGAGGCGAACCGCATTCTGCTGCCCGTGCTCGGGCCCGACTCGGTGCTGCTGCTCGACGACGCTCCGCACCTGCGCCAGCGTAAGCTGATGCTGCCCGCGTTCCACGGCGAGCGCATGCAGCGCTACGGCGCGCTGATGGCCGACGTCGCCGCGAGCGAGATCGAGCGCTGGCCGCTGGGCGAGCCCTATCCGCTGCGCCCGCGCATGCAGGCGCTGACGCTGGAGATCGTCCTGCGCGCGGTCTTCGGTGTGTCCACGGGCGCGCGCATGGAGGAGCTGCGCAGCGAGCTGCGTCGCCTGCTCGACATCGTCACCAACCCGCTCGGCGGCATCGCGCTGCTGGCGCTCGGGCCCGAACGCATCGGGCGCCTGGCCTCCTTCCGTCGCGATCTGGAGCGCGTGAACCGCCCGATCTTCGATGAGATCGCCGAGCGCCGCAGCGCCTCAGACCTGGCCGAGCGCGACGACATCATGTCGCTGCTGCTGCTGGCCACCCACGAGGACGGCAGCCCGATGAGCGACTCCGAGCTGCGCGACGAGCTCGTCACGCTGCTCGTCGCCGGGCACGAGACGACCGCCAACGCGCTCTCCTGGGCGGTCGAGCGGCTGTGCCGTCATCCCGCGCGGATGCAGCGTCTGAGCGAGGAGCTGCGCGCGGGCGAGGACGCCTATCTGCAGGCCACGATCCAGGAGACGCTGCGCCTGCGCCCGGTGATCTCGATCGTATTGCGCCGCCTGCAGGAGCCGATGGAGCTGGGCGGGCGCATGTTGCCCGCCGGCTGCTCGATCGTGCCCTCGATCCACCTCGTGCATCGCCGCGCCGACGTCTATCCCGAACCGCACGCGTTCCGACCCGAGCGGTTCCTGGAGGCCGAGGGTGGGCGGGCGCCCGGCACCTACACCTGGATCCCGTTCGGCGGCGGCATCCGCCGCTGTCTGGGCGCTGCGTTCGCGCAGTTCGAGATGGAGGTCGTGCTGCGCGAGCTCGTCCTGCGTCGCACGCTCACGCCATCGCGTCCGGCGTCCGAGCGCGTCTATCGCCGCGCGATCACCGAGACGCCGCGCCACGACGCCGAGGCGATCGTCGGGCGCCGTTCCCCGGCGCCCGTGGCCCCGCTCGCAACCGCGGTCGCCGCCGTGGCCGCCGAGCCGGCCGCACCCACGGACGCCGATGTTGCGGCCGGACGTGGGGAGGGGTCCGAGATCGCGGCGCACGCCACGGTCGAGCCCGAGGCGACCCACGCTTGAGCGACAACGCCACCGCACGTCGCGTGCCCGCCCGCCGCGCCGCTGCGCCGACGCGGCTGCAGCGCAGTGAAGCGACGCGCGCCGCGCTGTTGCGCTCGGCTGCGCAGGCGATCTGCGAGCTCGGCATGCACGGCGCCTCGATTGACCTCATCGCCGCCCGCGCCGGCTACACCAAGGGCGCGTTCTACGCTCACTTCGCCTCTAAGGAGGAGCTGTTCCTGGTGATGCTCGACGAGCACTTCGCCGCGGAGGGCGCTCGCCTGGACGCCATGCTGGTCGGCGCCGGCGAGCCCGTCGAGGAGGCTCGCCGGGCGGCCGAGGGATTTCTCGCCAACACCGACGACCCTGTGTGGCGCCGGCTCTATCAAGAGTTCGCCACGCACGCCGGCCGCAACGACGCGTTCCGCGTCGAGTTCGCCGCCCGCCAGCGCCTGCTGCGCGCTCGCATGGCCGCCATCTTCGAGCGCTGGGCCGCGGCGTTCGGCGCCGCCCCCTCGATCCCCGCCGCCGACGTCGCGGCGATGACGTTCTTCATGGCCGACGGCTTTTTGCTCGACCGGATGATCGACCCCGAGCTCGACCCCGGCCTGTACGCGACGATGTTCGAGGTGTTCCTGCGCGGGCTGCTGGCGATGGCAGACGCCGGGCCGCCTGCCTCCTCCTCCTCCTCCTCCTCCTCCACCACCACCACCACCGGCTCCGCCCTCCACCACTCGGGCGGTTGACAGACTGGCGTAGTTGTGTAAACTACGCTGACAATTATTGCCCGAGCGACAGCGGAGGATACAGACGACATGTCAGCTGTAACAAGTCCGTCCGACGACGACCTCGCCTCCGGACACCCCGGCGAGACGCTCCAGCCGGCCCGCTGGCGCGATCGCAAGCGCTACGCCTGGCTGCTCGGCCTGATCGTGCCGCTGCTGCCGTTCATCTCCTGGGGGCTTGTGGAGCTGACGGGACTGGGCCTATTCTGGCTCTACGGCCCGGTGCTCATCTTCGGCGTGTTCCCGCTGCTCGACGTGCTCGTCGGGCTGGACGCCTCAAACCCCCCGGACAGCGTCATCAAGTGGCTCGAGCAGGACCGCTACTACCGCTGGTGCACCTACCTGTTCCTGCCGCTGCAGTACGCCGGCCTGGTGTTCGCCTGCTGGATGTGGTCGCACGGTAGCCTGTCGGTGCTCGAATCGATCGGGTTGGCGCTGACGGTGGCGATGGTGGCGGGCGTGGCGATCAACACCGCGCACGAGCTCGGCCACAAGCGCGCGTCATCCGAGCGCTGGCTCAGCCGCGTCGCGCTGGCGCAGACCGGGTATGGCCACTTCTTCATCGAGCACAACCGCGGTCACCACGTGCGCGTGGCCACGCCCGAGGACCCCGCCAGCGCGCGCTTGGGGGAGTCCTTCTACGCGTTCTGGCCGCGCACCGTCTCCGGCAGCCTGCGCTCGGCGTGGGAGCTTGAGCGCGTTCGCCTGCAGCGCATGAGCCGCGGCGTGTGGACGATCCGCAACGACGCGCTGAGCGCGTGGGCGATGACCGTCGCGCTGTTCGCCGCGCTCGCGCTCATCTTCGGGCCGGTCGTGCTGCCCTACCTGCTGATCCAGGCCGTCGTCGGGTTCTCGCTGCTGGAGGTCGTCAACTACCTCGAGCACTACGGCCTGCGGCGCTCCCGCCGCGAGGACGGTCGCTACGAGCGCACGGCGCCCGAGCACAGCTGGAACTCCAACAACGTGGCCTCCAACGTGCTGCTGTATCACCTGCAGCGCCACTCCGATCATCACGCCAACCCGCTGCGACGCTACCAGGCGCTGCGCCACTTCGACGAGGCCCCGCAGCTGCCCACTGGCTACGCGGGCATGATCCTCGCCGCGATCCTGCCGCCGGTATGGCAGCGCGTGATGGACCATCGCGTGGTTGAGCACTACGCCGGCGATCTCACCCGCGCCAACATCAGCCCGCGCGCGCGGGCGCGCGTGCTCGCGCGCTACGGTGGCCCCGGCACGGCCGCAGCGCCGGGCACGGGTGGCGATCCTCTCGCGGGGAGCACGCAGTGAGCCGCTACCGCTGCCCGGCCTGCGGGTACGTCTACGACGAGGGGCTCGGCCATCCCCACGAGGGCTTCCCTGCGGGCACCCCCTGGAGCGAGGTGCCCGACGAGTGGCCCTGTCCGGACTGCGGGGTGCGAGACAAGATCGACTTCGAACGCCTGCCGTGAGCGTCGCGACGACTCCCCCCTCGCCCTTGTCCTTGTCCTTGTCCTCGCCCTTGTCCTTGTCTCCGACTCCGACCGCCACGCGTATGCCAACCCCCTACGCGGTCGCGGCCCGCGCGCTGCTGCGCGACACGCTGCTCGACGCGGCCCGCCGCGAGCTCGAGCAGCGCGCGTGGAGCGAAGTCACGATGGCCGATGTCGCGCTCGCCGCGGGCGTCAGCCGCCAGACACTGTACAAGGAGTTCGGCTCGCGCGAGGAGTTCGCGCAGGCGTTCGTCCTGCGCGAGGCCGAGCGCTTCATCGCCGCGATCGAGACGTCGCTGGACGCCCACCTCGACGATCCGAACGCGGCGCTGACGGCGGCGTTCGGGCTGTTCCTCTCAGCGGCCGCCGAGGACCCGCTGATCCGCGCGGCGATCGCCGGATCGGGGGAGATGCTGCCGTTGCTCACCACCCAGGGCCAGCCGCTGGTGCAGGGCGCAGCCGAGCGCTTGTGCGCGGCGATCCTCGCGCGCTGGCCGCAGGCCGCGCCGCATGACGCGGCGCTGCTGGCCGAGTGTCTCGTGCGCCTTGCGATCAGCTACGTCGCTCTGCCCGTCGGCCCGGCTGGGATGACGGCCGCCTCGATCGCGGAGCTGCTCGGCCCCTTTATCGAGCGCGCGCTCCGGCCCTGATCGCGCGCGCGGTCCCAACGGCCTGCGCTGCTGGGGCGGATCGCTCATCGGCCTCCGCCGGATTCGGGCGCCTGCCTCTGCGATCGAACTGCCGCCACGCCGACTAGCCTTGCCGTTCGTGGATGCCACCGCCCGTCTCCTCGAGATCGATGAGATCCTGCTCGGCGAGAACCTCGAGCTGCTCCCGCGCTTCGCCGACGGCTCGTTTCAGCTGATCTACATCGACCCGCCGTTCAACACCGGGCGCGCGCAGGCGCGCCGCACGCTGAGCACGATCCCCGACCCCGACGGCGATCGCACCGGCTTTCAGGGCCGCCGCTACGCCACGCGGCTGCTCGCCGAGTCCTCCTATCGCGACTCCTTCGAGGACTATCTCGCCTTCCTGCACCCGCGCCTGCTGCATGCCCGCCGGCTGCTCGCGCGCGAGGGGACGCTGTACTTCCACATCGACTACCGCGAGTCCCACTACTGCCGGCTGCTGCTCGATGAGATCTTCGGCCGCGAGCGCTTTCTCAATGAGATCGTCTGGGCCTACGACTACGGCGCACGCACGCGCCGACGCTGGCCGCCCAAGCACGACACGATCCTCGTATACGTCGCAGATCCAGCGGCCTACCACTTCGACGCGGCCGCAGTCGACCGCGAGCCATACATGGCGCCAGGGCTGGTGACGGCCGAGAAGGCCGCGCGCGGCAAGCTGCCCACGGACGTCTGGTGGCACACGATCGTGCCCACGCGCGGACGCGAGAAGACGGGCTATCCGACGCAGAAGCCCGAGGGCATCGTGCGGCGCATGGTCCAGGCCTCCACTCGTCCGGGCGAGTGGTGCCTGGACTTCTTCGCCGGCTCGGGCACGCTCGGCGCGGCCGCCGCGGCGCTGGGCCGCCGCTACGTGTTGATCGACTCCAACCCCGAGGCGGTGCGGATCATGCGCGCGCGTCTTGACGCCGGCGTCGGGCAGGCCGAGTCGAACTCCGCTGCTGCGCAGGCCCGCTGACTGTGACCACGCGCCGCGCGCCGACGTGCGAGCTTGTTCTCGTAGGGCTTGCTTGGCAGAGCTTGCTTTGGTAGGGCTTGCTTTGATTTGAGCTACGCCGCTGTCTCG